>ENA-OQAA01001092-OQAA01001092.1-human-gut-metagenome-genome-assembly--contig:-NODE-1092-length-15189-cov-2.586907_pt1 | contig 15189 bp, 17 predicted proteins | sample MGYA00242489_ERZ504515 | MGnify/ENA primary metagenome ERZ504515 (study PRJEB26092, sample SAMD00036237) | human gut metagenome | host: Homo sapiens | study: EMG produced TPA metagenomics assembly of...
CTAGCATACAGCGCATGCCAGGGTTTCGCCCGGTTCGTTCTTATATAGAAGTCGCGCAGCGCCCCTGCCGTCTGCAGGCTGTCCACCCACGGCTTCAGCTCGGGATATTGCCCGAACATGTATTCGTAGGAAGCCTGGCTGTTGCGGGAGCGTGTAATCAGTTCATCCGGGTTCAGCGCATGCCCCAGCATATAGTATCCGCCGCACAACAGGGCGGTACAAAGCGCAGCGAGACCTATGAATGAATATTTCAGTATTTTTTCATGTTACTTGTTCCAAATTTCCCATGCGGCAAAGGCTTGCAGCAGCAACATTTCAAGTCCGTTCTTGGTGACGGCTCCCTGCGCTTTGCCTTTCTTCATGAAGAGTGTTTCATTTGGATTATACAACAAATCGTAGAGCAAATGGTTGGGAGTAAGCAGTTCGTAGGGTATGTCCGGGCAGAAATCCACTTTGGGGAACATGCCCACGGGCGTACAGTTTACGATGACCGTATGTCCGGCCATGATTTCGGGAGTCAGCTCCCCGTAGGTCAGGAACTTGTCGTCCTTTTTGGTACGTGACACGAAAGTGCTTTCTATTCCTAAATTCTCCAGGCCGCGATATACGGCTTTGGATGCACCGCCTGTGCCCAGGATAAGCGCTTTCTTGTGCTGGGGTTGCAGCAGGGGTTCGATGGATTGCGTAAATCCGATGATGTCCGAGTTGCAGCCTATCAGCTTGATTTTGCCTTTGGGAAGGCGGACAATCTTGATAACGTTGACCGCACCAATCTTGGCGGTGTCCTTATCCAGTTCGTCGAGGTAGGGTATAACCTGTTCTTTATAGGGAATGGTTACATTGAGTCCACAGAGATTGGGGTTTTCTTCAATCACTTCCATGAAGTCTTCGATGCGGGGAATCTCGAAGTTCACATATTCGGCGTCGATGTTCTCTGCTTTAAATTTCTCGTTGAAGTAGCCGATGGAGAACGAATGTTTCAGCGGGTAACCGATTAAACCGTATTTCTGCATATCCAAAATGTGTTAAAGGGGGAATATAAGTGACTATTTCTTAGCAATGTATAAGGTGCATATTCCGAAAGTCAATCGCTTGAAGCGTACCTCGCTGAACCCTGCCTTGCGGATTACTCCCTGCATGATTTCGCCTTGCGGAAAGGCGCGGATGCTTTGGGCAGATAGGTGTAGGCGCTGTTGTCTTTCGAAATGAACTTGCCGAGCAGCGGGATGACGGCTTTGGAGTAGACGGTAAAGAGTTGTTTCATCGGGAAGCGGTCCGGTGTGGAGAGCTCCAGAATGACGAGATGTCCGCCGGGTACGAGTACGCGGCACATTTCGGACAATCCTTTATCCAGTCCGTCAAAGTTACGGATGCCGAACGCCACGGTCACGGCATCGAAGCTTTCATCGGCAAACGAGAGAGAGGTGCAGTCCTCCCGGGCAAAGGAAATCCTGTCCGAGAGGTGCGCCTGTTTTACTTTTTCACGTCCCACGTTCATCATGCCTTCGGATATGTCGGTTCCGATGAGCATATCGGGCTGCAATTCGCGGCAGGCAAGTATGGCAAAGTCTCCGGTTCCGGTCGCTACGTCCATGATGCGCCGGGGGCTGAAAGGGCGGAGCGTGTCAATCGCCTTCTTGCGCCAGCTGCGGTCTATGCCCATCGACAGGGTATGGTTCAGCTTGTCGTAAGCGGGGGCGATGTTGTCGAACATCTCTTCAACCTGTTCGCTCTTCTTGCCGTCGTTGCCGTAAGGCTTGATGTGTTCTTGGGGGTAGTCCATCCGTCAATCGTTACTTTAAGTACTCCGTTACGTTCTTTTCAATACGTTCGGCGATGTTGCTTGTGTCCTCTTTAACAAACTTCTCGCCGGTGATGTGCTCGTACAGCTCGATGTAACGTTCGCTGATGGAAGTCACGATTTCGTCGGTCATTTCCGGAACCTGCTGTCCCTCTTTGCCCTGGAAACCGTTGTCCATTAGCCATTCGCGCACGAATTCCTTTGAAAGCTGCTTTTGCGGTTCGCCTTTGGCAAAGCGTTCTTCGTAGCCTTCGGAGTAGAAATAGCGGCTGGAGTCCGGTGTGTGGATTTCGTCCATCAGGTAGATAGTGCCGTTGTGCTTGCCGAATTCGTACTTGGTGTCGACGAGAATCAGGCCGCGTTCTGCAGCGATTTCCGTACCGCGTTTGAAGAGCGCCATTGTATATTTTTCCAGAATTGCATACTCTTCGGGAGTGGCCAGGCCTTTGGCAAGAATCTCCTCTTTGGAGATGTCGGCGTCATGCTCGGCCGATTTCGGCTTTTGTGGTCGGGGTGATGATGGGTTGCGGGAATTTCTGGTTCTCCTTCATGCCTTCGGGCAGCTTTACGCCGCAGATTTCGCGGACACCGCTCTTGTAGGCGCGCCATGCACTGCCGCAGAGATAGCCGCGTACAATCATCTCAACTGGGAAGCCTTCGCACATTACGCCCACGGTTACCATAGGTCGGGGGTGGCTGTTTTCCAGTTGGGGCAGATGTCGGTGGTGGCATCGAGGAACTTGGCTGCAATCTGGTTCAGCATCTGTCCTTTGAAAGGAATACCTTTCGGCAATACTACGTCGAAGGCTGAAATGCGGTCGGTAGCGACCATAACTAACTTTTCGCCATTGATGTTGTACACATCGCGCACTTTTTCCATGATAGACACTTTGCTGTCCGGGAAAGTTGAAATCTGTTGCTGTTAATGCATTCATTTTAGTGATATTTATGAGTTGGATATTTACTGTCTATGCCGGGAGTTGCTGTCCGGCGGCTTGTTCTGCTTTCCGTTTCTCCCGTTCGGCTTTCGCTTCTTTGTCAAACTTTTCGTAGGCTTCCACAATCTGAGTAACCAGTTTGTGGCGTACAATGTCTTTTTTGTTCAGCTCGATGAAGCTGATTCCTTTCACGCCTTTCAGGATGCGGAGCGCTTGCACCAGTCCGGAAGTCTGTGACTGGGGAAGGTCGATTTGCGTCATATCCCCCGTTACAATCATTTTGGTATTCATGCCCATACGGGTGAGGAACATCTTTATCTGTTGGGTGGTGGTGTTCTGCGCTTCATCCAGAATTACTACGGCATCGTTCAGCGTGCGTCCGCGCATGAAAGCGAGGGGGGCAATCTGAATGATGTTCAGCTCCATGTACTCTTTCAGTTTGGCGGCGGGAACCATGTCCTGCAAGGCGTCGTAAAGCGGTTGCAGGTACGGGTCTATCTTGTCCTTCATGTCGCCGGGCAGGAAGCCGAGCTTCTCTCCGGCCTCTACGGCGGGACGGCTGAGGATTATTTTCTTTATCTCCTTGTTCTTCAACGCGCGTACGGCAAGGGCGATGGCCGTATAGGTCTTGCCCGACCCGGCAGGCCTATGGCAAATACCATGTCGTTCCTGCTAAATGCCTCTACCAGTTTCAACTGGTTTTCGCTGCGCGGAATAATGGGCTTTCCCGTTACGCTGAACACGATGACATTGCCCGACTTCTCAGCTTGCGGGGCGTTCCCTTTGACGATATCGATGATGACTTCCTCTTTCAGAGAATTATATTCGGCACAATATTTTTCGAGTTTGGTGATGTTTTCTTCAAACGCGCACATCTCCTCTTCATCTCCCAGCACTTTGATGACATTGCCGCGGGCAACGATGCGGAGTTTGGGATACAAAGCTTTTATCAGTTGCATATTGGCGTTGTTTACGCCGTAAAAGATAACCGGGTCGATATCCTCAAGAACAATCAGTTTTTCTATCATCGATATGTTTTAAAGTTCAATTCTTTTTTTCAGGTAAAACGTTTTGCAAATGTAGTGAAACGTTTGAATACTTGGACGGTTCTGCGTGTTATTTTTTTGCACCGGCTTGCATGGCGGCATCCCTTTGTTGTCATTGTTTATTCAAAATAGAGTATTGTTCCGCCGTCGGAGTCTGCGTATTTCCGCAGGAGTTCCTGTATCATTCCGGCGGCTTCTGCCAGCCCTTCGCGTCCGTTGTATCCGTTGACAATGGCAAGGATACGCCGGGTTTCGAGTCCCATTTTGGTACGTTCGTTGTCGCTGGTGGGAGTGCCTATGCCGCCTGCCCGGTCGCGGTAGACGGGAAGCCCCTCAATGTTCAGCGTTCCGCGCCCGATGCCTTCGAAGGGCTCTTCCGCACGTCCGATGCCGAGTTCAAGCTGTCTCCCTGTATCTTGTCCGCATCGAAGCCGCCGATGGAATATCCGGTGCGGAGCGATACGAGGTTGATGAGGTCTACCAGCGTGTCGATTTGGTACAGTTCGAGTCCCCGCATAAGACGGCGGCGCAATGCTTCGGCGGAAGGACGGTAACGGCTGGGATCTTTGCCGCAACGCTTGTAGGCTTCGCGGGTGGCGGCGATGGCGGGTTGCTGTTTGATGCTTTCCGCGGTTTCACCGGCTCTCAGTTCGCGGGTGAAAGCGTCGATTTCCCGCCACAGCTCTGAGTTGTGTGCGGAGTTGGTTACTTGCGCCATGACGGCAACGCCCTGAAAGGCGGGGCAGAGGCGCTTAATCTCTTCGGATAAGGTGATGTGGTACATGAGGCTTTTCATTGTGTATGGTTTACTGTCGGTTCGTCGTGGATAAACTTGGAATTTAACGGCGTTAAACTTCAGGTTTAATCCTAATGAACCCGGAGTTTAATAGGATTAAACTCGAAGTTTATTGTGGATAAATAAAAATAAACTAAGTGTGGGATAGATCTGGCACAGGCAGGTTTGCAGTATCACCCGCCTGTACTTCTCCGGTCACCATTCGTATCTTTCCTCAAAGCTGTCGTATATGGGACGTAGCTCCGGGCAAAGGGCACGGAAAACGGATGCAATCTCCGCCTGTTCTGCGGGTGAGATAAGTCTCTTGCCTTTGCGGCTGGCAAAGTAATAGCTGCGGCAGGTGAAGCAGTTCTGTACACATCTTCTGACTTCGCTTACGATTCTGCTGGGCACGGCATCGAACATCCGGGACATTCCGCAGGCATAACGCTTGAGGTCGGAGCTACGGTAGAAGGTACAGCCGCCCTTGCCATGCAGCGAAGCAATGTAGCGCGGGTCTATGGCGGTTATGATATTGCTTGCGTATTGCGATGTTTTCATCGGAAGCTCCGTTATCAGGGCATGCAGGCATCCCGAACGTTGCGGACACTGCCCGTCTGTGGCAAAACAATGCATATTCGAAAGGAATGTCTTCCCGGTTTTGTTTCATATCATTGGAGGTATTGGTTTGTTCGTATAATGTGAGTCGAGAATTAGAGTTGCTTCAACTTATCGGCACGGTACAAAAGTAGCCATAAACTGTAACTCTTTCAAATATAGGCGTTACTTTCTTTCTTCCTTTTCCTGTCCGTTCAACATAATTCCCGACAGGATACGTCCCGACTTGATGCCCAGACGCCGTGCCGAGAAGAAGTCCTCATGCTGCCGGTAGGTACAGATGCCTGCATTCTCTATCTGCCGGGGCGGCACTCCGAAGTCGGAGAGTTGCAAACGGTTGGCTGCCCACAAGTCTATATGGTATTTGTGCGTTTCGGGCTTCCATACGGATATGTATTCCATCGGGAAATTTTCGGTGCGAAACGCTTCATATACCTCATCGCCCACCTCGAACGACTCGAGGGAGATGCCCGGACCTATGCAGGCAATGACATCCGTTCCTCTGTTCCGTAGGCAGACTGCATCCGGTGAAGGGTTTTGGCAAGAATGCGGTTTACCGTTCCCCGCCAGCCTGCATGGACTGCGGCAACAATGCGGCGTTGCCTGTCATATAATAATACGGGAATGCAATCGGCAGTGGAGATGCAGATGCAGCAGCCGGGCATGCGGGTAATGAGTGCATCGATGCCTTGCAGCATGGCTTGCCGTTCGCTATGCGTTGCGTTCAGATAGGTATCGTCGATGATGAGGGAATCGGTGCCGTGGGTCTGAAAGGGGATGATAAGTTCCTGGGGCCGCACAGGCAGGGCGGCACATAACAGTTCCCGGTTTTTGCGTACGCAATCCGCATTGTCTCCGGTGTAAGGAGTGCAGTTGAAAGAAGCATAGCTGCCGGTGCTGCATCCGCCATGCCGGGTGGTTACAAAACAAGAAATGTCGGGATATGGGGCAAGTACCTCATATCCCAACATTCTTTTATCTTTTGTGAGAGGAATCATTTTCTGTCATCCTCCCAATCCTCTTCTTCGTATTCAAAGTCTTCAAGGTCCTCGATGTCCTCGTCGTCAACGTATTCGTAGCTGAGGTCTTCGTCCTCGCCTTCGTCTTTCAGTTCTTCTTTCAGGTGGCTCATGTCTTTGGCGCGATGGGCAATGCTTTCAATCTTGCCTTCTATCTTGTTGCTTTCCTTATTCAGCTCTTCCCACAGCATATCTTTCAGTGTGGAGATGCCCAGACCGGAAATGGCCGAAATGAATACGTGCGGAATGCTTTCGGGCAGTGTAGGCTCTATCTCGTCCATCAGCTCCTGATCCAGCATATCGCATTTCGTGATGGCAAGCACACGCTGCTTGTCCAGCATTTCGGGATTGAAAGTACGCAATTCGTTCAACAGAATTTCATATTCCTTACGGATGTCGTCGCTGTCGGCAGGAACCATGAACAGCAACAGTGAGTTGCGTTCGATGTGGCGCAGAAAACGGAGTCCCAAACCTTTGCCCGCACTTGCCCCTTCGATGATGCCGGGAATGTCCGCCATAACGAATGACTTTCCGTCGCGATAGGACACGATACCCAGATTGGGCTCCAATGTAGTGAAGGGATAGTTGGCGATTTTCGGTTTTGCCGAAGACACAGCCGAGAGTAGTGTCGACTTTCCTGCATTGGGGAAGCCTACCAGACCGACGTCCGCCAGCAGTTTCAGCTCCATGATAACCGTCATTTCCTGCATCGGTTCGCCCGGCTGTGCGAAGCGGGGAGCCTGACGGGTGGCGGTTTTGAAGTGCCAGTTACCCAGTCCGCCGCGTCCGCCTTTCAGCAGAATGACTTCCTGACCGTGCTCGGTTACATCGCAGATGTATTCACCGGTTTCGGCATTGTACACTACCGTGCCGCAGGGCACTTCGATTATTTTATCCTCTCCGTCCTTGCCGAAACTGCGATTCTTGGAGCCCGACTCGCCGTGGCCTGCCATGATGTGGCGGTCGTAGCGCAGGTGCAGCAGGGTCCAGTAGTTGCGGTTGCCGCGGAGAATCACGTGGCCGCCTCGTCCTCCGTCACCTCCGTCGGGGCCGCCATTGGGAATGTATTTTTCACGCCGCATGTGCGTGGAGCCTCGACCGCCCTTACCGGAGCGGCAATAGATTTTTACGTAGTCAACAAAATTCGATTCAGCCATATTCTTTTTACTTTTTAGGTTTCTTTATTGTTACCGTCGGGATAACAGGCGCAAAATTAGTGATTTCAAGCGATATGCTCAAATTTGGGTTGTGATTTGTTAGGTTGGATGGATTGATAACGTTATTTTTGTTCATTGATTTACATCCTAATACAATAATCTTAATGAGTGAACTGAGAACGATTCCCAATATAGGTGCCTGCACGGAGCAGGACCTGATACTGATGGGGTATACCACTATCGCCTCATTGCGTGGCAAGAGCGCCGAAGAACTTTATGCCGAGGAGTGCCGGTTGCGCGGTTGCACTCTTGACCGCTGCCAGTTGTATCTTTATCGTGCCGTGGAATACTTTGTAAACACCGGGAATCCCGACCCGATGAAGTGCAAGTGGTGGTTCTGGAAAGATGACTTTGTTGAGCCTTCTCCCTGCGGTGCGGTTTGCGTGGAGTGTGCTTCTTTTCCGCTGGAATGCGGCGGATGCAGGAAAATAAAAGGAAAAGTATTCTGGTTGCGGTATACGGGTGATGATGTCTGCCGCATTTATGACTGTTGCCGCACCAAGAGGAAAAAGAATTGCGGTGATTGTCCGGACTTGCCTTGCGGGTATTTTGTGAAAGACCCCACTGTTTCGGATGAACAGAACGAGGCGAATCTATGTAAAATGGTGGAACGGCTGAGAGCCGATGTAGGAAACAATATAAATTACGCGAAACCGCACGGACGAGTAGTCATCCGTAGTGGTTCGCGTAATTTGCGTTAAAAATATCTGCTTTAGATATCAAATATTATTTCGCAGCGTCAATTGCTTTGCAAACATCTGCCGTAATAGTATCCAGTTCGCCTATACCTTTGATGTGTGCGTACAGCTTTTCATTCTTATACCAATCGATAAGCGGAGCTGTCTGTGAATGATATACGGTAAGACGTTTCTTGATAGTCTCTTCGTTGTCGTCGGCACGGCTGATTCCTGTCCGCGCTTGATGAGGCGTTTCATCAGTTCGTCTTCGGGAACGTCAAGGTCCAGCATAACGTTTACGCTTTGTCCGCGTTCGGCAAGCATCTTCTTCAATGCCTCTGCCTGTGCGATAGTACGGGGGAAGCCATCGAAAATAACGCCTTTGCTATCCTTGAAGCTGTCCAGTGTGCTTGCCAGGATGTCGATAATCAGTTCGTCCGGCAACAGTTGTCCCTGGTCGATGTAGCCTTTGGCTGTCTTGCCCAGCTCAGTGCCGTTCTTGATTTCTGCGCGGAGCACGTCTCCGGTGGAAATGTGGTTGATACCGTACTTCTCTACAATTCTCTCGCTTTGTGTTCCCTTACCTGAACCGGGAGCACCGAAAATTACAATGTTCAACATTTGTTTAGCTATTATTTTTGATTTACAAATTAATACCTTTGCCTTGCTGCCTTTTCCCGGTTTCAGTCTACTACGGTATAGATGTCGGGATAGTTGCGTCCGAATCCGTCATAGTCCAGACCATAGCCCACGATGAAGTCGTTGGGAATGTTCATGGCTACGTATTCGATGTTCAAGTCTACTTTCAACTTGTCGGGTTTCACCAGTAACGAGGCAATGTGAATTTCCTTGGGACCGCGTGTGCGAGGGTTTCCAGCAGGCGTTGCATGGTGAGGCCGGTATCTACGATATCTTCGACAATGACAATGGTGCGTCCGGAGATGTCTTCGTTGATGCCGATCACTTCTTTGATTACTCCCGTAGAAGATACTCCCTGATAAGAGGCAAGTTTAACGAAAGAAATCTCACAAGGAATGGTGATGCGCTTCATCAGGTCGGAAGTAAACATGAACGAGCCGTTCAACACACTCAGGAAAAGCGGATTCTTACCCGCCAAATCGCGGTTGATTTCGTTCGCTACACGGGTTACTTCTTTCAATATGTCCTGTTCCTTAATGGAAACAGTGAACATTTTGTCTTTTATTTGTATGGTATCCATAAATGGGAGTTTTTAGAAAGTTGGCGCAAAAATAGTGATTTTATTCCACTCCGTGCATCATCTTCTGCAATTTCTTTGAGAGTAGGAAAAGGATAAGCGATGCGGTGGCGGACATTACGACAAATACCATGAAGAAGTCGTACATCGTTTCTATGCGGTAGCCAAGCAGTGTCTTTACTTTTCCGGCTTCGGGATAGAGCCCGCTCAGTGTACCCGCAAACTTGTTGGCTGTGGCCGTGGAGAGGTACCATATACCCATCATCAGCGAAGCAAAGCGGATAGGAGTGAGCTTGTTCACCATGGACAATCCGATAGGCGAAAGGGCAATTTCGCCCATGGTGTGGATGAAATAAAGTCCTGTGAGCCAGATGAGGCTTACCTTGACGCCGGGTTGCACATCCTTTACAGCGAAGCAGATAACGAGATAACCCAAGGAGAGAAGCAGCAAGCCGATGGCCTGTTTGGTGGGAGAGGCGGGTTCCATGCCCCGTTTATTGAGGAAGCCCCATACTCCCGGCATGATGGCTGCCAGTATCACTACGAAGAATGGATTGAATGACTGTATCCAGGAAGCCGGCATTTCCCAGCCGAAGATAACGCGGTCGGTCTGTTCGGAAGCGAAAAGCGTCAGTGAAGCGCCTGCCTGTTCGTAGGCTGCCCAGAAGAAGATTACGAAGAAGGCGATGATATAGATGACAAAGATGCGGTCGCGCTCAATCTTCGTAAGCGAGCCTTCCAACAGGATGCTGACAGGAAAGACGATACAGGCGGTGAAGATGCCGATGCTGATCCAGTCGTTGCCGAAACACCAGTAGAAGAAAACGGCAAGCGCTATTGTCAATACTCCCAATAAGAGATAATTACGTTTTTTCTTGCTGTTGTGCGTAGTGGATTGGGCGGCTGTCTTTGTAGCTTGCGGTTGTTCCTTTTTAGCATCGGGAATGATGCCGAGCTGCTTGCCGTCGGGGCCGATAAGGTATTTATTCTTCTGTGTCTCGAACAATATGACCGTAAAGACGGTGACAATTGCAGCAATCAGAAAGCCCCATTTGAAGTCGTTCGGATTACCGGTTTCGCCAAAATAGCCGCATACCAGCGGGGCAAGGAAAGAGCCTACGTTGACGCCCATATAGAATATGGTATAGGCGGAGTCCAACCGTCTGTCGCCCGGTTCGTACAATTGTCCCACGAGGGAAGATACCGTAGGTTTGAAACATCCGTTTCCCAATATAAGGAAGGTGAGTCCGCCATACATCAGCCAGTGCGACAGTTGGACAGCGTCCAGCATGGAAGCGCTGAAGAACATCAGAAACTGTCCCAATGCCATCATGATGGCTCCCCAGAAGACAGAACGGCGGATGCCCCAGTATTTGTCGGCAATATATCCGCCGATAAGCGGGGTGAGGTAGACCAGTCCGGTGTAGCTGCCGTAGATGGAAGCGGCGTGTTCTTTGTCGAACAGCAAGGCCTGTGTCAGGAACAGAATGAAAATAGCCGCATGCCATAGTAGCTGAAACGTTCTGCGGTACTGGTGGCGAAAATCAGGTAAAGTCCTTTAGGGTGTTTGGATGTGCTCATTGGTTATGTGTTAATTGTCTTTATATGTTTTGAGCCGCAAAAGTAGTTATTATTTTTTGTACCTTTGCTCGTAACTTAAACGAATAAACTGCAATGATAAAAATATTTCCTACCATTCAGATAAAAGAACTGGATGCCTATACGATAGAGAATGAGCCGATTGCTTCCATAGACCTTATGGAGCGCGCTTCGCAGGCTCTGGCAAAAGCCATATCCGAGCGCTGGGGAGCGGAAACTCCTTTTACGGTATTTGCCGGCCCCGGCAACAATGGAGGAGACGCGCTGGCTGTTTCGCGTCTGCTGGCAGAGCAGGGATACCGGGTGGAGGTATATCTCTTTAATACGAAAGGTACTTTGTCTCCGGATTGCGAAACGAACAAGGAACGTTTGGCAAGGGTTTCCGGAATTGATTTTCATGAGATAACCACGCAATTTGTGCCGCCAGTGCTGACAGCGGAGCATGTGGTTGTAGACGGACTGTTCGGCAGCGGACTGAACAAACCCTTGAGCGGTGGTTTCGCTGCGGTAGTGAAGTACATCAACTCCTCGCCGGCTACGGTAGTTGCCATTGATGTGCCTTCCGGTTTAATGGGAGAGGACAATACCTATAATATTCAGGCTAATATCATCCGTGCAGACCTGACGCTAAGCTTGCAACTGCCGAAGCTGGCTTTTCTCTTTGCCGAGAACGAGCCGTTTGTGGGCGAGTGGCAGTTGCTGGATATCGGTTTGAGTGAGGAAGCCATTACAGAAAAGGAAACGGATTTTGCGTTGACGGAACACGAAGATATGGCATCGGTGCTGAAGCCACGCGGCAAGTTTGCACATAAAGGAAGCTTCGGACGCGCCTTGTTGATAGCAGGTTCGCAAGGAATGGCGGGAGCATCGGTGCTTGCGGCACGTGCTTGCCTGCGCTCCGGAGTGGGATTGCTTACGGTTCATATTCCTTTTTGCAATAACTTTATCGTGCAGACTGCCGTACCGGAGGCCATGACGGAAATAGATATAAACGATGTCCGTTTTTCTTGTGCCACTGATACTGACGACTATCAGGCGGTGGGTATCGGTCCGGGATTAGGCAGGGCGGAAGATACCGAAGCAGCTTTACTGGATCAGATAGATTCTTGCCAGACGCCCATGATAGTGGATGCCGATGCGTTGAACCTGTTGGGCGAACATCGCAGTTACATCGGTCGTTTGCCCAAAGGCAGCATTCTCACTCCGCATCCCAAAGAATTGGATCGGTTGGTTGGGAAATGTCAGAACTCGTACGAACGTTTGACAAAAGCCCGTGAACTGGCAAAAAGCGCCGGAGTATACATTATATTGAAAGGTGCTTATTCCGTTATTATTGCACCGTCGGGAAAGTGCTGGTTTAATCCTACCGGAAATCCCGGCATGGCGACAGGGGGTAGCGGTGATGTGCTTACGGGTGTCGTATTGGCCTTGCTGGCGCAGGGATACGATGCGGAAACTGCTGCACGTATGGCCGCTTATGTCCATGGACTGGCGGGAGATATTGCTTGCAAGAAGCATGGAGCAATGGGTATGACGGCAGGGGATATTGTTACTTGCTTACCGTTGGCATGGCGGATGCTGGAGGAGAAATTGTAAACTGCATGTTAATGTTGGTATTTCAATATTCTGATGTTTTAAAAACTAATAGATTCGTTTTTTTACATTCTTGTAGTAATATGGAAACAACCTTGCCTCAGTTCATATTTAATGTAGCACTTTTCTGCTCTCTTCAAGTCGCGCAATACCTCGGACAGCACCAGCTTCAATGTATCCGAACTGACATCCTGTAACGGACGTCCGTCTTCATCCTCTACTTTCTGGAAGCGTTTCCAACTGACATCGAATGTCGTGCCGTAGCAATGAGCGGAATTTTCGGATGCATTGCCGTTGCGACGGCGCAAACGCTTGACATCGTCTTTTGTACGCAGTACGGAAGTTACTGTAATCTTGTTCGGATTCAGGCCTTTGGCAGCCAGGGAATCGAGAAGTTATAACCGATTGTATCGAGCAGGGCAGCCGCTCCCGGAATGAGATACGGGACGGAATGCGTTCAAAGAATCAACCGCGTACAAATCATTTGTAGCGATATACTGCAACTTTTCTTTCATCTTTTCCGCTTCCTCGCGCGATGCTAAAGGACGGATGCCGATAGCCTGCGCTACATTCAAATGCTTTTCATTCAAATCGCCGAAAGAACGTTTGTAACTGATAACACCCCGTATGTTGTGCGGCTCATTCAGCTTGAGGGACATGTCTTTTTTCTTACATCCAGCCAGGCAGCAAGTTATTGCCATGCCTGCCAATAAAAACAGGGAAATGAAACGGCTTTTATTATACATAATTAATTCTGAACTTTGTAGAATTGTGTAATTTGTGGTGAAAACTCCTGCAAAGATAGTGTAATCCTATAGAACAATTGGAAGAGTTTGCTGCTTTTTTCCCCTCTTTTTGTACCTTTGCAGCCAAATTCAGGAATAAAAAGAAACGTGCAGCGATATTTTATCTATTTGGCCTACGACGGCACAGCTTATCATGGCTGGCAGATTCAGCCCAACGGTGCAAGTGTGCAGGAGTGTTTGATGAAAGCACTCTCTACCTTGTTGCGGCGTGAAGTGGAGGTGGTGGGTGCCGGACGCACCGATGCCGGTGTACATGCTTCCCTAATGGTGGCACATTTTGACAGTGAAACTCCGTTGGATGTGATATTCATGATGGATAAGCTGAACCGCCTGCTTCCCCCGGATATTTCCGTTTACCGTCTGCGTGCCGTACGTCCCGATGCTCATGCGCGCTTTGATGCCACGGCACGTACATACAAATACTATGTTACTACGGCCAAGATGCCTTTCAATCGTCAGTATCGTTGCCGTCTGTTCCAGACTCCGGACTTTGAACGGATGAACGAAGCTGCCCGGACTTTGTTTGAATATACGGATTTACCAGTTTCAGCAAGTTGCATACCGATGTCAAAACCAATAATTGCAAGATAATGCACGCTGCCTGGACGCAGGTAGATGAAGTGACCTGGGTATTTACCATTCAGGCCGACCGTTTTCTGCGGAACATGGTACGTGCTGTAGTGGGTACATTGCTCGAAGTCGGCAGGGGTAAACTTACCATCGGGGGCTTTCGCCGGGTTATCGAACAAAAAAGACCGGTGCCGTGCAGGAACTTCCGTTCCCGGTAACGCTTTGTTCCTTGTAGATGTTGCCTATCCTGAAGAAACTTTTATTAGCGGTTAGTGGTTAGTGATAAGTGATTACTTTTACTCTTTCTCTTCTTGTAATATAGCTAATTCATAACTTATAACTCATAATTCATAGCTAAAATCAATGTGGTTATTATTAGCCTTTCTCTCGGCAGCCTTGTTGGGATTTTATGATGCTTTCAAGAAGCAGGCGCTCAAAGACAATGCCGTGCTTCCGGTTTTGTTTTTGAATACGGTATTTTCCAGTTTAATATTTCTTCCGTTTATTCTGGTATCGTGTTTTGCTCCTGCTGTGTTGGGGGGTACGATGTTTGATGTTCCTGTAGTGGGATGGGGTGTGCATAAATTTATCATCATCAAATCTTTCATCGTTCTTTCCTCGTGGATATTCGGATATTTCGGAATGAAGCACTTGCCGCTTACCATTGTAGGCCCGATTAATGCAACGCGTCCGGTAATGGTACTTGTGGGAGCCATGCTTGTATTCGGCGAGCGGCTCAATCTGTATCAATGGATAGGTGTGATGTTGGCAGTCCTGTCGTTCTTTATGTTAAGCGTTCCGGTAAGAAAGAGGGTATCGACTTCAAGCACAATAAATGGATTCTCTTTATTGTACTGGCGGCCGTGACGGGTGCTGTCAGCGGATTATACGACAAGTATCTGATGAAGCAGCTGCCGCCTATGGTGGTGCAGTCATGGTACAACATCTATCAGGTGTTTATCATGTGTCCCATTATCCTGTTGCTGTGGTATCCCAAGAGAAAGGAAAGTACACCGTTCCGTTGGGATTGGACTATCATCGGTATATCCGTCTTTCTTTGTGCAGCAGACTTTGTGTATTTCTATGCCTTGAGTTATGAGGATTCCATGATTTCTATCGTATCTATGGTACGACGTGGCAGTGTGGTTGTTTCTTTCCTGTTTGGCGCCCTTTTCTTCCGTGAAAAGAATTTAAAAAGCAAGGCGGTAGACTCATTTTGGTGCTGATTGGAATGTTCTTCCTATATTTGGGGAGCAAATAGAATTTCAATAGCGCGTATGGCAGAAGATTTGTGTATCAGTAATGGCGGCAAAG
>ENA-OQAA01001093-OQAA01001093.1-human-gut-metagenome-genome-assembly--contig:-NODE-1093-length-15183-cov-3.216525_pt1 | contig 15183 bp, 19 predicted proteins | sample MGYA00242489_ERZ504515 | MGnify/ENA primary metagenome ERZ504515 (study PRJEB26092, sample SAMD00036237) | human gut metagenome | host: Homo sapiens | study: EMG produced TPA metagenomics assembly of...
TAATCCAACGAACCAATATCTTTTTGAAAAATGATATTTTCACCAAGGGGTTAGTGCACCCTTTTTTAGCTAGAAAAATAAATCAAAATTTTTTTCATTTCACTATTGACATTTATTAGCTGGACTTATGCAATGCTAACGCTCCGATTCTTCCTGCCTGATTTCCTGTTTCGCACCCTTTAATCTCTGTATATTCCAAAAGATGCGGATAAAGTTCATATACCTTTGCTTTCAAATCTCTGATAAAACGTGGCTCCTGGCAGATTCCCCCGCCAATCAGCACTACCTGTGGATCTAAAAGCATCGCCATATTTCCCACAACTGCCGAAAGTTTTTCCAGCCAATCCTGGTAAACTGCCGCAATCTCTGGTTCCAAAAGATGTTCAAACACATAGGGACCATCCACGGTTTTACCTGCAACCTTTGATACACGCTTTACCAGTACAGAAGTTGCCCCTGCATATTCACTGTTTTCCCCTCCAAGCCGCATAAGCCCAGCTTCACCTGCCTTAAAGTGGCTTCCTCTCCACAGATGTCCATCTATAACAATAGCGCCTCCGATTCCGGTTCCAATCGTCAATAAACAAATATCTTTATAATCTCTACCTGCTCCTGCCACCATTTCTCCCAGAGCAGCGCAGTTACTGTCATTTTCAATGGTTACTGCAAGTCCGCTTATACGCTCTAATTCTTCTTTCAAATTATAAGCTCTGAAATGTTCTCCTACACTAAAATCTGTATTTTCTCCTGTTTGCGGATTAATAAATCCTGCAATACACACAGCAATACCATCCACCTTCTCTTTATGTTCTACCGCAAGAGTGGTAAGCTGAGTCAAAAATAATTCCGGTTCTTTTTTTGTTGGAATACTACCTTCTTCTAAAACCCGGTAATTCTCTTCCATAATACTGTATTTAATAAAGGTTCCACCAATATCAATCGTCAGATACTTTTTCATATTCTTTCCTGCCTTTCCGTCCTGTCTAATAAACGCAGCGCTCCTGTTGCAGCGCTATGCTGCGCTGTACGGATACTCCACTGTGGATGTTCCATATTTAATTTTTCTATCAAAGAAGACTGTATCCTCTGGTTATTCTTCAATACACTGCCTGCCAGTACCAGTTCTTTTTCAGCAGGCATTTTTTTATGTACAGCCTGAACCATCTCATACAATGCATCTGCTGTCCGCTCCTGTATATTAAGCGCTACTGCATCCTTCTGTTCCCCTGCTTTTCCAATCAAAGCTGCCAGAGATGCAATTTCTTTTTTGCTTCTTTCCGGTGCATAAATATAGTGAATTAACTCCGTAAGCTCCTTGATGCCAAGTTGTTCAAACACCAACTCTGTTAAAATGGTCTGCTCTCCTCTTCCATCCCATGCCCGAACCACAGACGAAAGGATATCCACTGCAATAGCATATCCACTGCCTCTATCATCTATAAGATGCCCCCAGCCCCCGGTTCTTACCTGATTCCCTTGCCGGTCTATTCCATAACAGATAGAACCTGTTCCAGAAATCAAAATCACTCCATGACAGGATTCCAATTCTGCTGCCAATGCAGTTTCATGATCACCGTATACCAAAACAGGACAGGAAAATCCCATTTCTTCCATTTGCACTGTCAAAAATTCCTTTGTATCCGGGTTACTGACACCAGCCGCCCCCATTGCTATGCCTGTACAGTCCTCTTCTGAGAGCTGTCTCTTATGAAGTTCTTCTTGTAACTGCCGCAGAGTCTGTCGCGTCTTTTCTTTTGTCTGTCCATTGAGATTCAAGGGACCAAGTACAAACAATTCTTCTTTTTCACAAGATGGGCATCTGACACACACCTGTGTGCCAGTGCCCCCTCCGTCTAATCCTATTTGATATTTGTTTCGCTCCATATTCTTCAAATCCTCAACCTTTGACCGCACCTACTGTAACACCTTCCAGGAAATATCTCTGCAAAGAGAAGAACAAGATGAACATAGGTAATGCCGAAATCGTAGCTCCCGCCATCATGGGTGCAAAGTAAGTGGTATTTGCAAAACTGAAGTTCTTCAGCCCAACCTGAATGGTCTGCATTTGCTCTGAATTGCACACTAAAAATGGCCAGAAAAAGGTATTCCATTCTCCCAGGAAAGTCATGATTGCCATAACAGCCAAAATTGTTTTTGACAAAGGCATAATGATTTTCCATACAATCTGAGGCTGGCTGCATCCTTCTATTTTTGCAGACTCAATGATAGAAGTCGGCAGTGAGGTAAAGAACTGTTTTGCCAGAAAAACGTTATAACAAGTTACTAAGGTAGGAGCAATCAGAGCCGGATAGGTATCTTGCATCTGTAATACATTCACTACCAAAATGTATAACGGCACCTGTGTAACCTGATATGGAACCATCATTGCTACAAGCAGCAGGAAGAAAAAAAATCTGCATCCCGGGAAACGCAGTTTTGCAAAAGCATATCCAGCCAGACTGCAAAAAATACATTGCTTACTGTTACCACCGCTGCTACAATGAAAGAATTTAAAATCCAGCGAAAGGAATACTCACTGTACTCAAAAAAGAATTTATAAGAATCCAGAGAAAAACTTTTTGGAATCAGAGAATAACTTGCTCCCCCCGCTTCTGTTGGCGCCCCAAATGAGGAAATCACCATATAATAAATCGGAAACAGAGTAATCACCGCTACAATAATTAATATCATTGCGATTAACCCATTTCTTGTATATTGTTTATACTTTTGTTTGCCATAATAATTTCTGAATAATCCCATTTTATCCTCCATTGTGAATTCATCTTCCAAGACAATTCACAGACGTGTTCTAATATTCTACGTCTGCTGAATTTAACCGGAACTGGAATATGGAAAATACCGCAATGATAGCCGCCAGCAACAGCGCCTGAGCACATGCTTCACCATACTCAAAGTATTTGAATGCACGGTTGAAAATCAGCAATCCTGCCATTGTAGTCGCATTGTCTGGTCCTCCACCGGTCATCAGATATGCGTTTTGGAATGATTGGAGTCCATTAATAACACCTGTAATAGCAAGAAAAACAGTAGTAGGTTTTACCAGCGGCCATACAATATAACGGACTTTCTGCCAAAACGTTGCGCCGTCAATATCTGCCGCCTCATAATAAGTAGAATCTACTCCCAAAAGTGCTGCTGTATAGATAATGACATTTTGACCAAGTCCCGCAAACACAGCCATAATAATCAGAGATGCCATAGCTGTTTTTCCACTTCCCAGCCAGTTCTGATTGGGAACGCCGAAAGCGCCAAGAACACTGTTCAAAAGACCGGTAGACATTGGGTCATAAATCCATTTCCACACAAAAGAAAGAGCCACCCCAGACGCAATTGCCGGCAGATAATACGCTGCTTTAAAAACGGTCTGAATCTTTTTACGATATGGCAGAATCATGATGGATATAGAAAAGGACAGCAACATGGATACCGGAACTGTAATAATTGCATACACAAAGGTATTCCACAGCGCTTTATAAAACAGGTCATTTTTTAATGTGTGAACATAGTTGTCCAACCCAACCCATTCCGAACCCATGGGTTTATATTCCTGAAAACTGGTAATTGCCGCTGAAACCACAGGATATAATGTAAAAATTGTAAATGTACACAACGGGACCAGAATAAAAACATATGCCCACATGGTATCTTTTTTTAATTTCTTCTTCATTGGACAGTTCCTTTCTTTCTATTACGGGGACACACAAATGGTGTCCCCGCCTCTTACCTTTATTCAGCTACGTATCCGTCTTCGCCAAATACTTCTTTCGCCGCATCTACAATTGCCTGATGCATTTCTTCCGGAGTAACTTCTCCTGCTAACAATCCCTGGAACTTCGGAACAATAACTTCATCTTCAATTTTGATAGCTTTTGCACCTAATTCTGCCGGAATGTCAGGTCTTGCAGGAACAATCTGCTTTGTCAGAGATTCCACTGTTTTTGTATTGTCTTCATTTTTATTTTCAATTGGAGGCAATGCTTCATAAGCGGTTCTTCCACTTTCACAGATTGGTTTCAAGTATAATTCCTGGCAGGTTTCTGCTGCTCTTTCTGCACTTGCAAGATAATAAGCAGCTTCTGCCACATTTTTCAAATGCTCTTCATCTGGCTTCTTTTCACCTGTCAGACAGATATAACCGTCTACTGCACCATATGCATTCTGTGTACCACCCTCAAAAACAGGTACCGGAAGTACGATGTAATCTACCGGGATACTGCCTTCCACTGCATCTGCATCTCCGTTTTTCAGCATTTCATTATTATTTGCTGCTGAACGTTCAAAAGAGGATAAACCTTTTCCGGTAATCATGGTCTGACCTGTCAGCATCATATTCCAACGTTTTCCTGCATCAATAGCGCCAAGTTCTTTTGGCATGGAGCCATCATCAATCATTGCCCTTAAATCTTCCAGGAAGTCTACCATTTTGGGGTCTGTGTATGTATACTTTAAATCCTCATTAAAAGGAGATGGGAACCCTGCATTTTTCACAAAAATACTGAAATAGTCTTTTGCTGTTACACCGGAACATGCGAACAGGAATCCATAGGTTTTCGTTGCTCCGTTCTCTTCTACCACACCTTTTTTAATTGCTTCACGGAACTCATCATATGTCCATCCGTTTTGCTGAACAGATTTCCAGTCAATCCCTGCTTTTTCCAAAAACTCACGGTTTCCACCAATACACTGCACTTCGCAATATGCAGGAAGCCCGTATAAGCCATCTCCATTTTTAAAGTATCCCAGTTACATTTTCATCGAAATCTTTCATCTGCTCTTCACTTAAATACTGACTGATGTCCACAGCCATTCCCATATCCAGATATTTGGTTACACCATCTGAACCAATAAAGGCAATATCTGGTGGAGAACCTGCATTTACCTGCACATCCAGCTTCTGTGTAGTATCTTCCCAGCTTGCTGTTGTAACTTCAATTTCAACATCCGGATGTTCTTCGTTAAATGCCTTTACGTATTCTGTTATCTTATCCTGATACGTTGCTGATACTGGAGGCAGAAGTGCGGTAACTACATCCTTCCCCTTTTTATCCGCTCCTTTTCCTTCCTCTGATTCCTTTCCATTTCCTCCGCCACATCCGGTCAGAGCTGACATACCCATTGCTGCTGTCAGTAACAGTGCCATCATTTTTTTCGCTTTCATAATAACCCTCCTTATTTTTCTGCTTCTTGTTTTCTTTGCGAAACAGCAGTTTTCACTTTTCCGCCTGCTTTTTCCAGGCATTCTCTTGCAGTTTTAATGTCGCACCCCAAAAGCATCTTTGTAATCGCCAGTTTTGCCTCTCCTCCGGCTTCCTGAAGAGCTGCTTTTGCTTCTTCTCTTTGACATCCAACTGCTTCCATTACAATATTTTCTGCTCTTGTCACCAGTTTTCTGTTGGTCTGGCGAACATCTACCATCAAATTCTCATATACCTTCCCGATTCCAATCATACTAACAGTAGAAATCATGTTTAAGACCATTTTCTCCGCTGTTCCTGCCTTTAATCTGGTAGAACCGGTCAAAATTTCCGGCCCGGTAATCAACTCAATCGCACAGTCTGCTTCCTGTGATACTTTCGCTTCTGGATTGCACGCAATAGAGACACTTTTACTTCCCACTTCTCTGGCATATCTCAATGCCCCGATAACATAGGGTGTTCTTCCACTTGCAGCCAGACCGATAACAATATCCTTGCTGCACAAATTGATGTTCTTCAAATCATCTCTTCCAAGCTCCTGATTGTCCTCCGCGCCTTCTTTAGCTTTTACAAAGGCTTCCGCGCCTCCGGCAATGAGACCAACTACCATATCATATGGTACGCCAAAGGTAGGCGGACATTCTACAGCATCCAACACTCCCAGACGCCCGCTGGTTCCTGCTCCGATATAAATAATCCTGCCTCCATGGCGTAAGCTTTCGGTTGCCCACAAAATAGCAGTTTCAATATCCGGCAATGCCCGATGAACGGCCTCAATTACATTATGATCTTCTCTGTTCATAATGCTGATGATTTCATAAGGTGTCATTTCGTCCAGCTTCATAGTTGCACTATTCCGCTTTTCGGTTGTCAGTTTCCTTAAATCCGGCATCGTTTCCCCGCTCCTTATCTTTGATATTTTTTGCTTTTGCAATGAATGTCTTCTTCAATGAATTCATACATGTATCATAATTTTTCTGTACATAGGCTACATACAACATATCAACAACTGCCAATTGCGATATTCTGGAACCTAGCTTTCCGGTGCGGAATTCAAATTCCGTAGCAGATACATAAAGGTTGTAATCCGCCAGTCTGGATAAAGGAGATTCATGGAAACAGGTGATGGCAATCAATGGCACATTTGCATCCTTCATAATCTCCGCACATTCCACCATTTCAGAAGTCAGACCGGAATAACTGATAATAACTCCTACATCTTCACTGGTCATATTACGGGCCTGAACCAACTGTACATGAAAATCTTCGCTAACCATACATGGCTTATTCACTCTTAGGAATTTCAGATAGGCATCCTTTGCCACCAACTGAGAGGCACCTACTCCAAAAAAAGCAATTCTTTTTGATGACATCAGAAGCTCTACACTCTTATCCAACACTTCCAGTTCAATAAGACGCTTTGTATCTTCCAAAGACATGATACTTTTAAAAATCAACTTGTCCACAAGCTGCTCCATGGTATCACTTCTATGAATTTCACAGTTTTGCTCACTGATTGTTTCTTTTTTCAGAGCATTTTCATACATAAGCGCTTGTTGGAAATCTCTGTATTTTGCATACCCTAATTTCCTGCAGAGTCTCGTAATCGTAGACGGAGAAGCAAAAGCATTTTGAGAAAACTCCCGAATACTCATGGTTGCGACTTCTTCTGGTCTTTGCATTAAATACTCAATAGCCCCCCGTTCTGTGGAACTTGATTGTGGTAAATATTCCCTGAATTTCAAAATAACACTTTGCATTTTCCCACCTCACTTTGTGCAATATGTATATTTTCACTCTTTTATCTCTCAATTGCTAAAGCGATTGTAACATTACAAAACAAAGTTGTCTATACTTTTGTTTATTTATGATACTTTTTTTTCATATTATGATTTTAAAAAGCACAACACATCCAAAACATGAATCAAAACATTACAAATTTTACTCTTATTTCAATTATTTAAATCATATTTTACCAAATCATCCTCCGTTCTATCCCAAAAGCGAAATCTTTTTAAACAAAATTTCGCTTATATTCCCTCTTGTTTTTAGCATAATGACATGTTATACTATCATCACATCAAAAGTTCTTTAAGTATGCTTTAATTGTTTTTGTTTTATCAGGTTAAAGTCTCTTCAAGAACTACGTTGTTCATTTATTTTAGAAAGGAGTTTTTAACGATGGAAGAGTTAAAAAACAAAATTCAAAATGCAGTGTGTGCATATTTGGATGAAGCAGTGAAACTCAGCCAGGATCTGGCAGAACATCCGGAACTTCCTTATGAGGAGTATGAGTCCAGCCGGAAAATGGCAGCAATCCTGGGGCATGCTGGTTTTCATGTAACTTATCCTTATGCCGGATACGATACTGCTTTTTGCGCGGAGTTTGACAATGGTGACGGACCTTCTGTTGCATTTCTTGCTGAATATGACGCGCTGCCTGAAATCGGCCATGGATGCGGCACAATCTTCATGGCTCTCTCTCCGTTCTTTCCGGTCTGGCTATGCATCATCTCAAAGATGAATTTCAAGGGAAAATTTATGTTATCGGCACACCGGCAGAGGAAGAAAACGGTGCAAAAATCGGAATGGCTGAGCAGGGAATTTTTGACCAGATGGATATGGCAGTTATGATGCACAGTAATCCCGGCGGCTTCTGTGTTGCCGACATGGATGTATTGAGTCTTCGCTGCTATGTAGTGGAATTTTTTGGTGAGACAGCTCATGCTGTTATGGCACCCTGGGATGGAAAAAGCGCCCTGGCTGCCGGAAGAAAATTTCTGGATTTAATTGATGCAAGAAGAGAATGTTTCACACCGGATATTCATGTAAATGCTGTTATTCTGGATGGTGGCAAGGCTCCGAATATTATTCCGGATTATTGTAAAATCCGCATGGAATTCCGCACCTCCTCCATGGCAAGACTTCTAAAAGCAGATGAAATGATTAAGAAATGTGCCAATGCTGCCGCTATGGCACTAGACTGTACGGTAAAACTCAGCTTTGGTCTTTCTGACTTTGCGGATATGGTAAGAAATGCCCCTATGGAAGAAGAAATTACCACTATTATGGAAAGTTACGGATTAAAAGTAAAAGATATACCACCTGCATCCGGTTCCTCTGATGTTGGAAATGTCAGCTACCGCTGCCCTTCTATTCAGGCGCTTCTGTCCATTACAGATGAGCCTTTGGCTTTACATACCAGAGCCTTTCGGGATGCCACTTTAAAGCCGGAAGCTCATGAAGCCATGAAAAAAGGTGCCTGCAGCCTGGTAGAATTATCATTAAAAATCTTAAATGATGAAACTTTTCGTCAAAGAGTTTATGACGCATGGAAAAATGAATTAAGCATTAAACAAGCAGATTAGCGGACTAAGGGGGATGATTACATATGGATACTGAAAAAAAGAAAAAATTTAAATTACCACACATTTTTGTACTTCTTACAGCAATTATTGTTATCTGCTCTATTGCCACCTGGATTCTTCCTGCAGGTGAATTTGACCGTCAGGTAAATGAAGCCGGTACAGAAGTTGTTGTTCCCGGCACTTATCATACTGTAGAAGCTTCACCTGTTGGAATTTTTGACACCATAAAAGCCATTTACAATGGTATGATGAATGGCGGAGATGTGATTTTCTTCGTATTTATCGCCTATGCCGCTATTGGTCTGATTATCTCAACCGGAGCCTTTAATGGTCTTGTTGCCGGACTTTTAAAAATATTAAAAGGAAAAGCAAGGGCAGTCATCATACCTGTTTTTATTCTGGTTCTTGGCTGTGCGTCTTCCACTATCGGCGTTTTTGAAGAAGCATTTCCCTTCATTCCTATTTTTGTGGGAATTTCCATTGCCATGGGATATGATGCCTTAGTTGGACTTGGAATTGTAGCCCTTGGTGTTGGGCTTGGTTACAGTGGAGCAATTATGAATCCTTTTACTGTTGGTATGGCACAGGCTATTGCAGATATTCAGCCTATGTCCGGCGTGGGATTCCGCCTCATTTGCCACGCTGTTATGATTATAGTGGCATCTGTTCTGCTGGTTCGCTATGCCTTAAAAGTTCAGGCTGATCCTACGAAAAGCTATGTATACGGAGATGATTTCAGCCATCTTGCCATGAATCCTGACGATGTAGAAAAGCATCCTTTTGGCATTCGTGAAAAATTAGTTTTAGGCGTACTTGCTGTAGGGATTGTTGTGATTGTCTGGGGTGTAAAAGTAAAAGGCTGGTATTTTGAAGATTTGTCCGGCGTATTTTTAATTATGGCATTATCTCTGCTCTGATTATGGTGCTGGGGACCTGATACCATTGCAAAAAAAATGGCTGCCAGTTTTACAGATATTGCTGTTGCCTGTATGATTATCGGATTTTCCAGAGGTATTCTGGTGGTTCTTCAATCAGGTCATATTATTGACACCATTGTATACGGCATCTCCATTCCTCTGACCAAATTCCCGGCCTGGATTGCTTCGGAAGCAATGCTGGTTGTTCAGACCTTATTAAACTTCCTGATTCCATCTGGTTCCGGACAGGCTGTGACCAGTATGCCAATTATGGCGCCGCTGGCAGACTGGTAGGGGTTTCCCGTCAGGTAGCTGTACTTGCCTTCCAGTTCGGTGATGGTCTTTCCAATATCATCTGGCCTACTGCTATGGCTCCTATTATGTGTGGTATTGCAGGCGTTAAGATTGAAAATGGTGGAAATTAGTGGTACCCATCTTCTTAGCTCTTCTTGTAACCCAGGGAGTATTAATTGCCATTGCAACGATGGTATTTTAGCATTTGCCAAAAAGGCTATCCATGGTTTCGCACCCGTCCATGGACAGCCTTTTCTTATTTCTAAAAATCATATTTCAACTTTAACTGATAAACCCGGACCGGACGCCCTTTGTTCCCAATCCGCTTATAACCAACCACTTTCGCATACTGGTATTTTTCCATATTAGAAAGGAACTTATTTGCATTTCTCAGGGAAATATTCAAGCCATATACCAAATCATGAGAGGTAATTTTATCTGTATTCAGTGAATGCATGACCCCTATAATCCGTACAATAGTTTCTGCGGAAAGTCTTACTTCATTTGCTATGGTTCTTATGTACTCTTCCGAAATTTTCACTGTTTTTTCTGCGGTTCCATTCTTTAATACTGTAAGATTCCCTTTTTCATCCATGAAGAAACTCCCACCTGTATTTTTTCCTCCATTTCTCCCATAGCGACTGGCATTAATAGCATTGATTCTTGCATGATAAAGGTTATCTCCAACACCATATCCTACGGAACCGGAAAAGTCTATTTTCTCTACAAAGATTTTATAAAGAGGACATTCTGTAAAGCCCCTGGTAATAGCCTCCATTTCTGCAAAATCCATGTACAATTCCAGATTATGATGCCCGTCTTTTAAAATCATCTGATTAAAATGTCTGGTATTAAAATCCTGGACAATGTTTAAAAGCTCTATTTCAAACTGACTAAATTTATCCTTTTTCTCTTCCCGCATTTCTTCTTTATCAATACAGATAACCGCTGATTTATCCTGTTCCATTCTGCGCAAAGCAATGTTATTCTTCAGATTTTCCATGGACTGCCAGAATGCATGGCTTCCCGGATATACATAATAACATGGAATTTTAAATTCCTTTACTTGCTCACAGGCACTGTAAAAATAGGTGATAATCAAGTCAATTTCCTTGTTCTCACACTGCTTTCTGTAATATGCTGATACAGCTTCTTCCTCTGCTTCAATTTCTTCAATGGTCTTAAAATTTTTCCATCTTCCCTCATATCCATGGACCACTTGTGCAAACCTGTCCTGGAGAATTACCTCTTCCAAATCACTTTCAAATCTCAGGAAATCCATACCAATCCTGGAGAGGCGCACTGCATTTTTCCTACTAAATGCTGTATCAAAATGCGATATGTATTTGCAACATCCACATTTGCCACTTCGATTAACGCCTCACAGCCTTCTTCTCCCATAGTTCGGATTGCCTGATAAGGAATCAGCCCACTTACATAAAATCCGTCATATTTGTGGTAGATTTTCCTGAAAATATCAAGCAGTTCCTCAAGGGTATCATATAAAAAATAGTCTAGTTCCATATTTTCAGGTTTACTTTTGATTTTTTCCTCGCAAAAATTGCGGTAATGTTTTTTTAAAAGCAAGGCAATTTTATAGTTCATGTTTGCTGTGCCGCCTCTCTGTTGTTTTTGCTGTTTATATCTATTTTATCTAATCAGCAAAATGTATTTTTGTTTCTATTGAATCCTCTTTATAATTATGATATAGTATAAATGTAAAAAGAACAACCGCCCACAAGGTGGGTTGACCAGTAATAAAAAATGAACATAGAAATGCCACCTCTTCACTCGCCAAAGTTCCGGGGTGGTTTTTCTATGCTCTATATCATCAGTGACAAATCAAATAAATGAATGTCAGCAGTGACAAAATGAACATTCCAAAAGACATTAAATCTTTGAAATCAAAATGTTTCATCAGCACCACCCCCATTCTATGTATAATAAAATGAAGGTCAAGCCACCCTGCAACACGATTGTTCTTTTAAATAGATTTTATCACGTTTTATACTCTACCACAATTCATAATATACCCAAAGTTTTTCCAGGCTTTTTTCCATTTTTCAAGTACTTTTTTACAAAAGAATTTACCAAATCTTCTTATGAAATCGAAATATATGAATAGCCAAAAAGAACATGGCAACAATAGAAATTCCTTTATGAAATGCCAGTATCACAGAAAATTGGTCCAATATCATACCAAGTATTCCTGTTACAAATGCAATTACAAGAATTATCATCAAATACCCGCCTCTTCTGTTCATCCTTCTGCCATAAACCGATACATGAAGTATGCTGAACACAAGAAAAAGAAGCGAAGCCAGTTTATGAATATACACACCTGTCAGCGGAGCCATCATAGTTACTATAAAACTAATAAGTAATCCTAAATTAAGCACTTTTTTCAATTTTTCACCACCTTGTATTTTTAAAAATTAGTCAAAACTAACCATTATCTCAAAAGTAAGTGGTTAGTTATTGCTAATCACCTATATGAGTATATATGTTTTCCACCCAAAAGTCAATTCTTTTTCTACATCAGCATCCCTGGCCAATGAAAAATCCCCCTCTGCTATGCATATTTCTCATAACAAAGGGAGATTTCATTTTGATAACTCTATGTTATTTTTATTCCTCTACAATGGCACTGATTTCTACTGTAGAAACTTCATCATTTTTACTCCAAAGGTAATCTTTGTCTCACCTTTTTCGTAAATCATGGAAGAACCTTTTTCTTCAGTAGGCTCACCGTAGGCTTCTGTCACCTCATCTTTGGTGCTGCCGATACAGATTCCTTCTTCTGTCTCTACCGTATCATCCATAAATACTACAGACAATACATAGTCTTTGTCATCTACCGGATAGGTGTTTAACTTAAAGCCAGGATAAGTGTAAACCTTGTCCAGGCCTTCAAAAGCGCAGCTTTCGGATTCAAAATAGTCATCTGCTTCTCCCAGTTCCTTTACAACCTTAGAAGCATCAGCTCCCATTTCTACCTTCACAGAACCGCTGGTAAAGGAATATCCCCCTTTGGCTGTGCTTTCTGTTTTTGCAGAAGCTTCCTTGCTTCCTTTGTCTGAATCATCACTTCCACCACAGGCAGACAGGGTAAGTCCCATGACTAACATAGCTGCTGCTGCATACATTCTCATTTTCTTCATTGTATTTTCCCTCCTGTTAATAATTAATGATTTCTCCATACTCTTCCAGTTCTTTGTACTGTGCTTCTTTCATGTCCTCATAGAACTGGATTTTTTCTTCATAAACTTTTTCGTATTCGGGGTCCTCACGATAATCTGTGAGGTCATAATTTTCTTTCAAATAAGTACCAAAATATCTGGATAATTTCTCTGCCCCATCCAGGTTCAGATGAAGCCCTGCATCATAAGTGTCGGTATTATAATCAATGCCTACTTCCTCTGCCATTTTTTCATAATTAAAGTAATCCAGATTGTATTTTTCGGCATATGCTTCAATCTGTTCATCCCACTCATCATACCAGTGAGGGAACAGGCTGGGTGATTTTACCAGTACAAACTCAATGCCATTTTCTTCACACAAAACTCTCATTTTATCCAAGTACTTCATGCATTACTTCCCAGGGTATAATCTGCCAGTTTATCCGGCTCCGGAAATCCTTTTGCCGGCCTTACATCCACACGCATGTAATAGCCATTGTGGGAAATCTTATCTTTTTTGAACATATATTTAAAATCATCTGAAGATAAGTCTGACCATCTGGAATGATACCGCAAAATGGGGAATAGGTAATCCAGCATATTTTCCTGCTCTGTCATGGAGGACTGAATCGCCCCTAATTTGGAAGAAGAAAACTTCATTCCATCAATGGTCATGCGGTTGTACGCCTCACTTTGAGGTTCATCATACTTTAAAGCCAGCACATTGAAAACCGCCACCTTGGGCTTCTCATAACGCAGAGTATCCTCCAGCATGTAATAAGACTGCCACGAAAGCTGCTGGGCGCTTCCCCTGATATAACTGGTAATCCCAAACTCTTCATATAAGGTAATGGGAGAAAAGTTTTCATACACTTCACAGTCTCCCACAAAAATCACCTCATGGTCTGTAGTTTCCTCATAATATTCTGCTGTCAGTGCCCCTTCCACAATGTCAGACATGTATTTTGGCATTAAGAGCTTTTGCAGAAAGAACAGCACTGTAAACATCACCACCATAAACAATGCTACCGGAGCAATCCATTTTGGAAATTTTTTGTTTTTCATCCTGTTCCTTCCTCCTAAAACTGATTATAAATAAACTGGCTCTGATCATATCCAATGCCATATGCCCCAAATATAAGAACAGCCAGCACCAGAATGCCAAATACAACATACTTACACCAGGCAGGACGGGCGAAAATCAAATCCCGGACACTTCCCTTTTTCTCCTGTACCAGACTCACTGTCAAAAGTACCAGGAAGCAGATAAACAACAGCGCATAGTCGGCTGCAGTAAGTCCCAGTCCCAGAAATGCTTCTGCATTTAAGTCTGCCAGATTGAAATTGGTAACATGTTTCCAAACATTTTAAAAGTCAACGGTACATCCCTGTAGCAGTCAAACATACGCAGACAGCTCATAAGAAGAATGGTTCTGATAATCTCAAAAGCTCCGTACCATTCTTATCTTTCACATGGAAACGGTTATGAAATTTGCCATACAAAGGCTCCAGTTCCTGGGAAATCATAATCACTACAAAGTTCATAAGTCCCCAGACAATAAAGTTCCAGCTTGCCCCATGCCAGATACCGGTGGTAAACCACACTGCAAAGGAAGATAAGTACACTGGCACACGTTTTCCGATTGCTTCTCCAAATTTTGACCTGGAAAACTTGGAAAGCTTCAGCATAGGCTTACATACCGAAATGGGATAGAAAATATAGTCTGTAAACCAGGTACCCATGGTAATGTGCCATCTCTTCCAGTATTCCTTAATATTCTTGGACAAATAAGGTCTTTGGAAGTTTTCTGTCACCTTAATTCCCATGGTCTGTGCAATACCAATGGTAATATCAATACCACCGGTAAAGTCCGCGTACAATTCTAATGCATAAAACAGCATTCCCACAAATACAAATCCGCCCTGATAGGTTTCCGGGTCATGAATAATTGCATTTACTGCAGTAAGAATCCTGTCTGCAATCACTGCTTTCTTGAAATATCCCCAGGTAATCCGGTAAAGTCCGTATCCAACCACTTTGGTATCAAACTTATGCTGTTCAAACAGAGACTGGTGTGGTATAAAAAAGTTGACAGCTTATTCTCAAGGATTTCATAATAAAACCAAGAGAATAAGGAGGTATTTAAAGTGGCACGTAAATATGACCATGAATACAAAGTACAGGCAGTAAAACTCGCCAAAGAAATCG
>ENA-OQAA01001094-OQAA01001094.1-human-gut-metagenome-genome-assembly--contig:-NODE-1094-length-15179-cov-2.362942_pt1 | contig 15179 bp, 21 predicted proteins | sample MGYA00242489_ERZ504515 | MGnify/ENA primary metagenome ERZ504515 (study PRJEB26092, sample SAMD00036237) | human gut metagenome | host: Homo sapiens | study: EMG produced TPA metagenomics assembly of...
GGGACTCCTTGCACTGACAAGCCTGTTTTCCTGCGGGAGAAGACCCGTTGGAAAGAATACTATCCGCTGACAGGGCGCGACCTGTGGATGGACAGCCTGATGCGGGAAGTCTACTTATGGTACGAGGATATTCCGGCTGCCAACAGTCTGAACTATTTTCAGGCTCCGGACGCTTTCTTAAAAAGTATCTTATCAAAAAACGATAAAGGTTTTTCCACCGTCGATTCAATAATGGATACGCCGTTGCCAAGTTATGGTTTTGACTACACATTATATAAAGTGGCTACCAGCGACACAACCTATACTGCCCTCGTATCATACGTGGCAAAGAACTCTCCCGCCGAGGATGCCGGACTGGAACGCGGCAACTGGATAATGCTTGTCGACGGCGACTCCATCACCAAAAAGACAGAAGAAAGGCTTATAGATGGCGGTGCACGAACATTGCGCATCGGAAGTATGTGATAGTAAAAGAGGAGAACAACGGCGGCACAGAGGGGGATACGGAAAACGGAGAGAACGAAGAAGAAGAAGATAAAGAGGTAGGAATCATACAGGAAACAGGAGATGTTGCACTCCCGGCAGTCCGTCCGGTAACGGAGAGCGCCATCTATGACACAAATTTTATACAACTGGAAGGCACTGATTACAAGATAGCCTATCTGGCATACAACTCTTTCACTGCCGGCACTGCGGAACAGAGTGAGAAGTACAACAATGAGTTACGTGCTTTCTCCCAAGAATGCAAGCAACGCGGCATTAATAATCTTGTACTCGACTTCCGCTATAATTCCGGTGGAGAAATGGAATGCGTGCAACTTCTCGCAGATATCCTTGTACCTGCCGATAAATTGGAAAGCCCTTTTGCTTTCTTGCAATATAATGATAAGCAAAGCGCCCAAAACCGTGACCTGATATTGGACTCCCAACTCTTGCAAGGCGGAGTCAATCTGAATCTGCCCATCGTTTATATCATCACAAGCGGAACCACTGCCGGTGCAGCGGAAATGCTTATTAACTGCCTGAAACCCTATATGAAGGTAGTGCTCATCGGACAGACAACCAAAGGAGAATACGTGGCTACGGAAACTTTCATCAATCCCAAATACCCCTGGGCGGTACGTCCGGTCGTATGCGAAGTATTCAACTCCAACGGAGAAGCGGACTATAGCGCAGGCTTTAAGCCGGATATCGCTATCAACGAAACATCCTACCTGCAATACTATCTGCCTTAGGCGAGCCTGACGAAATTTGCTCCATACAGCCCTGCAAGTCATAGCTGGAATTGTCGAATTGCCGACCCCAAAAACAGGCACTGCCATAGTCCGGAGTTTCACCACTCAAAAGAACCTGCGCAAGGGTTGATTGTCAAATAGCAGAAACAATGAATTAAACAACGGAAATAATGAGAAAAATAGTCTTTGCATTGTCGGTTGTACTCACAGCAATGACAGCTTGTGAAGACAATCATACTCTACCGTCAACGGAAACCGCTCTGCCGTACCCTTTTCCAAAATTCAATTATCGAAAAAAGGTGCCTATGAAGCGGGAGTACCTACAGTAACCACCACTCAAACCTACTCATACAGTCAGGGACAATTGACCGGATTCACTATCGTACAAAGTTATTCGGTTCAAGGCGAACCGATGTGCATTGAAAACGCAGCATCAGTAACTTATAGTGAACATCAGGCTGTAGTAACGGATAATTTCGGCAATGTGTCAGTCTATACCCTGGACGACAAAGGATACGCCACCTCATGTACACGACAGGAAAACGGTACGATCCGCACCTATACTTTCTCGTATTTCACCGCTCCGGAAGGTAAATATTACCTGAAAAACATAACCGAAAGCATCAATGACGGCGTATACGCATCCATCGACATAGACTACGGCAACTATCAGGCATTGCGCATCCTACAAAAGACAGATGCTTACGGGCAGGCATATACGGCTACCACTCCGGCAAATGACGGAATAAATAATTTATCAGGAGTTCCCTGCCTGTTTCTCGCCGAATTATATCCGCTTTCGCTACATACAGCCGCTCTATACGGGAAATTCCTGGGAGAGCCGTTTCCTATTTTAATAGACCGGATTATCCCCGATGGAAATAAAGAGGTCACCAATTATATCTTCTCTTTTGACAAACGCAATCTCATGACTTCCTGCAAAGAAGTCATAAATAGTTACGGCACGGATTATACCCGTACCGTAAGCTATGTAATTGAATAATCATCTGCTAAAGAATTTGCAGAAAAACAGAATGTGATAATCTATGGAATTATTCCAATACGTACCGGTATGACCGCCGGGACGTGTTATAAAATCGTGGTCTATCTTGCACTCCAGCAACCTTTTGTGCAGATTCCTGTTCACATCAAGGAAGAAATCGCTTTCACCGCAATCGACAATCAGAGCCAAATCACCGTTCTTCAGTTTATCAACCTGATTGATTACCGTATGACTATCCCATACCGCTTCATTGGCGGCAAGCTCGCCCAACTGCTTCTTCATTTCCCAGTTATCAGGAAACGGACGGATATCCACTCCGCCACTCATACTTCCCGCCGCACCGAATATGTCGCTGTGGCGGATGGCATTCCACAACGCACCGTGTCCACCCATACTCAAACCGCTGATGGCACGCGCACTCTTCTTGGGAATCGTAGCATAATGCTCATCCGTATACTTCACCAGTTCCGAAGAGATGAAAGTTTCATAACGATAAGCGGAATTCCGGGGACTGTCCCAATACCAACTGTTCTTACCATCGGGACATGCGAATATTACGCCTTTTTCATCGGCAATCCGAGGCAGCTCCGGCTTGACACCCATCCACGTACGTGCGTTGCCTCCATAACCGTGCAACAGATAGATTACCGGACAAGCTTGCGGATTCCGGCAACGGCCTTATCCGGAAGGATATAAACCACCTTTACCTCCCTGTTCATCGAAGGACTTTTTACAAACACAGTGTCTACACGTGCGGCATGTACACTTAAAGCCAGCACTTGCAATAAGAATACGAACAGATAAGTTTGTTTTTCATGCTATTTTGTTTAATCTTCTTAAGGAACGGCAATATTAATAATAAATATCCAAAAAACATTATCTTTGTACACAAACAATTTGTAATCCAAACATGGAATTTATCATTATTCTATTTCTACTTATCCTGAATGGCATCTTTGCCATGTACGAAATTGCATTAGTATCTTCAAGTAAAGCACGCTTAGAGACTCTTGTAAGTAAAGGAAACAAAAGTGCAAAAGGGGTTTTGAAACAACTGGAAGAGCCCGAAAAATTTCTATCTACCATTCAAATCGGCATTACGCTGATTGGTATCATATCAGGTGCATATGGCGGCGTAGCCATAGCCGATGATGTAACTCCGCTATTTGCCATGATTCCCGGCCTGGAATTGTATGCCAAAGACCTGGCAATGGTTACTACAGTAGCCGTTATCACCTATTTGTCGCTCATTATCGGAGAGCTGGTTCCAAAATCAATGGCACTGAACAATCCGGAACGCTATGCCACCCTGCTCAGTCCTTTTATGATTATCCTGACAAAAGTATCCTATCCGTTTGTCTGCCTCCTCAGTGCTTCAACCAAACTGACAAACAAGCTTATCGGCATGAAAGACGGGGAAGAACGGCAGATGACACAGGAAGAACTGAAAATGATTTTGCATCAAAGTTCCGAGCAGGGCGTTATCGACAAAGAAGAGACTGAAATGCTGCGTGATGTTTTCCGCTTCTCGGACAAACGTGCCAACGACCTGATGACGCACCGCCGCGATGTAATCGTATTGCACCCCTCCGACACGCAAGAAGAAGTGCTTCGGATTATCCAGGAAGAGCACTTCAGCAAATATCTGTTGGTGGAAAACGGCAAGGACGAAATCATAGGTGTTGTTTCTGTAAAAGATATTATCTTGATGTTGGGTGGTGAGCAACTGTTCAATCTTCGCACAATTGCACGTCCGCCCTTGTTTATTCCCGAAAGTTTGTATGCCAAAAAAGGTTTTAGAGCTATTTAAGAAGAACAAAAACAAGTTCGGAGTTGTTGTAGACGAGTATGGCAATACAGAAGGCATTATCACTCTGCACGATTTGACGGAAAGTATCTTCGGTGATATTCTGGAAGAGAACGAAACGGAAGAAGAGGAAATAGTGACCAGAGCCGACGGTTCCATGCTGGTAGAAGCTTCGATGAATATAGATGACTTTATGGAAGCAATGGGGATATTGAATTATGATGACCTGAAGGAAGAGGACTTTACCACTTTAAGCGGACTCGCCATGTTCCTTATAGGACGCATCCCGAAAGCCGGTGACATTTTCAGCTACAGAAACCTGGAGTTTGAAATAATGGATATGGACCGCGGCAGAGTAGACAAACTGCTCGTTATTAAACGGAATGATGAAGAATAACGCCACCGGCGTCTCTTTATATTAATTTAAACCATTAAAGCAATGAAAAAAGTAATGATGATTGCAGCGATTGCCGCTGCATTGGTATCCTGCCAATCAAAAGGAAATCAAAACAACAACACCATGGACGAAGGCGTAATGACTGTTGCCGGCAAGATTCTTCCGCTGTAGCCGTTTATGAAGGCATACTTCCCAGCTGCCGATGGTCCGGGTATCCAGTATGTGCTGAGTGTAGACAGTGTAGGTCCTAACGGTGAAAGCGGTTATACATTGGTCACAACTTATCTGGATGCGGAAGGACAGGGAAAAAACACCTCCTTCACCTCCAAAGGAAAACGTCAGGTTATTCAGAAAGACGTTAACAATAATAAGAAAACCGCCTATAAGCTGACTCCCGACAACGGTGACTCTCCCGTGTACTTCGTGGTTGTAAACGACACCACATTAAGACTGGTAAACGATAGCCTGCAAGAGGCTGTAAGCGATTTGAATTATGATATCGTACAGGTAAAGTAAAACAGTTGCCACTGAATATAACAAAGGAAGTTAACTTCATGCCAAGCATGATATTAACTTCCTTTCTTTATGATATAAACTTATTACGGTTATCTTCTTAACTCATTATATCAACCAAGCTAACAGAATACTCCGCAACTATTTTCCAACTTATTTCTTCGGAGAAGAGTATCTTGCATTCAGACCGTCCAAAATTTCACGGGTAATGTTATAAATGCTGTCGGCATACAACAGATTGTCAAAACCGGTGTTGCTGATAATCATACTGTAACCCTTAGTCTTGTTATACTCCTTCAGGAAAGCATTAATAGAATCACGCAACTGCAAGCTGTTCTTTTCGTTCTCGCTCATCAGTTCAGCCTGCAACTTATTACCTAAGTTCTGCAAATCCTGTTCCAATTTGGCAATACGATTATACTCCTGCTGGGCGCGTTCCTGCGTCAGATAAGCATTGTTCTGAACTTTTGTCTGGAATTCCTGTTTCTGACGGTCGAGGTCCTTTTGCTTTCTGGTTCAAAGTCAAACGTACATTTTCGCTCTTCTTCACCATTGCCTCATTTAAATCGACACAGTAGTTATATTTTGCCAAAAGCGTATCTATTTCTACATAAGCAATTTTCATTCCGGACAGTCCGGCTGCCTGTGCTGATGCATTAGTCGTCTGATTATCCGCTTTACCGGCGCATTGAGAAAATAAAACGATTAGTGCAAGAGCTGCCAAACCGTTTACGAGGTAGTTTAATCTCTTCATAATTTGTAAAAATATTGTTTTTAGTTTATTTAGTTCATACTATCGTTTAAGGCTTTCTCCAGTTCATCGATAGAGAAGCGGCTTTTCTTCTGTGCTTCCCTGTCTTGCGACTGCACGCATCCGATTCCTCTATCACGCATCGCCTTATTGCCGCTGACATGTCCGTTAGGAAACTTACCGCCTTTCACAAAAAAGACCTTCACGCCCAATAAAACAATGCAAATAGCAACTATTAACAAAGTTATCAATAATGTACCAAGCATTTCCATTAAATTTGTTGCACAAAACAGAATATCGTCCGATAAAAAGCATTTGGAATTTGTTTTTACTTTTATCAGACTGTTTTGTGGGTGCAAATATAGGGCTTTGGTTGGACTAAGCACCCTTTTTTACTCTAAAAAAAGAGAAAGGGAAATAAAATAGCCAATTAATTTAACCATATTTAGCAATAAGAGGTTAATTTGTACAAGATTTGAATTTCAGAAACAGAAGATCAGGATACGCTTCACTTGTATCCTGGCTGCTATAAACTATTAAGATATGGAAAAAAAAGATTTGAAACCGGCTGGCGTATTCCACTATTTCGAGGAAATCTGCCAGGTACCGCGCCCTTCCAAAAAGGAAGAAAAGATTATCGCTTTTCTAAAAGCATTCGGAGAAAAACATAAGTTGGAAACAAAGGTGGACGAAGCCGGAAACGTACTGATTAAAAAGCCTGCCACTCCGGGCATGGAAAACCGAAAGACCGTTGTGCTACAGTCGCATGTAGACATGGTATGCGAGAAGAATAATGATGTGAAGCATGACTTCCTCACCGACTATCGACGACCACGAGATAGACGGGGAATGGCTGAAAGCCAAAGGTACGACGCTGGGAGCGGACAACGGTATCGGTGTAGCCACCGAACTTGCCATCCTTGCCGATGACAGTATCGAACACGGACCTGTCGAATGCCTGTTCACCGTAGACGAGGAAACCGGACTGACCGGTGCCTTCGCCTTACAGGAAGGTTTCATGAGCGGTGACATCCTGCTGAATCTCGATTCCGAAGATGAGGGAGAATTGTTCATCGGCTGTGCGGGCGGCATAGACTCCGTAGCCGAATTCACCTATAAAGAGGTGGATATACCTGCCGGATATTTCTGCTGCAAGGTACAGGTAAAAGGACTTAAAGGCGGACATTCCGGCGGCGATATCCATTTAGGCCTCGGTAATGCCAACAAATTATTGAACCGCTTCCTGAGTCAGACTTTCAAGAAGTACGATATGTATCTCTGCGAAATCGACGGCGGCAACCTGCGCAATGCCATTGCACGAGAAGCACATGCCGTTATAGCCATCCCCGAAGCCGACAAGCATGCGCTGCGTACCGACTTGAATGTATTCGCCGCCCAGGCGGAAGCCGAATATGCTGTAGCAGACCCCGATTTGCAGTTTACCCTCGAATCGGAAAATCCCCGTGCCAAAGCTATCGACAAAGACACTGCCAAACGTCTGTTACAGGCTCTTTACGCAGCTCCACACGGAGTATATGCCATGAGCCAGGATATTCCGGGTCTTGTGGAAACCTCCACCAATCTGGCATCCGTAAAGATGAAACCCGGTAACATCATCCGTATCGAGACAAGCCAGCGCAGTTCTATCGAGTCTTCCAAACAAGACATTGCGACTATGGTACGTACCGCATTCGAAATGGCAGGAGCCAGCGTATCTTTCGGCGACGGCTATCCGGGCTGGAAACCCAATCCGCACTCGGAAATCCTGGAAATTGCGGCGGAATCATATAAGCGTCTGTTTGGTGTGGATGCCAAAATAAAGGCTATCCATGCCGGACTGGAGTGCGGGTTATTCCTCGACAAATACCCCTCTTTGGATATGATTTCCTTCGGGCCTACCCTGCAGGGAGTACACTCTCCCGATGAACGGATGCTTATCCCCACTGTACAAAAGTTCTGGGATCACCTGCTTGATATATTGAAGCATATCCCTGCCAAGAATTGATGAGCTTACATAAATGGAGATATAAAGAAAGAATGCGGAGCAAAAGAAGACATGCTCCGCTTCTTTTTATCCCGCTATCCGCTCTGATGCTTCTTGCTTTCCTGACTTCCGCTCCACTCCACGGGCAAGAGAAGAAAGATACTCTTACCTTCCGCATCATGGGTTACAACGTAGAAAACCTGTTTGACTGCCGCCATGATACCCTGAAAAACGACCGTGAGTTTCTGCCCGATGCCGTCCGGCGCTGGAACTATACCAAATACAAAAAGAAACTGAATGCCATTGCACGTGTCATCATTGCCACAGGCAAATGGACACCACCCGCACTGGTTGCCCTTTGTGAAGTGGAGAACGACAGTGTGCTACGCGACCTTACCCGCTACTCCGTCCTGCGTGAGGCCGGCTACCGCTATGTAATCACTCACTCTCCCGACGAACGGGGCATCAATGTGGCACTGCTCTATCAAAGAGGCATCTTCAAATTACTTTCCAACCGAAGCTATCCGGTAATGAAACCTCGCAGAAACAGCCGCCCTACACGCGATATTCTCCACATCAGCGGACAGCTTTTAAACTCCGACACTTTGGACGTATTTGTCGTGCATTTTCCGTCCCGGTCCGGCGGGGCAAAAGCGTCCGAACCGTACCGCCTGGCAGCGGCACAAAGATTGAAAGACACAACAGACAGCCTGCTCCGGATACGCACCCGCCCTCAAATCATCATTATGGGAGATTTCAACGACTATTCTGACAACAAATCCATACGGAAGATACTGAAAGCCGGAATACCGCCCACAGAAACGGACTCTTTGGATTCCCGGACGCTTTACCATCTTTTAGCAAGAAAAGGCATTGACAACAAGCATTTCGGCAGCTACAAATACCAGGGGGAATGGGGACTGCTCGACCATATCATTCTTTCCGGCAACCTGCTGATGCCAGGTTCTCCCTTATACACCGCAGAGGAGAAAGCCGATGTGTTCCGTGCTCCTTTCCTTCTGACCGAAGACCGGAAATACGGCGACGAACAACCCTTCCGCACCTACTACGGCATGAAATATCAAGGGGGATACAGCGACCACCTGCCGTATGGGCGGAGTTCCGCCTACTGTATTAATCGGAATACTGGTAGAGCTTTAAATCGAACTTGCCGACTATTGCCAGCAAATGATCGAAAATATCGGACTGAATGCGCTCGTATTCTCTCCAGACCTTATTGCGGGAGAAGAAATAAACCTGTATGGGTACTCCATAAGTGGTCGGTTCTTTCTGACTGATAATCAAATCCATATCCTGATTGACAACCGGAAGGCTGCGCAGATAGCGTTCAATATAAATACGGTAAAGCTGCGAGTTAGTGGGCACTTCCCCTTCCGCGGGCTGATAATCCGCCATCAGAGGTACATTCTTACGGATAGCATCCAAGTCTTCCGGCGTACAGAACTTCAAGGTAGTCATATCCAGATAGATATTTTTATTGACCCGGCGTCCGCCACTCTCCTGCATCCCCCGCCAGTTCTGGAAAGAGTTATTGACCAGCGTATAGGGCGGAACGGTAGATATCGTCTCATCCCAATTCCGGATCTTTACAGTGTTCAACGTGATTTCCTCGACAGTACCGTTGGCTACTCCATTGGGCAACTGTATCCAGTCGCCGATACGCAGCATATCATTGGCAGAAAGCTGTACCCCCGCCACAAAACCCAGAATACTGTCTTTGAATACCAGCATCAGTACAGCCGCCGATGCACCCAAGCCTGCAAACAAAGTCATCGGGGACTTATTCACCAGCACCGCGATTATAACAATGCCTCCGATAAAGAACAGCAATACCTGAAGAACCTGCACAAACCCTTTCATCGGACGGTTCTTCTGCTTGTCCCTTGCATTATATACATCCAGCATCACCAGCAACAAGCCGTTGATAGTGAACAGTATGGCAGCAATGATATACACCGCACATATTTTCTGTGAGAAGTCCAGTATCTCTTTTCCCCGCACAAAGGCCAGGGGCAATAAGAAGTAAACCAATACACCGGGCAAGATATGAATAAGATGATGCACCACCCTGCGTTTCATCAGCAATGTATTCCACTGGTGGGGTGCACGCTTTGTATAATGTTTCATCCCCCCTACAAATATAGCCTGACACAGATAATCCAGCCCTATCGATACGCCTATCATCAATACGGCAATGATCGTCTCGTCAAACATGTTCGCAAGTTTCGGGTCTACTCCCCAATCAATGAGGATTTCGTTCATCCAGCTTCCTAAGCTCACCATAAGCATTCTGTTTTTATTAGTCTGTCGATAAGGATAACAAATCCAAAGGAAAGATGTTTATTCGCCTTTGCCTCAAAGAAGCGGACAAAGCAAGCCGCTACAACATCGCCCGTATCAGTGCATAAGCCAGAATGCCGGATATGGTAATTCCCCCTACCCAGACTGGAACATAGATATGCTCATAACTCTCTTTACGCCTATACTTACACAGCCGCTGAAAAGCCAGTAACAGAGAGAAGCACCTACAAAGCCCACAAAAGCACCTACCAGCAAGTCGCCGGGATAATGTACTCCCAAGTAGAACGGGAATAGCACGTTACCACCGCCCATAGCATGATGAACCAGTTCAAGGCACGGTTACGAAACAGATAAAACAGGAAGAAAGCCAGACCGAACGTATTGGCAGCATGGCAGGAGGGAAAGCCGTACCGACCGCCCTATAACCGTTTACTATCTGCACGAACTCCGAAACGGGATTCTCCAGATTCGCCGGACGAAGCCTGCACACTACCGGACGGATAACGGTTGCCCCCACCTGGTCGGCAAAAACAATGGTCAGCGCAATAGCTACGACACAGCCGATGGCAACTTTCCAATGCAGGTTGCGGACAATTACATAAAGGATGGCGGCATACAACGGCACCCAAATCCATTTCCCGCTAAAGGCATACATAAAATAATCCGCCCATTCGGCACGCCACCCGTTTATTGCGAGCAACAAGTCGGTGTCCGTTTCGACCAACCCCGACAAAACATCTGCTAATATCATTCTATCTTTTGGCTATATCGTCATACAACTTCTGCAGATAGGCCTGCCCCAAAGAGAGGTTTTGCCCTTTCTTCGGGCCTTCATCTACAACAATCGCATCCGCTTCATTATTAAATATCAATTGGTTGTCCGGCGTCAAAAAGCCGAAAGCGTCCGGCACGGTAAAGAAAGCAAAATGAGGAGAAGCCGGATTGAGCATATCTTTACTGAACGTAAACTCACCGTGCGGTATCGACAACTGCGCCAATAACGTAGCGGCAATATCCTGTTGGGAACCGTAGACACCGATACGTTCCGGTCCGCGTACCGCCCCGCCCACTATCAGCAGAGGAATCCGGTATCTGCCCGTTTCAAGGTTTCCGATACGTTCGGGATAGCTCCCAAATGGTCGGGGAACCAGTACCACTGCCGTATTCTTCCATTGCGGCAACCTGCGGAACTGTTTCACAAAATCACCGATGCAACTGTCCGTATACGCAAAAGCATTCAAACGTTCGTTCGCCAAACGGCTGTATGGAACTTCAAACGGTTCATGGCTGCTGGAAGTCTGCAACACACGGAAATGCGGCGTCTCCCTACCGCCAGGGTGCTGTCGGCAGCTTCCGCCTTCAGGTCGTCCAGCAAACGGCGGAACACAAGATGATCGTGCACGCCCCACTTGCTCAGACGCTCCGATACTGGAAAGTCCCGGTCGGCAACAATGTCCTCAAAACCGGACGACATCAGATAGGAACGCATATTGGTGAAGTCGGCATCACCGCCATAATAATATTTCGTCCTGTAACCGGCATTCTTCAAACTGCCTGCAATGGCAGGGATAGACTGCGTCTTACGGGGATACTTCATTATGCTGGTAGTGGCTGTGCCGGATACCCGCTCAATATGGCAACCAACCCGCGGTCGGTGCGGAAACTGTTCGCATAGAAATTCGTGAAGAGAACGCCCTCTTGCGCCAGGCTGTCCAACTGCACGGCCACGCCGGGTTCTCCCCCAAGCGTTGTCATCAGCCACGAAGAGAAACTCTCCATGATGATAAACAGCACATCGGGACGCTTTGTCGTAAACAACGAATGCAAAGAATCCGGAGCCTGCTGCAGGGAATCTGCCGAAATACCGTCCCACATCGGAACGGCAGGGTCTGTCAAACCGGAAAAAATACGATCGGCCGCATCCGCTTCCATGAAACGGTATTGACTGCCAAAGTCCTTCTGCTTAGAGAGAGACTCCATTAAACTGAAAGCCGGATTAATAGCGGCATGGTTCAAGCGCTGGTCGGTACTGAAATACACCTTCCCGGTATTCATGGTGGAGACTGTAAATCCGCCGCGAATCGGGATAAACAATAATCCGGTCAGCAGCAACAGTACCCCCGATACCCTCAAACGCCGATAAGGTATCTTCATGCGTTCGAAAACCCGTTTCCGCAACAGCACGCCATGGAATATCCCGTATAATGCCGCCGCATAGGCAACCATTGCAATAATTCCCCCGATTACCACCCATATACTGACACTTGCCACCGCATCTTTGGGCGAAGAAAAGAAATAGAACAGAGGCGTAGCGTCCAACCGGAATCCCCAGTATTCGTATAATCCCAAATCGACGGTAAATATAACGGAGAGCAAAACCGAAACGAAAGCAAAATAACCGTACCATATACGGCGAAGAAGATTGGATACCGTCCAGGCAGAACAGATAAAGAGCAATCCAGGAACAACAGTCAGATAGCCTGCAAGCGATAAGTCCAACGGCAGTCCATGCCACATCACACCCAACCACTCCGTCCACGAAACGCCCTCGTACAAGGAACGGTAGAAGAGCATAAAAAACGGTTTCTGTAATGCGAATATACAGATAAACAAGCAGTATGTCTTGAGAAATCCTATAAGCCTATCTTTCATCGGTGCTTTTTCTTAAACTGAATATATTCGGCAAAAATAAAGTTTTTTATTCTATTTCTCGCCAATATTGGTTAAGAAATGCGTGAAAGATAGCTTATAAGAATTTAAGAGCTATCCGTTTACACGTTTATAGTCTTCCAGGAACTTCTTTAATCCGGCGTCCGTCAGCGGATGATTCAGCAGTCCTTTTATGGCGGAAAGCGGACATGTAGCTACATCCGCCCCTACCTCTATGCACTGGATGATATGCGCCGTATGGCGGATGGAAGCCGCAAGCACCTGGGTAGCGTAGCCATAATAACGGTATACGTCCACAATCTTACCCACCAAAGCGATACCGTCTTCACTGATGTCGTCAAGACGGCCTACAAAAGGCGAAACGTAAGTTGCTCCGGCTTTTGCCGCCAGCAGCGCCTGTCCTATGGAAAATACCAGTGTACAGTTGGTGCGGATACCTTTTCCCGAAAAGTATTTAATGGCTTTTATGCCGTCTGCGATGCAGGGTACTTTCACCACGATATGCGGATTGAGCGCGGCGAGTTCTTCACCTTCCTTAATCATGCCCTCGTAATCGGTAGCAATAACCTCTGCACTGACATCTCCCTGCACGATGTTGCAGATGTCTACATAATGCTTACACTGGTTTTCCACGCCTTTGATACCTTCTTTCGCCATGAGCGAGGGATTGGTAGTCACTCCGTCGAGTACGCCCATATCATAGGCTTCCCGAATCTGGTCTAAATTTGCAGTGTCGATAAAGAACTTCATAATATAATTTGTTTAAGGATTTATTTTACAAATATAGCGATTTACGCCATAGTCTGTTCTTTATCAGCAGGATATTTTAGCGGTTACGCGTCAGGCTCAAACGGTGGGTTATCGTTTCCGGCAACTCGTTCTCGTAATGGGTCACCATAATCATGGTCTTGTCCCTACGACGGCAGAAGGCTTCTATGATTTTCCTGACGCGACGGCGGTTGTACGTATCCAGCCCATGCAGCGGTTCGTCAAGAATCAGCAGTTCGGGGTCTTTCACAAAGGCACGCGCCAGCAAGGCAAGGCGTTGCTCGCCGCTGGACAGTTGCAGGAAAGGCTCGTCCTTCAAATGCGCCACACCGAAAATATCCATCCACCACTCGCACACAGCCATCTGGCCAGCATGCGGACGTTTGTACAAACCGATGCTGTCGTGCAGTCCGGAAGCTACGATTTCGATGGCAGGCAGGTTTTTCAGATAGCACGGTGCATCTCCGGACTGACGTAACCTATATGCTTCTTGATTTCCCAAATGCTCTCTCCCGTACCTCGCTTACGGCCGAACAGACGGATGTCGCAGGCATAAGACTGAGGATTGTCCGCACATACCAGACTGAGTAAAGTGGACTTGCCCGCACCGTTCTCACCGCTCAATACCCACTTCTGCCCACGCATCACCGTCCAGTCCAGTTCTTTCAGAATCGTACGGTCACCGTAGCGGATACTGACTTTGTTCAGCCGGACCACTTCGTCCGAAGTAAAGTTCGTGTTTTCGTAAGGAAGGCCGGCAATGCGCTGCTGCAATTCGCCCAAAGAAGCGGCATCCGCCTCAGCACGAAGGGCATCTTGTTCACGGAAAGCCTGCAAATAAGCTACACGCGACATTTTCTCTCCCACTGTTTTATTGTCAACAGGAACTACGTGGGTAATAAAAGACGGTATATCATCCAGCATGGAAAGTACCAGTACGATTTGCAGGGAAGCCAGTTGCGCCAGCTTCTCCAAGACAGTGTACAACAGCTCGCGCATAGCAGCATCCAGTCCGATGAAAGGGTTATCCATGATAAGGACACGCGGAGCCGTAAGCAGCGTCTTGGTCAACTGGAACTTACGGAGTTCTCCGCTGGAAAGGAGAATGACCTTCTTGCCCAGCATCGGTTCGATACGGAAAAGCTCAAACAGTTGCTGTCTGAGAGACTCGTCCTTTACCTCGCCCAGCAGGTCGCACACCAGCGGAGCATCTTCCTGGTCGTGAGCATTCCAACGCTGCTGGTAGTAATAATTGGCATCGGCGGAACCGTAGGTGTCACGAAAAGCGATGTACCTGATGTTGTCGTAAGCGGTTTGTGTGGCGGAAGGACGGAAATCGTATGTCAGCGTACCGTCGCGCAAGGGATATTTGCCCGTAAGCAAATCGACCAACAGACTCTTTCCTGCCCCGTTAGGGCCTGCGATAGCGATATGTTCACCGTCGAGAAAATCAAGGGTTATGGGGTTCGATAAACGGACAAGCGGGTTGCGTGCCACGCCCCCCGCTATATGTATGGTATGTTGTTGCATCCTGTCAATGGTTTGTGGTTTGAACGGAGCAAATTTAGATATAAATCACGATTTATATGCCAGTGGGATATGAAAAATCAAGACCACCCCTATCTTTATGGCGTGGAGGTCTCAGTGTGTGAGCCTCAAAATAAATGTTTCACGAGCTCTTAGTCTCAAAATGTAATAGCCTATGCGGATAGTATGTGGTCTTGACGTA
>ENA-OQAA01001095-OQAA01001095.1-human-gut-metagenome-genome-assembly--contig:-NODE-1095-length-15165-cov-2.821186_pt1 | contig 15165 bp, 17 predicted proteins | sample MGYA00242489_ERZ504515 | MGnify/ENA primary metagenome ERZ504515 (study PRJEB26092, sample SAMD00036237) | human gut metagenome | host: Homo sapiens | study: EMG produced TPA metagenomics assembly of...
TGTATGATCAAACGCCTCTTCATTCATATATGCCATCATCAGAACTTCGTTTGTCTTGTAATCCTGTACGATTACCGGGATCAGACCGTCAGAATTTAACTTAAACTCGGAAAAATCCATCATGCTTTCAAACGAAGTCATTTTAATTCCGGCTCGCATACACACTTCTTTAAAGTCGTTAAAATCCATATCGACACTGCTGATAAACATTCCGGATACGCCCTTTACACCGTTGCTTTTTAAAATCCGCAATATTTCGCTTTCATCCATTGTATCTGTTACAACAACGCACGGGATTTCCGTTACATTTACAACAGAATTCAGATCAAGACGGTGCATGAACACGATCTCAGAACTATATTGTTCTATTAAATGCTGTTGTTTAAAAAGCGTGTCAAAATCATTTAAAGATACTGCTATTTTTTCTTTTCCGAAACGTAAGGAAACTTCTTTAATTAAATCGATGGAAACTTTTTTTGAAAAATTCAACATCGCACGTTTTACACCCGCATAAAGAAGTTTTTTAACATCCTCTGCTCTTCGTATATTTCCTCCCGCAACCATCGGAATACTGATGATCCGGTTTATTTTTTTGATCAGATCGATGGATTCTTCATGATCTTCATCAGAATCTGAAAGATCAAATACAAGCAGTTCATCTGCTCCGTTTGCATTATATTGCTTAGCAAGCGCAATTACATCCTCTGTCAATACAGTGCGGTCGTCAAACCATCTTACCGCCTTACCTCCCGCAATAAAAATGCAGGGAGTCAGTCTTTTATAACTCATGATTATTCTCCTAATTTTTTATTTGTACGAAACGGCATTGAGTCAGCCGTTTGTTATAAAGCCCCTTTTGTAGACCATATTTCTGTCATTCTAGGCTCCGGAGACACTGCCATATCAAGCGCTTTTCCAAACGCTTTAAAAAGCGCTTCTGCCATATGATGGTTATTTCCTCCGTCTAAAATTTTCAAATGCAGATTCATCTGTGCACTATAAGAAACGGCATAGAAAAATTCTTTCACCATTTCTGTATCCATTGTCCCTAATTTGTCTGTTGTAAATCCGGCGTCAAACTTAAAATAAGGACGTCCCGAAAGATCTGCTGCACAAAGAGCAAGCACTTCATCCATCGGAAGAATAAAATAACCATATCTTTTTAATTCCGGCCTTATCTCCGAGCGCTTTTTTAATTGCTGTTCCAAGGACAATTCCCACATCTTCTATTGTATGATGACTGTCCACTTCAAGATCTCCGTCTACTTTTACCTCAAGATCAAACAGTCCATGTCTGGCAAATCCGTCAAGCATGTGATCAAAAAAAGCAATCCCCGTATCTATTTTATTTTTCCCCTGACCGTCTAAATTAACAGACAAGGTGATATCTGTCTCTTTTGTTTTTCGCGTGCAAACCGCTATACGTTTGTTTTTTTCACTCATAATATTACTCTCCTCGTTCTGATTCAAAACGAACCTTTATCGAATTTGCATGAGCTGTCAAATGTTCAGCTTCGGCAAACCGTTCGATATCCGAATGAATTTTTTCAAGTGCTTCCCTTGAGTAGGAAATAATACTTGATTTTTTAATAAAATCATCTACAGAAAGAGGAGAGAAAAATTTTGCAGTTCCGTTTGTCGGAAGAACGTGATTCGGTCCCGCAAAATAATCGCCAAGCGGTTCGCTTGAATTTTCCCCGATAAATATAGCGCCTGCATTTCGGATCTTTGTCATCACTTCAAATGGGGATGCAGTCATGATTTCAAGGTGCTCTGATGCAATTTCATTTGCGGCGTCAATCGCCTCATCCATTGTATCCGCCACAAGAATATGTCCGTAATTATCGAGAGATTTTCTGATAATCTCTCCCCGTGATAATTGACTGATAAAAAGTTCTGTCTGCTCGGAAACTTTCTCTGCCAATTCCATACTTACTGTCACTAAAATCGCGCTTGCCATTTCATCATGTTCCGCCTGAGACAAAAGATCTGCGGCAACATAACGCGGGTTCGCCGTTTCATCTGCAAGCACGAGTATTTCACTCGGACCTGCGATAGAGTCAATACTAACATGACCATATACCGCCTTTTTTGCCAGTGCGACATAAATATTCCCCGGGCCGACGATCTTATCTACTTTCGATATGCTTTCCGTTCCGTAAGCAAGAGCGGCAATCGCCTGCGCGCCTCCGACTTTATAGATTTTATCCGCTCCGGCTTCTTTTGCCGCAACAAGTGTGGTGGGAGTTACTTTTCCGTCTTTTCCGGGCGGAGTAACCATTATGATTTCTCTTACTCCCGCTGTTTTTGCCGGAACGATATTCATAAGAACCGAAGAAGGGTATGCAGCTTTCCCTCCCGGCACATATACGCCTACCCGATCGAGAGCCGTCACTTTCTGACCAAGGATCGTTCCGTCAGGTTTACTGTCAAACCAACTGTACTGTCTCTGTTTTTCATGATACGTCTCAATATTTTTCAAAGCCTTTCTGATTATCTCAATCAATCCTCTGTCGACTTGAGTATAAGCTTCTTCAATTTCTTCTTCTTTTACAAGAACAGACTGCTGATCAAGACAGAAGCCGTCGAATTTTTCTGTATATTCAAAAAGGGCTTCATCTCCTCTTTTTTTCACATTATCTAAGATTGCTTTTACCTGTTCTTCATACATCTCATAGCTATTCGGACTTCTTTTGAGTAAATCTTCCAAAAGATTTTTTTCGTAGTTTGATTCAGTTTTTCAATTCGCATGGCCGCATTGCTCCTCTCGTAAAAGTTCTCTTAAATCTGTGACTATTTTCTTTATCCGATCGTTCTCCATACGCATGCTCACCGGATTAACGATCATTCTTGCTGAAAGCGGACATACTTCTTCCAGAACAACCAGACCGTTCTCGTTCAAAGTCGTTCCTGTTTCTACAATATCAACAATCACCTCTGACAAACCAACAATCGGAGCAAGTTCGATAGAACCATTCATTTTGATCAGTTCGACTGTCTGATGCTTCTTATTATAAAAATAATCCTTTGCAATTTTAGGGTATTTTGTCGCAACCCGGATTAATTCATGACGATTCAGAAGTTCTTTTGTCTCCTGACGTCCGCAGACGCACATTTTGCATTTTCCGAAACCGAGATCTAAGACTTCGTGGACTTTTCGTCCTTCTTCAATAATCGTATCCCTTCCGACAACTCCTATATCAGCCGCTCCGTATTCTACATATGTCGGTACGTCCGGGCCTTTTGCAAGAAAGAATTTCAGTTTTAATTCTTCATTTGTAAAAATCAGTTTTCGTGAATCTTTTTCTTTCATCTCCTCACAAGTAATACCAAGACTCTCAAGCATTTTCATCGTTTTTCCTGCGAGCCTTCCTTTTGTAAGGGCAAATGTCAAATATCTCATATTCTGCTCCTTTTATACTGACGGCAATTATTCTGCAATGTTTGCCGTTTTCTTTTCTCCTGTAATCAAATTGGTCATTTCCAACTTTTTATCGTCGCAAAGATAGATTAAAGCCGCAGCATTTTTTCTTTTTGCATATGATTCATACAGCGATTTATCCTGTCCTTCTTTTTGCCTGATCAATTCGATACAGCGTCCCTTTTCCCGAAAATTACCGGCAAGGATGATCGCATTGCTTTCAGTCTCTTCGTTATATACAATGATGTTCCGCCTTATCGTGTCTACCGAAATTTTCTGTCTTGAAAGAGCGTTCATCAATTCATCTACAATGATCGCAAATCCAATAGACGGAGTCTCTTTTCCGAATTTTTCAAGAAGATGATCGTATCTTCCGCCTCTTACAACCGCATCACCTGTTCCGTATGTATATGCCCGAAATACGATTCCGGTGTAATAACCATAACCTCCGCTCATACTCAGATCAAAAGTTACATGATCCGAAGCATTATACAGGCAAAGAAGATGATTGATCTGACGAAGTCGTTCAATGGCGGCTTTTGCTTTGTCGCTGATTGCAAATTGCTGCGCCTTGTCCAGAACATCCTCTGTTCCCATTAATTCCGGGAGGATCGCAAACGCCTCTTTGATTTCTTTTTTTACATCCTTTTCTTCAAGAAGCTCTTCTGCTCCGAAAAAGTTGCGATTTCCGATCAATTCCCGTATACGTTCCACAGTTTCCTCGTCTAACTCCGCTGCAGATAAAATACTTTGGAGAAAATCGACATGACCGATACTAATCTGAAATTCTTCCAGTCCCGTCTTTTTCAATGCGTCTGCAACCATTGCTATCATCTCCGCATCTGCCTCAACAGAATCAAGCCCGATTAGTTCCGCGCCGAATTGTGTATTTTCCTTTAACTTGCCGCGATAGCTTGTATGATTGATAAAAGTGTTTCCGACATAACAAAAACGAAGCGGAAAATCTTCAGTATCAAAAAGTGTAGCCGCCGCCCTTGCAACCGATGGAGTAATGTCCGGACGAAGAGCCAATATATTTCCTTCACGATCGAAAAATTTGTATAACTCCTGTGTAGAAGTAGAACCGATCTCTTCTCTAAATACATCGTAATATTCAAACGTCGGAGTCTGAATATCGCGATATCCATATAAATGGAGAACTTGATTTAATTTTTTCTGTAGTGTGAGTTTTATTTCACATTCCCTGCTGTAAATATCCCTTACTCCTTCAGGCGTATGTAATTTTTGTTCCATCGCAAATAAAACCCCCTTCACTTTACTATGCTAATTCGTTAAACTCTTTCGGATATTATACGAAGTTTCGTTCAATCTGTCAATCCCTTCTGTCAAGGTCTTTTTGTATACAATCCAGATAAGGGACAAAATATCCTCTTTTCAGTTCCATAAACCAATTTGACTCCAATTCATCAAATCGAATACTTTTTCTGCCGCCGTTTTTCGCACGATCCCAAAATTTTTGTATTTGCCTGTACCGCATATAGTATAACTCATCCCTTGTCGTATAATAAATCAACAGAAAAGCAATTCCTCCCTGTTCTTCAAACTTTTGCATAAACTCAATCTGATGTTCATGGACATTTGCAAGAGGAAACGTATCTGTCTTACATTCCTTTGCGTCAAAACATACGGGAATTCCCTGTACTGCTCCTATGTAATCAACTGTACTTACTTTATCAAAGTATGCAAGCGTAATATGTCTGCTTCCCTGATCAATTTTTACAGGAGTAATAGGCGTCGGTATTTTCTGTATTAAGGCAAGGTTCATCTGTTCATATTGTTCATTTGTCTGATTGATAAGTTCTTCAAAGGTCGAACCCCGAAGACCTCTTGAATTCCATGCAGCCATTATTGTTCACTCCTTTATCAATACAGATCTTTTTAAATAAATCGGGAACAGGCGCAATGATCTGCCTGTTTGGCAGATTTTTTACTAGTTCCACATCCGGAAAACAAAGCTGATAAGCATGAAGAAGCTGTGTTTTCAACCCATATTTTTTCTTATAGGCTTCATTTATTTTAAAATCTCCATATTTATAATCTCCTATGATCGGATGACCGATCGCTGCCAGATGTGCACGGATCTGATGTGTTTTTCCCGTAATTAGGTGTACTTTTAAAAGTGTTACATGATCAGAAACAAAAAGAGGGGTATATTCTGTTTCAATCGGAAGCGCTTCTTTTGTTTCCCTCTTTTCTTTTGTGACAGATACCTTATTTGTTTTTGTATTTTTTTCAAATATCCGCAAATCCTCTGTCCGTCCTTTATCTTTCCCGAAACAAGGCACAAATAATATTTTTCCAATGATCTTGTTCGGAACATCTCATTTAATATCTGAAGCGCGCTCAGTGTCTTTCCTCCCGCAACGATCCCGCTCGTATTTCGATCGAGCCGGTTACATACCGCGGGATGAAAAGTCTTTAGTTCCTCTCTTGTTACCTGCCCTGAATCCAAAAGATACTCTATTAAATATTCTACAAGAGAAGTATCTTCCCGATTTGCTTTCTGGGAAAGCATTCCGACCGGTTTGTTCAGAAAGATCACATTTTCATCCTCATATAATACATTCAGTTTTACTTTGCTTTTAGCGGTATTTTTCTGTACCGGCCGAAAACTTCTTCTGAAGTTTTTGAAAATTTTTTAATTGTTTCATCCGAAAAAAACAACTTCACATTATCGCCGAGAGCTAAAATTTCATTTCCCGCAGCCTTTTTCCCGTTTAATGTAATATTCTTTTTACGAAGCATTTTATAGAGAAAACTTTTCGGAGCCTGATCCAGATATTTTCCTAAAAATTTATCAAATCGCTGTCCCGCTTCATTTGAGTTGATTTCTATCTCTTTCATTTGACTTAATTCCTTTTTATTTACATAGAGATGTTTAGAATAAGACCACGTACCGTTTCTTCTTTTGTTTTTGTATCTTCCTGTTCGACAGCCGCAATATTATTTAAACCTTCCGCTCTTGTAATAAACGGCTTATACTCATTTAATATACGAATTTGAAATCCTTTGTAACCGTTTTGTGCTAAAATTGTTTTTATATGATCGGCAAGTTCTGTCGTGTTTACTTTATTATAATGGGTATATCCGAAAATATTATGTCCGGATATCACAATGCAGTCAACAGGCATTATATGATCTCTGCTCGTGATCACCATATCATAACAAACAGTCAGAAGATCAGTTTTTGACGCGATTTCTTTCGCTCGTTCTCCATCGATCGAACGATAAGGAAAGCGTGTAATAACTCCTACAAGCGCTTTCGATGCCGGAAGACATCCGACAATAGCTACTACTGTAAGAAGATTTAATTTTGTTCCTGTCTGAAAATATCCGAGAAGCAATATTGCGATCACGATGCCAAAATAGGCAAGCGTTCTTATGATTTCTATTTTTCTTTTATAATTTAAATATCCCGGCATTCCTTTTTCTGTCTTTTTCATGATACAAATAGTTCCTCCGCTTTCAAAATAAGACTTACCGGCAGCAGTTTTGTCATAATTTCTGCCGCTTTTATTCCTGCTCCATATACAGAAACAGATTTCTTCTTTCTGCTGTCAATAAGAGCTCTATGAACAACTTTATTTGCCGCCGCCATATTCAGCTTTTTGAGGGGATTTTTTAATTCTCCGCTCACCTCGAAAAATTCTGTTTCCACAGGTCCCGGACAAACTGCCGTCACATAAATGCTTTTTTCTCTTAATTCTTGTCCCAGAGCACGTGAAAAACTTAAAACACATGCTTTAGACGCCGCATAAACAGCAAAAGAAGGCTGCGGACAAAACGCCGCCGCACTTGCCATGTTTATAATACGGCTTCCCATCTTCATATAAGGAAGCGTCATTTGCGTTATGCGGATAAGCGCAGTGCAATTCAGATCGATCATATCCGTATGAATCCGTTTTCCTTTTTCGGCAATTTCCGAAGTTCCGCTTTTGCCAAAACCGGCTGCATTGACAAGCATTCTTATATTAGGGTGCCATTGACAAAGCTCTGTATAAAATTGTCTGTATACATGTTTTTTCTGTAAGTCTCCCGCAAAAATGCGAAGCGGAACATTAACTTCTTTCCTAAGCTGCTCCAACCGTTCTTCCCTTCGTGCAATTACCCATATTTCGTCGAGATCCTTATAAAAATATTCCAATTGACGAACAAACTCTCTTCCTATACCTGATGACGCTCCGGTGACAACTGCAACTCTCATTTTCATTTATCCTCATTTCTTTCTATGCACATTTCTGATTGTCTTTTTCTTATAGTTTGTTTTCTTATCTATCTTTTTATAAGCTGGCTTTTTACTTGTATTTACTTGTTTTTCACGTCCTGTATTTGTACTGTCTTTTTCACGTCCGGGACGGATCAGACACTTTGGTCCGTAGCCGACAAGATCCATTCTTCCCGTTTTTCTCAAAGCTTCCAAAACAAGGTCATAATGTTTCGGATCACGATACTGAATCAAAGCGCGCTGCATCGCTTTTTCATGCGGGGATTTCGGAACATAAACAGACTGACCGGTGCGCGGATCGATTCCCGTATAATACATGCAAGTTGAAAGCGTAGAAGGTGTCGGATAAAAATCCTGCACCTGCTCCGGCATATATCCGAGGTCACGGCAGTATTCTGCCAGTTCAACAGCTTCTTTTAACGTTGATCCCGGATGAGAAGACATAAGGTACGGGACAAGATACTGATCCATTCCGAGTCTTTCATTCATTTTCTTAAACTGTCGTGTAAACTCTTCATATATTCGATGTTCCGGTTTTCCCATCAAAGAAAGCACGGGAGCGCTGATATGTTCAGGCGCCACTTTCAGTTGTCCGCTTACATGATACTGACATAGTTCTTTTAAAAATGTATTCTTTTTATCTGCCAGCAAATAATCAAATCGGATTCCCGAACGGATAAATACTTTTTTTACTTTCGGGATCTTTCTTAATTTTCGTAATAGTGCAACATAATCACTATGATCTGCATCTATATTTTTGCAAGGAGCAGGAAAGAGACACTGCTTTGTCGCGCATACACCGTGCCGAAGCTGTTTTTCACAAGATGGATGACGAAAATTTGCGGTCGGACCTCCTACATCATGGATGTATCCCTTAAAATCTTTTTCTTCAACCATTTGTTCCGCTTCTTTTATAAGCGATTCATGACTTCTGACCTGTACAATACGCCCCTGGTGAAATGTAAGCGCACAGAAACTGCATCCTCCGAAACATCCCCTGTTGCTGATCAGCTGAAGCGGATCTCCGAAATTGCCGGGATTCCTCCTTTCGCTTTATAAGACGGATGATAAGTCCTCATATACGGCAGATCATAAATATCATCCATTTCTGTAACACTTAACGGTTTTGACGGCGGATTCTGAACGACATATAAATGTTCCGAATAAGGTTCTGCAAGTCGTTTCCCGCTAAATGCATCCGTATTTAAATATTGTGTATAGAAGCTTTTTGCATACATTTTCCGATCTGCTTTTAGCTCCTCATAAGAAGGCAGAAACTGGGCGTCATATATTTTTTCTTTCTCTTTTATTTTAACGACAGTACCATCAATATAAGTAATTTCTTCGATTGGTATTCCCGCCTCTAAAGCTTCGGCAATCTCCAGGATCGAGCGTTCTCCCATTCCGTAAGAAACAATATCCGCACCGGAATCAAGAAGGATTGACCGTTTTAATTTATCCGACCAATAGTCATAATGTGCCATACGTCTTAAACTTGCTTCGATACCGCCCATAATTACTGCGGTCTTTTTATATTTCTGTCGTATCAGATTTCCATACACAACACAGGCATGGTCCGGGCGTTTTCCCATCTCTCCGCCTGGGGTATAAGCATCTGTTCTTCTTCGTTTTTTCGATACAGAATAATGATTTACCATCGAATCCATATTTCCGGCAGAAACAAGAAATCCCAGTCGCGGTTCTCCGTAAATACAAATACTTTCCGGATCTTTCCAATCCGGTTGAGAAATAATTCCGACACGATATCCTCTTGATTCTAAAAGACGGCTGATGATCGCATGACCAAAAGACGGATGATCCACATATCCGTCTCCGATAATATAGGCAAAATCAACGCTCTTCCACCCGCGTTTTTCCATATCTTCCCTGCATACAGGTAAAAAATCATGGTTCATATTTTTCAATTCAGCACCTTTCGTAAGTGTTTTTTAAAACGTCAAAAAAATCTCGGATAAAATAATCCGCGGCAGCCTTTTTCTCCGCTTCGTCTGCTTTTGTAAAATCATCTGCTACAGCGCACACTTCCATGCCCGCGTTCTTTCCTGCCAGAATTCCATTGATAACATCTTCAAATACAAGACAGTTTTTCGGGTCTACATTCATGTCTCTGCGACTTTTAAATATGAACATCCGGCGCAGGTTTCCCTGCCGCAACCTTCCGAAGAAGTACGTACAGAATCAAAATATTTCGTCAGTCCCCGTCCGTTCAGCGCAGCTTCTGCAATTTCCCGATCATTGCTTGTGGCAATACCGAGACGGATACCGTTTTGTTTCATCAAATCCAGAAACTCAACTGCGCCGGCCTTTGGAAATACTTTCGTTGCATACAGCTCAACTGTCATATCCCGCCATTCCTGCATTACGTCTTCTACTGTTTGATTTAATGTTGTAAAGGTATCGACAAAATATTGTGCGGTCTCTACATAACTCATCCCCTCTATATCTCTGTGAAATGTATCCGGTGCAGTCAAGTGATATTTATCCATATAAATACGGTCAACTTCCGGCCAGATCCACATCGAATCTACAAGTGATCCATCCATATCAAAAATGACCGCTTTTTTTCCTGTCAACATAATTGTTCTACCTCTTCTTCTGTTAATTTTCTATATTGTCCGGGTTTTAAAGACGGATCCAATGTCAATGTTCCAAACTGAATCCTTTTTAAATAAACAACTTCTTTTCCTACCGCACGAAACATACGCTTCACCTGATGGAAACGACCTTCTTTGATTGTAAGATAGATTTCCGAATATCCGTCTTCCTTTTCATCTGTTTCATTTTTTGTTTCAGGCAATATTTTCTGCTCTTTTATCTTTTCTTTCCGCCGTTCTTTTTTGTACAGAAAGAATTTCAAGCGCCGCCGGCATCGTAGGTTTTTCATCTCCGATATGTACGCCTTTCTCAAACAATCGTACATCTTCTTCTGTCACAATTCCTTTGATTTTTGCATAATAAATTTTATCCACATGCTTTTTCGGGGAAAGAAGGCGGTGCGCAAGCTGCCCGTCATTTGTAATTAAAAGAAGACCTTCTGTATCTTTGTCAAGCCGCCCCGCGGGAAATAAGTCTTTTCTTTTGCTTTCTTTGATCAGGTCTATGACTGTACGCTCTTTTTTATCTTCCGTTGCAGACACAACTCCGGCAGGCTTATTCAACATAAAATATTCATACCCTGCATAAAAGATCTTTTCTCCTTTAAATATAATCTCATCTTTTTCTGTATCAACTTTCCGCTCAGCTTTCTTTGCTATCTCTCCATTGACGGAAACGCTTCCTTTTAAGATCTCTTTTTTCACCTGACTTCTTGTGCCGCATCCCATTTCCGTCAAATATTTATCTAACCGCAATTTCATGATGACTGCCACCGCCATCCCGGCAGATACTTATTCTTCAACATCTGTCCTGACAGCTTGCCAAAACCGAGAGGATAACCGTCTACGCATACGAGATACCACCCCTTCTCTTTTGAGGAAACGAGATCTTCAACTTCCAATGTCTCTCCCTTTAAATACTTTATAATCCGTTCATCATCAACCGAAAAATCTAGTACATTTTCATATTCTTCTTTTTTCAAATTCATAGCCAGCGCCTGACTTGGCTCAAAACGCCTTTTTTTCAATTCTCCCAAGAGTAGCCCGGACCGTAAAAACCGCACTCCGTTTAACTTTGGAAGACCTTCCGGCATATAATATACATTTTCTCCCCGCATATCAATTCTGGATGAATCGAATTTTCTTTTTACATTTTTCAAAAATTCCGTAAGTTCGTCCGGTAATCTTTTTTCTTTTTCATTTTTATTTCGATTGTTTTTTTCTTTTTCCTTTAAGTTTTCTGAAACTGCCTCTTCTTCTTTTTTTAAAAGCGCGATAAAATGTCCTTCTCCTTCCATTTTATGAGGAAAAATGCGGATTGTTTTCTTTAACTGTTCATTGCCGCTCAAAGAAGCTTTTAAAATCCCATCTGAAAACCCTTCGTATCCTTTGATATCACAAATCTTAAATTGAGGGTATTCTTGTAACAGAAATTCAATCGTCTGTTCATTTTCTTCCGGTGAAAAAGTACATGTAGAATAAAGTAGCATTCCGCCCGGTTTCAGCATCTGCGCCGCTTGTGTAATAATGCTTCTTTGAATTTTTACAAAAAATTCCGGACCATGTTCTTCCCATGCCTTTACCATTTTTCTGTCCTTGCGAAACATGCCTTCTCCGGAGCACGGCGCATCGATCAAGATCTTATCAAAATACTCCGGAAAATAATTCACAAGCTTTCCGGGTTCTTCACTTAAAACAAGAACGTTTCCGATTCCGAAAAGTTCAATATTTTTCAAAAGTCCTCTTGCCCTTGAATTACTCAGGTCGTTCGCGATCAAAACTCCCGATCCGTTTAACTTTGCCCCTAACTCTGTCGCTTTTCCTCCCGGCGCTGCGCACACATCAAGCACTCGGTCTCCGGCTTCGATAGGGAGTCTGTTTGCAGGCGTCATTGCGCTTGGTTCCTGCAAATAGTACAATCCCGCAAAATAATACGGGTGCTTTGCAGGCTGATATTTTTCTCCATCATAATAAAAACCGTTTTCAATCCACGGAATCGGACGAAGCGGCCATGGAGCAATCTCTAAAAAACGATCTATTGATATTTTGGATGTATTTACACGGAGTCCATAATGGCGGGGTTCTTCATAACATTTTAAATAATCGTTATATTCCCCGCCAAGCAGATCTTGCATTTTTTCTTCAAATTCAATCGGTAGATTCATAATATTTCCTCTGTTTTCTGTTGCTTTTCACAACTCTTTTTTCATGTGTTATCTATCATATCATGTTTTGCCTCTTCATAAAAGACTTTCCGATGATTATTCTACCTGTCTGAGTATGCTTTGATTTTTCTGTTTTCAACATATTTTAACGCTGCATATGGATTGACACTGATTTCTTTTCCGTCTTTATAAATATAAATTCCAAGATGTAAGTGCACAGGAAACTTTCCTGTTGTCCCTTCTCTTTTACTGTATCCCGTATCTCCCATAAATCCGATCACATCGCCCGCTGATATAGGATCTCCTTCTTTTATTCCGGCATAAGAACTTAAGTGTGCATAATAAAAGTAAGCGCCTCCCGGTGAAGTGATTCCAACACGATACCCACCTAATTCTAACCAACCGACCGACGTTACAATCCCGTCAGTCATACTTACGACAGGAAAGTAATCCCGCTTATTGACAAACGGCATAATATCTGTCCCTTCATGTTTTCTATCTCCTTTGTAAGTCCGATCCAACATCCACGAATCTGAAAAAGAAACGTTCGCTTTCCCAAAATTAGTTTCCGCTACAGGAAAATATTCCAGGTCATTCCAGATTGCCCGACAGACACTGACATACGAGTTCCACCTCTCTGCTTTTTTCCATCTGTTTTCTGATTTTGTAATATCTCCGACTGTTTTTTCCCTTTCAAAATCACTTTCCAGCCAGTACAAACCGAGAAACTTCCCGGATCTTCACTTTCTTTCAATTTTTTTAACACTTCATCAGATACAGCTGTCTGCGAAAAAAATTGGAATACACAATATCTTCCGACAATCGGCTTTTCTCGCTTTGATATTGAAGTTTCGGAATCCATATAGCCGAATGCAATACGCAGAAAAACAGTACGGAAGACAAAATTGTAAAATTTTTAAAAAAGTCTCTTTTCCCTTTTTGAAACTTTCTCACACTCTGCCCCTTCCGTTTTTTGTCAATATAAAAAACACATTTTATTCTGTCTTTCACTATATGATATTTTCATACAAAAGATGCGTGCATCATAAGCATTACTATATGATTTTGTTTCTGGAAAAAAGGAGTAAAAATTGTGAAATGCTCATCTAGTAAAAACTTATTAAAAAAAATAGGTTTTCTCAATGCCGGAAGTCTGACTGTTTTTCTTTTTCTTGCAATGCTCGTTTCTCCTGATATCGTTTTTACAGGTGCTGCAGACGGACTTTTACTCTGGTTTAACACAATTTTTCCTACACTTTTTCCATTTATGTTTATTACTGCTATTCTTTTAAAAAGCGGAGGACTAAATATAATAGCAAATGTACTTGGAAAACCTCTCGGAAAAATATTTTCCGTATCTGCCGCAGGGGCATTTTCTGTTATTGCCGGATTTTTATGCGGTTATCCGATGGGTGCAAAAGTTACCGCAGATCTTGTGTGTACAAAAAAGATCGAACGCTCTGAGGCTGCTTATCTGTTATCTTTCTGTAATAATACAAGTCCTGTTTTTATCGTTAATTTTATTATACACAAGATTTTGCGTGATCGGACGTTACTTGTTCCAACGCTTATCATATTAATTGCGGTTCCGATTTTTCTTAGTTTCTTTTTCAGAAGATTTTATTTCAAACATAGTGAATCATACGGAGAATCCTTGCGCCAGACAGAATGTAAAAACAATCCGTTTTCCTTCCGCACATTCGACGAATGTATGATGGATAGTTTTGAAAACATTGTAAAGGTAGGCGGCTATATCATTATCTTTTCTGTTTTTATACGCCTTCTCACAAAATTTTCCACGGATATTCCTGCGTTTTTTTATCTTCTTCCTGTTTTGGAACTGACAAACGGAATTATCATTCTTTTTGAGAGATTCGAGAATATTGCTGTTTCATATCCGCTCATTATTGCATTAACTTCATTCGGGGGATTATGCGCGCTCGCACAGACAAAAAGTATGATTCATTCTTCCGGAATTCCTTTCATTCCATATTTAATCCAGAAAATAATAACAGCTGTAATTTCGGCCGCTGCAGCGTATGGTTATGTACTGCTTTTTTTATAATATCTACTTTCAATGGCTTTACAATATAATGAAACCTTTTACGAAAGGAGTCCGACTTATTATCTAACCTGTTGTGGTGTTAATGTCCACAAAACCATAAAGTTCCAAAACAAGGGTTGAAAAGCTCCGGAACGAGCTTCCCCCCCTATCATTATCATAGAAATCTTAATTACAGACTTTTCTTCATACACTCAAATTTTTAATTCGTGGAAAAGTGTTTTAAACTCATCTTCCGGCAATAAAAGTTTCAAGATAATCAACTGTGCGAACAAGTCATTTTTCCATACACATATCTTCCTTGCTCTCTTGGTAAGAAAAGTCTTTCATGAATTTTCATATCACATAAAGCATCCTTGGTACGAAAGTCAAACAGACGATCACTATGAGCACACACATTTCTGAACTTTGTCATAACTGCTAACATTATGTTAAAAATCCTTTTTTCTTCATTTCCCCGCCGCCTTTGTACTTCCCCGAAAATAAACATCCACCGCCTAGCGGGTGGTTTTTCATTTTCGGGCATAGCCCTAATATTACTAGCCACGCACAAGTGCGTCTTTTATTGGCCTGCCAGCCACGCGCAGGATTACTTGCTACCCGTAAACGGGTCTCGCGGATCGAATAGACTAATCTGATCCATTTCCTTATCTTGT
>ENA-OQAA01001096-OQAA01001096.1-human-gut-metagenome-genome-assembly--contig:-NODE-1096-length-15159-cov-2.366219_pt1 | contig 15159 bp, 24 predicted proteins | sample MGYA00242489_ERZ504515 | MGnify/ENA primary metagenome ERZ504515 (study PRJEB26092, sample SAMD00036237) | human gut metagenome | host: Homo sapiens | study: EMG produced TPA metagenomics assembly of...
AACCTTGAAAGACGGATGGTAGTAAACATTGTCCTGCCCGAGACAGCAGTCGATGTAGCAGTACTCGTCAATGAAGCGAATTATGAAGCAGCCATGGAAGTGGTTCGCTCATACGAAAAGAAAGAAGACGGAGATTAAATCTTCCCGCATCGGGAAACACACAAATATGGAACAACAACTAACGAGAATTGCTGTCAAAATAGGCAGTAATGTATTGACACGCCGTGACGGCACATTGGACGTAACCCGCATGTCCGCCCTTGTAGACCAAGTGGCGGAGCTGCATAAAGCAGGCGTGGAAATCATTCTCGTTTCTTCCGGAGCCGTTGCTTCGGGACGAAGCGAGATACACCCCGCCAAAAAGCTGGATAGCGTAGACCAGCGCCAACTGTTCTCTGCCGTGGGGCAAGCCAAACTCATCAACCGTTATTACGAACTATTCCGTGAACACGGCATCCCTGTGGGCAGGTGCTCACCATGAAAGAGAACTTCGCTACCCGCCGCCACTATCTCAACCAGAAAAACTGCATGACCGTAATGCTGGAAAACGGAGTAATTCCCATTGTCAACGAGAACGATACCATTTCCGTCAGCGAACTGATGTTCACCGATAATGACGAGCTCTCCGGACTGATAGCTTCCATGATGGATGCGCAAGTCCTGATTATCCTCAGCAATATCGACGGCATCTACAACGGCTCGCCTGCCGACCCTGCATCGGAAGTCATCCGTAAGATAGAGCACGGCAAAGACCTATCCTCTTACATACAGACTTCCAAATCCAGTTTCGGACGCGGAGGCATGCTCACCAAAACCAATATTGCCCGTAAAGTGGCCGATGAGGGAATTACCGTTATCATCGCCAACGGCAAGCGCGACAATATCCTTGTAGACCTGCTGCATCAGGAACTCCCCTCCCTATTCCCCGATGTTCAATCCTCTGCTCTCGATTCTCAACTAACTTACACCCGCTTCATTCCCGCTCCCCAGCCTGTATCCAGCGTAAAGAAGTGGATAGCCCACAGTGAAGGGTTTGCCAAAGGCGAACTGCACATCGACGATTGCGCCACAAAAGTACTTGCATCCGACAAGGCAGTCAGCATCCTTCCCATAGGCATCACCGATGTGCGGGGTGAGTTCGAGAAGGACGACATTGTGCGCATCATAGACTTTGAAGGAAATCCGATAGGCGTAGGCAAAGCCAATTGCAGTTCGGAGCAGGCTCGCGAGGCTATGGGAAAGCACGGCAAGAAACCTGTGGTGCACTATGACTATCTTTATATAGAATAAGTCCGGTTAATACCGATTATAATCATTACATTTGCAGAAGTATCAATTAATAAATCACTGAAAATGGATTTAAACAAGACCTTTTCCGCCGTACAGTATGCCAGTCGTAAGCTATTGGCGCTGAACGACGAAAAGATTAACCAGATATTACTGGCCGTTGCAGATGCAGCCGAGAAAAGGACAGACTTTATCCTTGCCGAGAACCGGAAAGACCTGGACCGCATGGACATCTCTAATCCGAAGTACGACCGTTTGAAGCTGACGGCAGACCGCCTGAAGGGAATTGCAGACGATATCCGCAAGGTAGCCAAGCTACCCTCACCGGTAGGGCGCGTACAAAAGCAGGCAGTAATGCCCAACGGACTGAAGATAAAACGTGTAAGCGTTCCTTTCGGAGTAATCGGCATCATCTACGAAGCACGTCCCAACGTCAGTTTCGATGTATTCTCGCTCTGCCTAAAGAGCGGTAACGCCTGCATACTAAAAGGCGGAAGTGACGCAGACGCTTCCAACCGCGCCATTATCAGCGTGATACACGACGTTCTGAAACAGTTTGAAGTAGACCTGCACGTTGTGGAGCTGCTTCCTTCCGACCGTGAAGCCACCGCAGCATTACTGCATGCCAACGGTTATGTCGATTTGATTATCCCGCGCGGCAGCAGCAATCTCATTAACTTTGTCCGTCAGAATGCCACCATCCCGGTGATAGAAACCGGTGCAGGCATATGCCACACCTTCTTCGACCGTTACGGAGATGTAAAGAAAGGAGCCGCCATCGTCAACAACGCCAAGACGCGCCGCGTCAGCGTATGCAATGCTTTGGACTGCCTGCTCGTAGACGGCGACCGCATGAAAGACCTGCCACCCTCTGTGCACCGCTACAGGAAAGCAATGTGATTATCTACGCAGATACGTTTGCATATGCCTCTTTGCAAGGCCACTATCCGGCGGAACTGCTGAAAGAAGCCACGGAAGAGGATTTAGGTACGGAATTTCTGGACTACAAACTGGCTGTGAAAGTCGTTGAAGGCATGGACAGCGCCATAGCACACATACAACAGTATGGTTCCAAACACAGCGAATGTATCGTAACCGAAGACAAAGGACATGCCGACTGGTTCTGCCGCGAAGTAGATGCCGCCTGCGTCTACGTCAACGCCCCGACTTCCTTTACAGACGGTGCACAGTTCGGACTGGGTGCGGAAATCGGCATCAGCACACAGAAGTTGCATGCCCGCGGTCCTATGGCTTTAGAGGAAATCACCACGTACAAGTGGATTATTGAAGGAGAAGGACAGATAAGAAAGTAAATTAACGCTTAATCGCTAATCACTAATCGCTAAAAAAATATGAAGAACTTTACTTGTGTGCAGGATATCGGCAATCTGAAAACTGCACTGGACGAAGCATTCGAAATCAAAAAAGACCGTTTCAAATATGTAGAGCTGGGACGTAATAAGACACTGATGATGATATTCTTCAACTCAAGTCTACGTACCGTCTCAGCACTCAAAAAGCCGCTCTGAACCTGGGCATGAATGTCATTGTATTGGACATCAACCAGGGAGCATGGAAGCTGGAAACCGAACGCGGCGTCATCATGGATGGCGACAAGCCTGAACATCTGCTGGAAGCTATCCCCGTAATGGGTTGCTACTGCGACGTAATCGGTGTGCGTTCCTTCGCCCGCTTCGAAGACCGCGAATACGATTACAACGAAGTAATACTGAACCAGTTTATCAAATACTCCGGCCGCGGTATTCTCTATGGAAGCCGCCACGCGCCATCCGCTGCAAAGTTTTGCAGACCTCATTACTATTGAGGAATATAAGAAAACGGCACGTCCCAAAGTCGTCATGACATGGCTCCGCACCCCCGTCCGTTGCCGCAGGCTGTTCCCAACTCCTTCGCGGAATGGATGAACGCCACGGATTATGACTTTGTCATTACCCATCCTGAAGGTTATGAGCTCGACCCGAAATTCGTGGGCAATGCCCGTGTGGAATACGACCAGATGAAAGCCTTTGAAGGTGCGGACTTCGTATATGCCAAGAACTGGGCTGCCTATACCGGCGACAACTACGGACAAATACTGAGCAAAGACCGCGACTGGACCGTGAGCGACCGCCAAATGGCCGTAACCAACAATGCCTATTTCATGCACTGTCTGCCGGTACGACGCAACATGATTGTAACGGACGACGTGATTGAAAGCCCGCAATCCATCGTAATACCGGAAGCTGCCAACCGAGAGATTTCTGCGACAGTCGTGTTGAAACGCCTGATAGAAGGGTTATAAATACCATTTTATCGTAATCTCCGTATCTCTCATAGATAATACGCTTATATACGATACAAAACCTTAGTATGCCTTATGTTTTTTTTCGTCCCGCAATTGCGGGACGAATAGTTTCCAGCTGCGGGCTGTCGGGCCCGCAATTGGCAACCGGGCAGCCCGCAACTGCAAACGAAGTTTTACTATAAGCATAACGACATTTTACATGTGCCCGAAGAATAAAACACAGCATACCGACCAAGGATTTGCCAGCACTGTTCTTTATATTTGCCAGCACTCACGCAAGCTCCTTTCTGCAAAACGGCAGCTCGGTCAGTGCTATGTGTCGGCAAGGGGGACAGAATCAGAATTAAAAGAAACTATTTCTCCGTTTCCTTTCCGGCCTCTTTCCACCCGATAAAGCCCTTGTCGAGCTCATAAACCTTATACCCTTTCCGGCTCAAAATAGCGGCGGCTTTCTTACTACGCTTTCCGCTGCGGCAATAAAGAGCTATCGGTTTATCTTTTTGAAGTATAGAATCCGCAATGGCAGCAAACTGTTCGTCCAGCACATTGATATTGATGCTGCCCGGAATATGCTCTTCCGAATATTCGGCAACCGTACGTACATCCAATCGCTGAATGTCGGAATCTGCTATCAATGTGGCAAACTCGTCCGCCGAGACGGATTCGAAATCCTCTCCTTTCTGCTGACATGAGAAGAGAGTGGAGAAGAACAGGCAAATGCCCGCAAAGAATACTTTCATAAGTCTACTTATTTTAGTCTGAATTAAAAATGCAATTCAAAGTTATAACTTTTTCGTTTATTATGCCGCCCACACCGGGAAATATCTGCACCTACACCTCTGTACAACAAAAAAGAGGATGCTTTTCACTGCATCCCCTTTCTTGTTTTTACCTCATTACAGAGGCTCACTAACCATTATTATAAACAAATGCACACAATCAGAATTGGAACATCAGACGGGCCTGGAGCACGTGGAAGTTCTTGTCATATTGGAACTTGTCACGGTCAAGACGATTGTAAGTGTAGCTCAACATTACTTGGGCAAACTTGTTGAAAGAGTAGTTTACACCCAAAGTAGCGGAGTGCATGTTACCGCCACCGACACTTAATGATGTAGCCGGATAGTCTGCCAATATACCGTTGGGATAGTATTGGTCGCGTCCGGGAATATATTTCTCGCCTTCAACGAGGTCATTCAGACCGGTATAACTATAACGAGCAACCACTTCAAGCGCTCTTCCGTTCAAGCCTTTCAACAAAGCATCGGAATTGCTGTATTGATACGGATCGCCGAAGATTTTGTAACCGGCTTCGATATAAGCTCCGTGGAAAGAGTTCTCACCGAGCGGATTACCTTTCTGCCATGCTTCGAGTGAACCCCAGGAGTCGATAGAACCCAGATTAGCTTCAAACAATGCCTGGTCGTCACGTTCTTTGGTAACATGTTTGTACATATATTCACCACGGGTAAAGAAGTTATCTGTCTTGTATAAGAATTCAGCACCTACATCAAATACATTCTTCGCCCACGGCAGTTTGGCAGACAGGAAGTCCTGAGTAGCATCTACGTAAGTTTCCAATGAAGAACCGAGATCCAGTTCTGTTTTCAGCACGTTGTTCTCCACCACACCCGTAGCGATATTGGCATAACGGAAAGCTGCTCCTACGTGGAATGTTCTGTCTTCGTTATTAATGGGACGCCATACCCAACGGCCGCCGAATGACATGCCCTGATATCCCGACGCTGGTCGTTGTACTTGTTCTCGGCAAATACACCCTGATTGGCGAAGAAGTGGTTGTTGTAGAAAATATAACTCAAACCCAGCTCACGTGACGGTGAGAAAGCATTGGCTGCCGCCGAGCGGGAAATGAAGTGCAGGCTTCCGCGGCTGGTATTGTTTGCCATGGATGCCGGATTATTGTAGTAACCGGCTTTAAAGCGATGAGTACCTTTTGCACCTTCCAGCGAGTATTGCAGGAAAATATTCTTCTGTGAGAACTTGCCTTTGGAAAAGTCGAAATCGGCATAGAAGTACCAGTCTTCATAGCTCATAGAGGTACGGATGCGCGCATCGGTAATAGCAGCTCCCGATTTCACCGGAGTGAAATCCGAATGATAATATGCACCGTCCATCATAAAACGTGCGCCAATCGTAAAGTTCAGATTCTCCTTGGAGTTGCTTACATTAACAACCGGCTTATTATCAAAGTCCTGGGCTTGGGCAACCGATCCTGACAGTGACAATGCAGCCAATACCGGCATTAAAATATACTTTTTCATATAATATAATCTGTATTAGTGTTAATAAATTAATTAGTAACCAAGTCTTTTAAGTGTTTCAACAGCATCCGGCACTGTCTGAGGAGCCGGAGCCTTACGCAGACCGTTGTCAATTAAGTATTTCAAGCTCATTTCAGAACGGTTGGTAAACAGACCGTCGCCATAGATGCCATGCAGGAGCTCATCATATTGTACGGTATTTCCCCAGTTGTACTGACCGAAATATTTTCCCATTTGCGCATAAGAATCGAATGAGTACGGATGGTTTAGCATACCGGATTTCTTGATAAGATAGGCCTGCCACGGAGCATTCATTTCCGGATAGTCGTTGGGAGCGCCTGCGATACAAGGACCGATGATATGAGCCTTGTATTCCAAACCGAGATTAATGAAAGAAGCATAACCCTGAGGAGTATCGTGTTTCAGGTCGGTAGCACCGTTACCCTCCCACAACAGGAAGCACATAGGAATTTTGCCTTTGAATTCTTCTGCCGTACGGCGAAGGCTTTCGAGAGAGAATGTCTGGAGAATGACCTTACCGTTGGTATTACCGACATTTACTTTATTATTCTTATAGAACGGTTCGCCGTCGCAAGGTTTGGTAATGATGTTCCAACCAAGTTCGTCAAGTTTATTGTAAACGCGCTTTTCAAAGTCCGAAGGTTCAGCCAAGACTCTTTGAATTCAATATAGACACCCGGACGGTGGCCTGTATCCTGCGGATCATCCACATATTCAAATTTATATGTCAGACAGTCGCGGGGTTTATCCGGATTCCAAGTACCGGTAACAGTGTATATGCGTTCACCGTTAACATCACGCTTCAGCATTTTTCCTTCGGCGTAACGGATTTGGTCTTCAAGAGCGAGATATACTGGTGTTGTTCGGAAAACGCCTCACGAGCCTGCTCAATGCTTGTTTCGTTAAACCAACTGCCGGCATCGAGTGCAAGCAACTCCTCATACATGTAAGACATTGCATAGTAAGGGCGGAAACTTGCTTTATCCGCTTCTACAAGTTTTTCGGCTTCCGCCTCACTCATTCCATGACGCATATAGAACGCCTTACGGGTTGCCGGAACCAGTTCGCTATATACATTTTCAATATTAGTGGTACGCTTCAGGTTGTCATCGTGATTGGCAAGGATAACACCGTCCTTCGTACACTGAAGGTCGGATTCGAGGTAGTCCACACCCATTCGCGTGCCCAGCGCCAGGCCGATTCCGTTTCTTCCGGAGCCCAGAAAGTAGAACCGCGGTGAGCCATTACGGCATAAGGGGTACGTAGTCGCGCACTTTTGCCATTTCGGCAGAGATTGTGTTTACTTCAACACGTGTTGCATCGTTATTCACATCTGTAAAATCTTGATCTTCACAGGAAGTGAAAGCTACTAAGGCCATACCTAACAAGGTTGCACTTAATTTGATTGGATTCTTCGACATAGTTCAATTTTTAAGGTAAATACTGGTTTAATGTCATTCTATATTATCTTAAAAAGATTATTTTTTGTTTCTTTCTGCAAGCAATGCCTTTTCGTCCTTATAGGTAAAGGACATCAGAATAATTGACAGGGCGCAAGCTATAAGCAGCAGTATGAACGTCCAATCCCAGCCTGCCATTCGGTACGTAACCGAGAACGACGTTGGCAAGAATGGCGGTTCCGAAGAAGTACCCGAAGAACTTGGTACAAAATAAGAGGAGCAGAGGGATATAAAAAAAAAGGTTAAGCCGTTGCTGGCTTAACCTTTTCGATGAATTCCTCGTTTAGAGGTATGCGGTTTGTTTGATACCGGTGTTATTTAATGCCGAGTTGCGTTTTAACTTTGGCAGTTACATCTACACTCTGTGCACCTACATAAGGTATCGGAGTACGGGCCAGGTCGAAGATATATACTACACCCTCAGCCTTACCTACAGCCTGGATAGCTTCGTCCAGCTTTTTATAGATAGGAGTCATGGCATCCTGCTGTGCCTTTTGCATAGACTGATATGCTTCCTGCTGGAACTGTTCTTGGCGTTGTGCCATGTCCTGCAGTTCTTTCTGACGTCTTTCTGCAATGTTTTTCGGAAGTGAGTGGCTTGTGCAAGAATTCCTGATATTTCTTATTGAACTCTTCCTGGGTACGTTGCATTTCTGTTTGGTACTCTTTAGACATAGCATCCAGGTCGGCTTGTGCTTTTGTGTATTCCGGCATGGTGACAATTACTTCTTGAGAGTTCATGTGAGCGAATTTAGTTTGCGCCATAGCTCCCAGGGGGAGGGCAAACATAACTACGAGCAGTGCGATTTTTTTAAGCATAATATTTACTATTTATTTTGAATGATAATTCTTTGTATAGGCTAGTCAAAATGTATTGAAATTAAATTTGAATATACCTAATTTTGCAAGCACTTCATTGCTAATGTCAATACTCGGAGAGGCAAAGATGATGCTTGATGCGGATGCGCGATCCACTACTACCGCATAACCTTTCTGTGTGGAGATTTCCTTTACAGCTTCATAGATTTCATCTTGGATGGGCTGCATCAGCGCTTCACGCTTTTTGAAAAGTTCGCCTTCCGGACCGAAGTATTTGCGGCGCAGTTCGGCTGCGGATTTCTCTTTGGCAACAATCTCTTCTTCTTTCTTTGTCTTTTGTGCATCGGAAAGAGTTTTGACGGATGCTGGTAGCTGTCGTACAAGCTCTTGGCTTCTTTGCCCAGCTTCTCGACTTCGTTTTGCCACTGTTTGGACACTTGGTTCAATTCATTGCTCGCACTTTGATAGGCAGGGATATTCTTTAGGATATATTCCATGTCGATCAGGGCGAATTTCTGTGCATTGGCTGTAATGCCTGCGGCAAACAGCAGAAACATGATTAATAAACTCTTTCTCATAATGTTCTGGTTTTAGTTAAACAAATTAGAACTCTTGTCCCAGGATGAAGTGGAACTGGCTGCCGCCGTATTGCTTGGAACCGAGTACCTTGTCGAAACCGTAGGCCCAGTCGATACCCATCATACCAATCATAGGCAGGAAGATGCGGACACCGACACCGGCAGAACGTTTCAAATCAAACGGGTTGAACTTGTTTACGTCGTGCCAGGCGTTACCGGCTTCAACGAAAGTTAACGCATAAATACTGGTACTTGTTTCCAGCATCAGCGGATATCTTAATTCCAAACCGAGACGTGCGTATGCATAACCTTCGTAGCCATAAGGAGTAAGAGAGCTGTTCTCATATCCACGCAAGGCGACACTTTCGGTTGCATAGCTGGAATATCCTGTCATACCGTCGCCACCTACGTCAAAGGTTTCAAACGGAGATTTCTTGTATTTGTTGTAGTGTCCCAGCAGACCGAATTCTACGCGTCCCATCAGCACCGGAGTGCGTTTTACGGCGATAGGTCCATCAACGGGATGTATACTTTGGATTTGAATTTCCACTTGTGGTATTCTATCCATTTGTGCATCTTGTTCATATCATCCTGATTGCTGGTACTGTACTTGCTGTAATCTGTACCGTCGAACAGGGAGTAGGGCGGTGTCAGTTGTGCCGACAGCGAGAATTCGGAACCCTGGCGCGGATAGATAGGATTGTCGATAGAACTGCGCGACAAGGTGAGGTTTATACTCAGGTTGTTACACTTACCGTTGGTAACGGGGAAGTATTGCCAGTCGCTCAGAATATAACGCTGGTAGGACAATTCTGCCGTAAATTGGAAGTAGTCATCCGGCCATTTCAAACGCTTACCGAACATTACAGCCAATCCCCACATCTGGATGGACTTGTCGGGGTCGTAATAGTTTTCATAATTGTTATAGTTGCCATAGTTGTACATACCATAACCGTACATGCCGCTATAGTAGCTGTTGTAATAACTGTTCATGTACGCATCGTTATAGTAACGGCTGCTGATATCCGTCTGGCGGGAGTAGAATGCAGATACGGAGAATGCATTCGGACGTTTGCCGCCGAACCACGGATCGTAGAACGATACGCTGTATGACTGATAGTATTTGGCATTGGTCTGGCCGCTGATAGTCAGTGTCTGGCCGTCACCCTGCGGCAGGATACCGCGGTAGTTCTCACCCGGATGCAACAGGTTGGCAACGGAGAAGTTGGTGAACTTCAGACTCAGTTTACCGATAATACCTGTCTGTCCCCAACCGGCAGAGAACTCTACCTGGTCGTTGGCTTTGGAGACGAGGTCATAACCTATATCCACCGTACCGTCTTCCGGTTTGGGCTGGATATCCGGTTGGATTTGTTCGGGGTCAAAGTGTCCCATTTGCTGGATTTCACGCATGGAACGCATCAGGTCTTCACGGCTGAAAAGTTGTCCCGGACGGGTACGGAGCTCACGGCGGACTACGTTTTCATACAAACGGTCGTTACCGTTGATGCTGACTTTATTGATAGTAGCCTGACGGCCTTCGAAGATACGCATTTCCAGGTCGATGGAGTCACCTACGATATTTACTTCCACGGGGTCGAGCGAGTAGAAGAGGTAACCGTTGTTGTAGTAGAGGTTGCCGATAGCGTCTTCATCTGTACTGGTACGCTCTTCCAGCAGCTTCTGATTGTAGACGTCGCCCTTCTTCATACGGAGCAGGAAATTCAGTTGCTCGGAAGGATAGAGGGTGTTACCTACCCACGTTACATTGCGCAAGTAGTATTTCTGTCCTTCTTCGATTTCCATGAAGATATCCACCGTACGGTCGTCATAAGACTTGATGCTGTCTTTTACAATCATGGCATCACGATAACCCAATTCGTTGTATTTGTCTATAATCAGTTGCTTGTCGGCTTCAAAATTTTCTTCGACGAACTTTTTGGTACGGAAAAGGTTGAGCAGTTTGCCTTTTTCATTCGTTTTCTTCATCACACGTTTCAGCTTCTTGGTTGTGATGGCCTGATTACCGGTGATTGTAATCTGATGTACCTTTACCTTCTCCTTTTTGTCGATATTGATATCTACCAGGACTTGGTTCTCGTTGTTGGGATCATCCTTTTGCGTGATGATGATGTCGGCATTCTTGAAACCCTTATCGTCAAAGTAGCGCTTAATCAACGTCTTGGCGCGGTCTATCAGGTTGGGGGTAATCTGGTTTCCTTTAATCAGACCTACCCGGCTTCCAAATCTTCACGTTCCGACTTCTTTACACCGTGATAGCGAATATCGGAAACGCGGGGGCGCATTGTCAGGTGGATTGTAAGCCAAATCCGGTCGCCCTCGATTTTATCCGCAGTAACTTGCACGTCGGAGAACAATCCGTGACGCCAGTAGCGTTTGCAGGCTTGCGTTATTTCATCGCCGGGCACGGTAATTGTCTGGCCTTTTGATAATCCGGATAAACCGATGATTACATAGTCTTCATAATTCTTGGCTCCAACTACCTTAATATCCGCTATTTCATATTTCTTGGGTGTTCCCGAATAAAGAATAACCGGTTTTTCGGTTTCATCGGTATTGCTGGTGTCCTGTGCCGAGCTGGTCAGTACACAGCTAAAGAGGCAGATAAACGTTACGAGTATGGAGGAAATACGATAGTACATTTTTTTATTTACTATATTTACGATTTACTATTTACAATTTGTGTTTGTCCGGTCAGCGGATTTGTTCGCTGGTTTTTCCGAACCTGCGTTCACGCTTCTGATAGTCGTGGATGGCTTTGTGAAGTTCCGCTTCACGGAAGTCAGGCCAGTAGGTGTCGCAGAAATAAAGTTCCGAGTAAGCACATTGCCAGAGCAGGTAGTTGCTCAAGCGGATTTCTCCGCCCGTACGTATCAATAAATCCGGATCGGGCATGAAGTCGGTGGCAAGATATTGGGACAACAGGGTGCTGTCAATCTGTTCGGGAGTCAGTTCGCCTTTTTGCACTAAGGCTGCAAGACGGCGGGCGGCTTCCGTTATTTCCCAGCGGGACGAGTAGCTGATTGCCAGTACCAGAGACATCCCAGTATTATTTGCGGTATGTGCTATACAGGTTTCCAAACGTTCCCGCACATTGTCGGGCAGCTTGGTCAGATCTCCGATAACCCGGAAACTGATGTTGTTTTTCATGAATGTTTCCTCTTCGATAGAGTCGAACAGAAGCGCCATCAATGCAGCGACTTCATTAGAGGGGCGATTCCAGTTTTCGGTGGAGAACGTATATAAAGTCAGATATTTGATGCCTAATTTAGACGCTTCTTCTGCAATGACATGCACTGTCTCGGCGCCGGCCTGGTGTCCATAGCTGCGCTCTTGTCCGCGCAACTTTGCCCAACGTCCGTTGCCGTCCATGATAATTGCCACGTGTTGTGGAATCCGGCTTAAATCAAGTTCTTCTTTATTTAGCATCTTTTTATACTTACATCTCTTGTCTTGGTTACTATTCTCGTTTTATACTTTTATATATATAAAGGAAACAGAAATAATGAATTTATTGCACCCTGACTGGCATCAGCTTGTTGAGATGTCCGCGCCAAACGGCAGCATCTGTTCCGTTTCCGCCGAAGATAACCCATATATAAGGGCTGTCTGCAACAATGGAATAGGGAGCAGTTATATCTGTCATATCTTTATGTAACAAGAATTTTCTTTGAGGCTCACGCCAGGAAATACCGTCAACGGAAGAATAAATGGCATCAAGCTTGTTTTCATCTTTGCTGCCGAAGATATAAAAGTTCTCACCATAATACATTACGGCAGGATTGGCAAATTTCGGACAATACACATCATAGGAACTGGTGTTTGCCAATGAATACCAGTCTTTGCCGTTGGAAGAAACCCAGGGAATGGTTTGCTGAACGTCATTAACGGTACGACCCACTACCATTGCCTGTGACTGATTGTTGCTGTCAAAGTTGGTGGAGTAGATATGTGATGTAGGAAAGTCAGCCTCTGCCTTACCCATATTTCCTTCTATCTTGTTGCCTTGATTGTCAACTGTGTAAACTTCACCGTTTGAGGTAATGACAGTCAGCACATCGGTAAAACCGGCAATCAGTGTCCGGATATTGTTGTTTTCTTCCCAATTGGCTTGGTGTCCAATTTATTCCGTCATCGGAAGAATGTGCCGTACCGTCTTCTGTCACGATGTAAAGTCTTTGTTTCTCATTTTCTCCGTCTTTGTATTTCAGGCAGACGAGGGATTCCAGTTTTGCATTGTCGGGAAGTTTTGCTCCGGACACTGCATTCCAGCCGTATGTCTCTTCTGTGTCCAGCCAATATGCACCTGCTCTTGTCTGTGTTTTCTGTGCCGCAGATTGTGTAAATACCCACAGTTCGTTGTTGAATAGGATGGCCTTTTGTTCACCTGAAAGTGTCGGTGCACTTCCCATCTTATCCCACACTAAGGAGTCCGGATCCTGCTTGTGTACTCTGATTTCAAGGGAATATTCATTTACGGTAAAGCCGTCCGGGGCATGTATTTTGAATTTCATCCCGTTTTCGGTGTTTATGGCTTTCGTAAGATTTACCGAGTCGGCTCTGTTGAATATCGTATCACCGCTGATACTATTCATTTCATCTCTTGAAGTAATCCAGCCGCTTACGGTGAACGTGTCAATTAATATGCGGTCGATAATCGTATCTGCTCCTATAGGCAATGAATCCTGGTTGTAGATTTTTCTTCTTAACTGGTCTATCGTGAATTTATAATGTTTGCCGTATACCGTATCAATGCCAAAAGCATGTACCGTTGCATCGGAACTTAGTTCTACCGTGTCGTCAGAGTCCAGGCACGAGCTTATTGCGATTGATACAAAAAGAAAACTTGCGATTATAGCTAAAAACTTTATTCTCATTTGAAAGATAGTGTTTATTTACAAGTTGCAAAAATAGGAACATTTTTTTTCTATAAACAGCTTTATCGGCAAGTTTTATATAAAATTATAGATAATATGGCTGTTTTTCTCGATAAAAATGCCCTTGAATAAGGCTGTTAGCCTAATCTTGTGGCGCTGTAATGCCGGAAATTCCTGCCGAAATAAACTTCGTTGGTACAGGGTGCTTTATTGCCAATTTCAGGTGCCTTGATACCGGATAATAGCGTTAAAGGACTTTCTTCGACAAAGGCTTCGTCCCATAATTCCGCATCGATAAAGGACTGTAACAGGATGTTTCCGCCTTCGACTAACAGAGATTGTAGTCCCTGCATGTACAGGTGTTTCATGATTTGCGGCAGTATATCCCGTTGGAAGTCAATGGGGATGTATTCAACGTTGGGTTGTGGCAGGCACGGTTTCTCGGTGAACACAAGTGTGCGGACATTTCCATCGAATACATGCAGCTTGGGAGACAGCCGCAACTGTCTGTCTGTTACGATTCGTACTGGCGACCGGCCTTGCCAGTTCCGTACGGTCAGGCTGGGGTTGTCCAGCTCTGCCGTACGTGTACCTACCATGATGGCATTGTGCTCTGCCCGTTTCTTATGCACAAGCATGGATGTCAGGGGGGTGGATAGAATGACCGGTTGCCCGTCCTCACGGTTCTTATCGATGTATTTGTCGGCAGACTCCGCCCATTTCAGGGTAATGTAGGGGCGACGAAGGGTATGAAACGTGATAAAACGCCGGATTAGATTTCTGCATTCATCTTCCAGCACCCCGGTGATGACTTCCCGCCCTGCATCTTTCAGCTTCCGTATTCCCCGTCCTGCTACTTTGGCAAACGGGTCCTGGCAGCCGATTACGATGCGCGGAATCTCTTTCTCTATGATAAGGTCGGCGCAGGGTGGTGTTTTTCCGTAGTGGGCACAAGGCTCCAGGCTGACGTAGATTGTAGAACGCTTCAACAACGAGGGGTCTTTTACGGAGCGGATTGCATTGACTTCGGCGTGCGCTTCGCCGCAACGCACATGGTATCCCTCGCCGATAATTTTTCCGTCGCATACGATTACTGCGCCCACCATCGGGTTGGGGGCTGCATTGCATAACCCGTTTTGGGCTAACTGAATGCAGCGGCGCATGTATTTTTCTTCTTCCATACTTTGTATTACTCTTAAACTTCCACTATTTTTGCAGCCCGAAATGCCGAATGTTATGACTGTTTCCGTTTCTCATATCCGCCATGCTTTGCAGGAGAGTTACTCTGCGCAAGAAGCTGCCAATCTGTCCCGCATTGTCTGTTGCGAAATGCTGGGGCAGACTGCGGTCGATTATTACCTGGGCAAAGATATGATTTTATCCCCAAAAGAGATGCAGGATTTAGACACCATTCTTGCCCGCTTGCGTAATTTCGAGCCGATACAGTATGTGCAGGGCACCGCCCGTTTTCTGGAACGCTCCTACCATGTGGCCCCCCGGCGTGCTGAT
>ENA-OQAA01001097-OQAA01001097.1-human-gut-metagenome-genome-assembly--contig:-NODE-1097-length-15155-cov-4.441576_pt1 | contig 15155 bp, 16 predicted proteins | sample MGYA00242489_ERZ504515 | MGnify/ENA primary metagenome ERZ504515 (study PRJEB26092, sample SAMD00036237) | human gut metagenome | host: Homo sapiens | study: EMG produced TPA metagenomics assembly of...
TGATACCATTCAGCTGGAAAAGTATCGTTATCTTTTTCAATGCGCAAAGGAAAGCAATGATTTTGATTCATTTATGAAATTCGCAGTGTAGTTTTGTGCAATTTTTCAAATTTGCTCATTTATAGTTGACAATATTAACGAAAAGGTACATAATAAAATCACTTAATAAAGTAGCTTAAAAAAGATATTTAAAAAAGGAGGAGAGAACGTGGATGGAAAAATGAAAGTTGCAGTAATGGAAGACATAGGAAAAATGAATCTGGTAGAACGGCCAATACCCAAACCACAAAAAATGAAGTCCTTGTAAAGCTGGAATATGTTGGGATATGTGGGTCAGACTTACATTACTATGAACATGGACGCATAGGAGATTATATTGTGAAACCGCCATTTGTTTTAGGACACGAAGCCAGTGGAATCATTGTAGAAATTGGTGAGAATGTGAAAAATCTAAAGCTTGGTGACAGAGTGGCATTGGAACCAGGAAAGACGTGCGGAAATTGTGAATTTTGTAAAAAGGGTTTGTATAATCTTTGCCCGGATGTTGTGTTTTTTGCAACGCCTCCTGTAGATGGGGTGTTTCAAGAATATGTGGCACATGAAGCGGCACTTTGCTTTAAACTTCCAGATAATATGACGACATTAGAAGGGGCGTTGATAGAACCATTGGCAGTAGGATTTCATGCAGCAATTCAGGGAGACGCTCATTTGGGACAGACAGCAGTGGTTATGGGAGCGGGATGCATTGGTTTGGTAAGTATTCTGGCCTTGAAAGCTAGAGGAGTGAATAATATCTATGTTGTAGATATTATAGAAAAGCGGCTTGAAAAAGCCAGAGAATTAGGAGCTACCGGAATTATTAATGGAAGAGAAAAAAATGCAGTTGAGGAAATTTTAAATCTGACAAAACAAAGAGGAGTAGATTTGGTAATTGAGACAGCAGGAACAGATATTACTTCTCAACAGGCAATTCAGATGGCATGCAAAGGTGCTACAGTTGTATTTGTTGGATATACATCAAGTGGAGATGTGACATTGCCAATGGGAATGGCTTTGGATAAAGAAATAACATTTAAAACGATATTTAGATATAGACATATTTATCCGTTAGCAATTGAGGCAGTATCTTCAGGAAAGATTTCAGTAAAAGAGATTGTTTCAAATGAGTTTATGTTAAATGATATTCAAAATGCAATGGATACAAGTGTGAGAGATAAGGCGAATGTTGTAAAAGCAGTAGTTAAAATTTGTTGATGAAAAGTAAAAACTTGAAAGATGTGAGGAAATTGCAAAATGAAAAAACAGAAGATAATTTCAGCAGGTCATGTATGCTTGGATATTACGCCTGAGTTTAATGAAAGAAAACAAAAAGCCATTCATGAACTTTTTTTTGCCAGGACAGTTGATTTCTATGGGGAAAGCAGATGTAAGTATTGGCGGATCTGTTTCCAATACAGGGCTTGCAATGAAAAAAATGGGTGGAAATGTTGAATTATTAGGAATGGTCAGTAATGATGCTTTTGGAAGGATGATTCTAAATGAGATGAGAATGTATGATGTAGCCGATAGCATGATTGTTTCCGAAGAAGGGGAAACTTCTTATTCTGTTATATTAACGCCAGAAGGAATTGATAGAATTATTTTGCATCATTCAGGGGTAAACGAAGAATTTTGTCTGAAGCATATTGAACTGAAAAAAATTAAAGATGCAGTTTTATTTCATTTTGGTTATCCTCCGTTAATGAGAAAGATGTACAAAGATGATGGACAAGAATTATATACGCTATTGAAAACTGTACATGAAATGGGGGTAGCAACATCACTTGATATGGCAATGATAGAAGAAAATACAGAAGCAGGAAAACAGAATTGGGAAGAGATTCTGAAAAAAGTAATTCCATATGTTGATTTTTTTCTGCCAAGTATAGAAGAGTTGTGCATCATGATTGATCGGGAAAGATATCATGAGTGGCTGGAACGTGCGAATGGGAAAGATTGTACATCTGTATTGGATTTGGAAAAAGATATTCGGCCATTAGCAGATAAGTTGATGAATTGGGGGGCAAAAGTATTATGTATTAAATGTGGAGCCCTGGATTATATTTTAGAACAGCGAATCAGGAAAGACTACAAAATATCGGGGGAGGGATTGGAAAGAAAATTTCGCAGACATGGGGAGAAAAAGAATATTTTGAAAGGAGTTATAAAGCAGAAAAAGTTTTATCAGGAACTGGAGCCGGGGATACAACGATTGCTGCATTTTTAATGGCAGTTCTGGATGGATATTCATGGCAGGACACTTTACATTTGGCCGTAGGAACAGGGGCTTTATGTGTTGGAACTTATGATGCCCTTAGTGGGATTCTTCCGCTTAGTGAAGTGAAAAAAAAGATTGATCAAGGTTGGGAAAAGCAATAAGACAGAAAATGAAATAAAAGAGGATGAAAAGATGTTAGTCAATATGAACGAAATATTATATCCTGCTCAAAAAGGGAGATATGGGATAGGATTGTTCAATGCTGTAAATTTAGAATTAGCAAGAGGAATTATAAAGGCAGCTGAGGAGAAAAATTCACCAGTAATCATAGGAACGGCAGAAGTACTTTTACCCTATGGTCCATTGGAAGAAGTGTCTTATTTTCTGATTCCCATGGCAAAAAAAGCAAGAGTTCCAGTTGTTGTCCATTTGGATCACGGATTGAAAAAGATACTTGTATAAAGGCTTTGGAGTTAGGATTTACATCCATTATGTATGATTGTTCTACAGAACCTTATGAAAGAAACATAGAGAAAGTAAAAGAAATGGCAGATATTGCACATTCTTTTGGAGCAACGATAGAAGGAGAACTGGGGCATGTAGGAGATAATCCAGGATCAGCAGAAGGAAATTCTCATATTTTGGATCCATCGGCCTATTATACAGATCCTAAACAGGCAAAAGACTTTGTAGAGCGAACGGGTGTAGATGCATTAGCTATTGCAGTTGGAACGGCACATGGTGCCTATAAATTTCCACCACAATTAGATTTTCAAAGAATTAGAGAAATAGCAAAATCAGTGTCCGTACCATTAGTATTGCATGGAGGATCAGGACTCACAGATAATGATTTCAAAAAAGCAATTGAGGCAGGAATCAGCAAAGTAAATATTTTTACAGATATTAACATGAGGGCTGTTGAAGCAGAGTTTAGGCAATTTGATTCTATGGAAAAAGGAATTATTGATTTGATTCCAGCTGCTGTAGAAGCGATTAAACAAGAAGTAGAGAAAAAATTGAATTTATTTGGCTCTGTAGAGAAAGCCGTAAGTTCTGGAATGCTGCAACACGAGAAAAAAATATCTGATGAAGTGATTGCTCAGATCGTGAAATCAGTGGTGTTGGAAATGAAAGGTGTGTGTAAATGACGATTAAAGGGAATTTGACAGGGATTCAACATATAGGACTTCCGGTAGAAAATCTAGAAAAGACAGAGGGATTTTATACAAAATTGGGATTTGAATCCATGTATGAAACAAAACTTGATAATGGACAAAAAGTGAAATTTTTAGGATTGGATAATCTGGTATTAGAAATTTATGAAGAAGAAAAAACAGTCCATGAAGCAGGTGCATGGGATCATGTAGCAATTAATGTGAGAAATATTGAAGAAGCTTATGAAATGCTGAAGCAAAATGGGTACAGAATTTTGGAAGAAAAAATTAAATTTTTGCCGTTTTGGGAACGTGGAGTGAGGTTCTTTACAATTCAAGGTCCAGATGGAGAAAAGATAGAGTTTAATCAAATAGTATAGTGTGGAAATCAGGAGGAGTTGGAAATATGAAGAAAAAAATAATCGGAGTTATGCTTAGTGCAATGATGTTAACGGTTACAATTTTGAGTGGATGTTCTAGTGGAAATGAAGAAAATACAGCTAATTCGACCAAGGATAAAGAAAAAGATGGAACATATGATATTGTTGTGATGCCTAAGTTGGTTGGAGTACCATTTTATACTTCCTGCGAAGAAGGGACAAAAAAAGCTGCTGAGGAATTAGGAGTAAATGTTATCTTTAATGGTCCAACTGTTGCAGACGCAGCAGAACAGGTGAAAATGTTAGAGGATTATATTACACAGGGTGTTGATGCAATCTGTGTGGCACCAAATGATGCTGCCGCATTAGACAATGTTTTGAAAAAAGCAAAAGATGCCGGTATTGCTGTTTTGGATTGGGACTCGCAAGCAAATAAAGAATTAGTAGATTTATCTATTCATCAAATTGACGATAAAGAATATGCAGAGCATATGATGGAAGAACTAGCAAAAAGAATGGGTGGAAAAGGTGAGTATGCTATTATTACCGGCGGTCTTTCTGCAGACAATTTAAATTCGTGGATTAAATATGGAAAAGCATATCAGGAAGAAAATTACCCGGAAATGAAATTAGTTGCAGATCCTTTCCCGACAGATGAAAAGCAAGATGTTGCATTATCTACGGCAAAAGATATTGTAAAGGCATATCCAAATGTGAAAGGGTTGTATTGTATGTCTACACCTACACCATTAGGAGCAGCACAGGCAATCAGAGAACTTGGACTGCAGGATGAGATTGTAGTTGTTGGAACAGCTATTTATGACGATTGTAAAGATTATTTGACAGATGGAGCATTAGATCTTGGAAGTCTTTGGAGTTGCCCGGACTTAGGATATTTGACTGTAGCATCTGCAAAAGCGCAGCTTGATGGAATAGAATTGAAAGATGGCGTAGAGATTGAAGGTTGGGGAAAAATCAGAATGAATGGGGAAAAAGATGTAATCATGGGTTCTCCAGAGGATTATACAAGTGAAACAGAATCACAAAAATAGTTGGAGGTGAAAAAATGTTAGCATTGGTTAAATATGGTTTGGGAAAAGGTGAAACGGAATTAAGAGAAGTACCAGAACCTGAAATTGGAGACGATGATTTATTGATTGAAGTAAAAGCAGCAGGAATTTGTGGTTCCGATATTGCTTATGATAATGGCGAGCATCCGAATCACTTAAATGTGCCAGTAGTCTTAGGACATGAATTTTCTGGCGTTATAGCAAAAAAAGGAAAAATGTAAAAAAGTGGCAAGTTGGGGATCGTGTTGTTTCAGATAATACGGGGTATGTTTGTGGAGAATGTTTTGCCTGTGCTACAGGAAAGTATTTAATGTGTCCGGAAAGAAAAGGAATCGGATATGGAATGGATGGAGGTTTTACAGATTATGTGAAAATTAATGGAGATTTGTTGGAAAGAAACCCAAAATCGCTATTTCGTATTCCTGATAATGTTTCTTTTGAGGAAGCTGCGATATTAGATCCTATTTGCAATGCATATAAGGCAGTTGTACAGGAAAGCAGTATAATGCCGGGAGAGGATATCGTTATATTTGGAGTAGGACCATTGGGGCTGTTTTCTGTTCAGATTGCGAAGATTATGGGGTGCGCTAATATTATTGCTGTAGGACTTGAAGCAGATAAAGAAAGATTAGAAATGGCAAAAAAATATGGGGCAACCCATACGATCATGTCGGATGTTGAAAATTTGTATGAACGAATGGATGAAATTACAGAAAAGGAAAAGCCCAGAGTCATTATTGATGCTGCGGGAGTCAATCTTGTCGTAAAGCAGGCAATTAAAATTGTTAGAAAAGGTGGAGAAATTATTAAAATCGGATTTGATAAGAGACCATATCAAGAATCTCTGGACGATCTTTTGGATTTTGGAATAACGGTAAAAGGACATTTTGGATATGATTATGAATCCTGGAAAAATTGTTTACATCTCTTAGAAATTGGAAAAGTAGATATGAAAAGTATGATATCGCATTATATCAAACTTCAGGATTGGCAGAAAGGTTTTGAACTGGTAAGAAGTAAACAGGCAATTAAAATTATTATAACAAAAGATAATAACTTATTAGAAAAAACACCGTTAGAGTAGAAGCGCAATGTATTAAATAAGGGGATGTGATTCTATGAACAATGAAAGTTGTTTTAAAGAAACATATCCCTTTTGTTGATACAAAGGAGGAGAGCGATGGATAGGATGTTTTTAGAAATTTCTAATGTTAGCAAGACGTTCCCAGGAGTAAAAGCTTTGCAGAATGTACATTTTGATATATATCCTGGAGAAGTTCATGCATTAGTAGGGGAAAATGGTGCGGGAAAGTCTACTTTGATCAAGATCTTATCTGGAGTTTATCAACCAGATGAGGGAGCATTGATTAAGATAGATGGAAAGGAAACAGTTATAAACAATGCGATAGATGCAATTAAAAAAGGAATTTCTGTAATTTATCAGGATTTCAGTTTGTTCAAGAATCTTACAGTTGCGGAAAACATTGGGATAAATGGAATGATTGAACAAGATAAAAAGATTGTAGATTGGAAAGCAATTAATAAAAAAGCTAAGGATGCATTAGATTTTTTGAAAGCAGATATAGATTTATCCAGTATTGTTGAAAATCTTTCAGTGGCTAAACAACAAATGGTAGCAATTGCCAGTGCGGTCGCTGAAGATGCAAAAATGATTATAATGGACGAGCCTACATCAGCATTATCGAAACAAGAAGTCCTCCATTTATATGACATTATAGATAGTTTGAAAGCTAAAGGAATTGCTATTATGTTTGTAAGCCATAAAATGGATGAATTATTTAAAGTGGCAGATAGATTTACTGTCCTTAGAGATGGACAATATGTAAAGACAGTTAAAAAAACAGAAGTTTGTGAAAATCAACTTATTTCCATGATGGTAGGTAGAAAAGTTGAGATAAAACAATATGCGAACTTAGAAAAAAAGGGAGAAGTTATACTGAAGTTAGAAAACTTGAGTAAAAAAGGAAACTTTAAGAATATAAATTTAGAGGTTAAAGCAGGTGAGGTTGTTGGTTTAACTGGGCTAGTCGGAGCTGGAAGAAGTGAATTGGCACAAGCAGTGTTTGGGATATCAAAACCAGATTCAGGAAAAATTTATGTGTCGGGAAAAGAGGTGCATATCAAAAATCCGGCAGAAGCGTTAAAGGTAGGAATTTCATACATTCCAGAGAGCAGGCAAACGCAAGGACTTGTTTTAGATAAGACAGTAGAAAATAACATCATTCTTCCGAGAATAAAACAATATACTAATAAAATGGGAATTGTTGTAAAGCGCCGCCAGAGGGAGGAAGTACAAAAATGGATTGATATTTTAGATGTACGACCGAACAATCCGAATATGTTGGCTTCGCAGTTATCAGGAGGAAATCAACAAAAAGTAGTGATTGCAAAATGGCTTTCGACAAATACAAAAATTATCATCATTGATGAACCTACAAATGGAGTAGATATTGGAGCGAAAGCGGAAATTCACCAGATTATCAGAAAGGCGGCAGCTGACGGATGCGCTGTTTTGGTTATTTCATCTGAACTTCCAGAGATTTTATCCGTTAGCGATAGAATTTTAGTTATGCGAAAAGGTCGTATTTCCGGTGAATATGAAAATCATGAGATTACACAGGAAATGATTATGGAAAAAGCAGTCATATAAGGAGGGAATCTGAATGAAAAATTATGTGAAAACCATAGCTAGAAAACGCGAGTTTGGAATTGTGATTATGGTTTTTGTTCTGGCAACATTGTTAACGTGTATGAGTGATGCATTTTTGCAATGGGATAATATTAAAGATTTCCTTCGTAGTAATGCGGTGATAGGAATTATGGCATTTGGTATGTTGCCTGTTTTGATATCTGGAGGGATTGATCTTTCGGTTTCCGCAACTATTGCATTAAGTGCGGTTGTGTTGGGAAAATTTTTGGTTGCATTTCCAAATGCAAATCCGATTTTTGCATTCATTGTAGTTATTGCAATAGGCGGTTTGGTTGGAATTATTAATGGAATAATTATTACGAAATTTAAAATAGCTCCGATTGTTGCTACTCTTGGAACGATGACGATTATACAGGGATTTGTATTATTTTATACAGGTGGTTTTTTAATTAATGGATTGCCTGATTGGTTTAAAAAGTTTGGAGGTATAACAGTTGGTTTACCTGTTCAGGTTTTGCTTTTTGTTTTTATGGGAATTATCACAGCCTTTATTTTAAGAAAAACATTAATTGGACGAGGGATTTATGCAGTTGGTGGAAGTCAGAGTTCGGCAATACGTGTTGGATACAATGTAGATAAAATTCTTGTTTTTATATACTTTTATGCGGGAGTATTGTCAGGGATAGCAGCTTTTGTGCATATTTCTATTATCGGACAGGTGGATCCCAATACATATACGGGATATGAATTGGATGTTATTTCTACAGTAGTACTTGGTGGTGCAAGTACAATGGGTGGAGTAGGAAGTGTTGCAGGAACGACCCTCGGGGTAATTTTGATGGCAATATTAAAGAACGGCCTGGTATTAGCAAGAATACCTACATATTGGCAGAAAGTAGTAATGGGATTAGTGATTTTGATTGCAGTATCTGTAGATGTGCTAAAACGCAAACGTGAACAGACGAGATTAGTTCATGTAGATGTAGAGGAGGGCTGATCATGAAAAATTGGAAAAATGTAATGGAGAAACATTCAAATGAAATAACATTACTGGGCATCTTTATTATATTATTTGTGATTTTTAGTGTGGCATCTCCAGATAAATTTCTTACACAGACAAATTTAAAAACCATGATGTTTCAAATGCCGGAATTTGGGTTAATGGCAATTGCAATGATGATAACAATTTTAACTGGAGGCATCAATTTATCTATTACGAATGGTGCAGCATTAGCAAGTATTGTTGCGGCGTTTGTGCTGGTTTCTCCTTTTGCAAAAGGCAATCAATTGCTGGGAGTTGTAGTTGCATTAGTAGTGTGCATGGGGATTTCCCTATTATGTGGAATGGCAAATGGAGTGATAATAGCTTACATAGGAGTTGCACCAATGTTGGTAACGTTGGGAACAAAAACATTATTTGAAGGTATTGGTTTGAATTTGACCAAAGGAGGTTCTATTTCTGGATTTGTGGAGCAATACTCTGTTTTAGGAAACTATTATTTTTTAGGAATACCAGTTCCTATGGTTTGTTATGCTATTCTAATTATTATTTGCTATTTTTTAATCGAAAGAAGTGCGTGGGGAAATTCTATATATATGATAGGTTCAAATGAAGTGGCAGCCAGATTTTCCGGGATTAAAACAAAACAATGTTTAATGAAGGTGTATTTGCTTTCTGGAGTTTTGGCTGGAATTGCCGGAGTGTTTATTACATCAAGATATAATTCGGCAAAAGTAGATTATGGTTCATCTTATATGATGCAATCAGTAACAGCTGTTGTTTTAGGTGGAACGAGTATTGCAGGAGGGAAAGGTACAATTGCTGGTACAGTCATTGCAGTAGCAATTATCCAAATTTTATCAACAGGGCTGAATATTCTGGGAGTTAATCGATATATTATAAATATAATTACAGGAGCAATATTAATAGGAGTACTGGTGTTTAGGTTTGCTGTGCATCGTATTAGTGACCTGAAAAAAATCAAAAAATGAGTATTATAAAGGGCAAAACTGTAGTGGCTTTGCCTTTTATATTGCGAAATAAGAATCATCAATTCAGTATGGATTTCTTAAAAGGCAGATGGGAGTTATAATGGAAAGTAAAATAGTTATGAACGATGATGTGGAACAATGTAATCAACAGACAAAAGAAATAGAAAGTTCTGAGAAAGAAATAAGAAAAATTTTTAAAGATGGGCAAGGAATTTTGAGACTCTTTCCAAATTATGTATGCATGGGAAAAGAAATCCAGAAAGGATGTAAGATTCAAATTGGAAAAACTGTAGAGAGAAGACTTGCATATACTGGAGAAGAGGACGAAAAGATAGCAGGAAGTAAGGTGTGTGTTTCTTATGAGAGTAATAGATATTTTTCGTTTCAGCAAGTGATAAATGTATTACAAGAAGATTTGATAGGAAGAGAATTATACGAAAGATATAGAAACTGGCCAATATACGGAAAACTTACTAACAATGAGAAAAAAGTAGAAGAGCTTGGAAGTGCAGAAAGTGAAAGGGTACTAAGGCAATCTGTGAAAAACTTAAAAAAACCTCATTGCAATTATGTGTTAGATAAAAGAAATGAGACAAATAATTTTCAATATATCCTCCTTGGGCTGGATCCTGACTCTGAGATGTCAGAGATAAAGAAGATTATGGATAAAAGTAATGGAGAAATCAGGTCGATTGCAAAATGGTTTCGGTTATATCAAATGGGAAGAAAAAGTGGATGGTATATTCCGGAAGGTGTATTTTATATGTCATTTGAAGGATATATTTATGAAATATGTTGGAATTCTTTTGTGGACGTAAAAGGAAGAAAAAGGGCTAGTAGAAAAGAAGAGTTTTTTGAAAGTTTTGATTGGGAAAAGAATACAGATGTACATTTTAAAAAACGTTGTTTTAGACCTCCAATTATAGCGGGCGAATCAAAAAAATACAGTGAGAAATGGATTGCATATGGAAATAAATATATGTCTGCAAAAGAATTGATTATACATCCGGGGGAAAAAGCCATAATAAAAGATGGCGCGGCATATTGCTGTCTGGTTACGCAAGGATATGGAAAACTTGGAAACTATGATGTAGAAATGCTCTTTAATCCATGTATAGGAAAACAAAGTTCAGATGAGTTTTTTGTTTCTGAGAATACTGCTAAAGAAGGGGTTTTGATTGAAAATTTTAGCAAAACAGAACCTTTGATAATGTTAAAATGTTTTGGACCAAATCATCCGGATGTACTGAAAGGATGATGTGTTTTATACTGGGAGAACAGGGTGAGAAAAATTTAATTCCCTATCCTCCCATAGTTTTTTGGGCATCCGTGCTGCTTTTTGTATTTTAGCAGCGCTTTAAGGTAATAATATAAAATCCATATAAACCGGATTGTGATCACTCCACTGAAATCCGGTATCCAACACCAGAGCGTTTTCTACGGCTACATTGTCAGATACAAGAAAGCCGTCTACCGTAACTACAAAATTAGATTCGCTGTAAGGCTGATCGGCATTCCGACAGGATGGCACAGGGTTCTCTTCGTCAAGCGGTGCAACAAGCTGCATGAAATTCGGGATCAGCTCTTTTGAAATCGGTTTTGCCCAGTTGTCTTCCAATTCTTCATGACCAAAAATTTCAGCAGAATTTCCAAGCAGATCTTTATTGAAATCACCGCCCGCAACAATATAATTTCCGGCGTCATACTCTTTCTTCATATCTTCAAAGAGCATTTGAAGCTGCTTTTCAGCGGTCTTTGGATCTGATGTATAAGCGGAGAGATGCAGATTATACAAGATTAGTTCTTTTCCGTTTTCAACAGGGATCCGGCTGACGCTGTAGCAGCGATCTAGATCCAACAGTTTCATAAATCCACTTTCGATTGGCAGGGAACGTCTGACAGATTCGGTAATTTCCAGATTGGAAATGGTAAGCATACCGGCTTTGTTTTTCCCGTGTGGTTCTAAAATGGGATAAAACAGGTAAGGGCTGTCATAGTTTTGTGCAAAGGCAGAAACCTGAGGGTGGTTTTCTGTTTGCAGTGCGCTCAAAAGCAGGGGGCGTTGGTCAATGTGATAGCTTCGGGTTCCGTCAATATCAACCTCCTGAAAGAACGCAAAATCTGGCGCAAGCTCTGCTACGGCATCTGCGTAGCTTGTGACGTTTTCAATCACAGCTTGTTCAGAACGCGCACGGCTTTCTTTTCCTCCGTCCATAAAAAAGGATAATCATCACTGTATGCTCCGAATCCGATGTTTCCGGAGGTAATGCGATAGGTTGTTTCTGGTTTGGCTTTTTCTGAGGATTTTCCGGCGATAGTCAGTCGTTGCATGTCCTCCAGACGATAATAACTGGCAAATACATAGATGACATATCCGATAACGATCAATACCAGAGCGCCAAATACAAGACCAAGTCCTTTCAACCATTTCTTTGAATTGTGTTTCATAAATGTGATCCCCTTTCTCTCTTGTGATGAGCCGCACGGAAAAACTGTTGGAAACCGTGCGGATAGATGTAGTTAGTATACCATATTTTAAGTGGAGAGTGGTATAATAGACAAAACGATGTATATTTTTGTTGAGGGTTTTGGGATGTACACTTGCAAAATCCGGGATTCAATTGGAAAAATAGGAGAATCAAGAGGAACGATCTATGGGTGAAAATAAAAATATGGAAAAATTAGCAGCGTTACAGAAAGAATTTTTTGCGACGGGTCAGACAAGGGAACTTACGTTTCGAATGTATCAGCTTCAGTTGCTGGCAAAAACAATCCGGGAAAATCAGGAAGTTCTGGAAGCGGCATTGAAAAAGGATCTTGGAAAATCAAGTTTTGAATCCTATGCAACAGAAATTGGATTTGTACTTGCAGACATTCGATCTGCCATTCGTCATCTTCCAAAATGGATGGGAGCTCAAAGAGTAAAGACTCCGGTTTATTTATTTCCGGGGAGCAGCAGGATTCAAAAAGAGCCGTATGGAAGTGTGCTGATTTTAGGTCCTTACAATTACCCGGTACAACTTTTGCTCGAACCGCTGATCGGAGCGATCGCAGCAGGAAACTGTGCTGTGTTGAAACCATCCGAGCTGACGCCGAATATATCATCGGCGATCTGTCAGATGATCCGCACCACATTTCGGGAAGAATATATTGCCTGTGTAGAAGGTGATGTAAAAATCAATCAAACACTGCTTGCGCAGGAATTTGATTATTTATTTTTTACCGGAAGCGAGCGTGTTGGAAAAATTGTAATGAAAGCGGCAGCAGAGCACTTAACACCGGTGACATTGGAATTGGGCGGAAAGAGTCCGGTTGTGATAGAAAAATCAGCGAATTTAAAAGAAGCGGCAAAAAGGATTGCGTGGGGCAAGCTGATGAATGCAGGACAGACTTGTGTGGCTCCGGATTATGTACTTGTGGATGAGAGCAGAAAAGAGGAATTTTTGAAAGAAATCAGACGGGCGTTCTTCTATTTATATGGAAAAGAAATCAAGGAAAATCCGGATTTTGGACGAATTGTAAATAAACAGCACATGGAGCGTCTGCAGAACATTCTGGATCAAGACAGAGATTATTTGTTTTATGGAGGAACAACGGATTTTACACAACGCTATGTCGAGCCGACGATTCTGGATGTGGGAAGACTGGAAAATTCCGCCGGTTCAGCCGCTATGCAGGAAGAAATATTTGGTCCGATCCTGCCTGTTTTGTCATATCACAGATTAGAAGATGCGATTCGTTTTGTGAATAAAAGAGAGAAACCACTTGCGTTGTATGTGTTCACCCGAAAGAAAAGTGCGGAAAAATTTATCCTGGAACGGGTGGCTTCTGGAGGAGTGTGCGTGAATGATACGATCAGTCATCTGATCAATCCGATGCTTCCGTTCGGGGGAGTGGGAGCATCCGGCATGGGACGGTATCATGGGAAGTACAGCTTTGACACATTTACACATGAAAAAAGCGTGTTTATAAAACCGGCAAACTGGAATCTTCCAGTCTGTTATCCGCCATTTACAAAAGGAAAGAAAAAACTTGTAAAATTCTTTTTGAAATAATGAAAAAATCACCTTGACTTTGACGCTGCGTCAACTTGTATACTAAAATCCGGCAGGAGGTAGAAAGATGGAATACAGTATTCGGGAAGTGGCAAAAATGACAGGAGTGAGTACACGTACATTGCGCTATTACGATGCAATTGGTTTGCTGAAGCCGTTGTATACGAATGACTCCGGGTATCGTTATTATGGAGAAGAGGAGTTAGACCGGCTGCAGCAGATTTTGTTTTATAAAGAACGCGGGCTTGGTCTGCAGTGTATTTTGGAAATTCTGGATAAAGAAGAGTTTGATACATTGGGAGCATTGTATGAGCATCTTTTTGAACTGCAGAATCAGAAAATCCGGATTGAAAAATTGATTCTTACAGTAAACAAAACAATTGATTCTTTAGAAGGAAGAGGAAAAATGAGCAGTGCAGAAAAGTTTGAGGCGTTTAAACAGCAGCAGGTACAGCAAAATGAAGAAAAATATGGAACAGAGATCAGAGAAAAATATGGAGAAGATTCTGTTCGGGAATCCAATGCGAAGATGATGAAGATGACGGAGGAAGAATATAAAAAGTTTCAAAATGCAGAGGCACTGATCAAAGAAAAGCTGCAGGAAGCGGTCAGAAGTCATGCTGATCCTTCCGGTGAGATTGGTGAAGAGATTACAGAACTGCATAAGAACTGGATTTCTATGACGTGGGGACAGTATCGCCCGGAAGCTCACAGAGGACTGGCGGAGATGTATGTTCAGGATGAACGTTTTCTGGAATATTATGATGAAGAAGTGTCAGGATGTGCAGAGTTTTTGAAGGCTGCTGTTTTGTATTGGGCGAAATAAAGGACAAGATATGAGCAGCATGATATCGTAAGTAAAAACAAAAGTGAATTGTCTGAATTGTGCGAAAAAAATAAAAAACATTGACAATTCACTTTTCCCGTGATAAGATACCACTTGTCGCTGAGACAGACCGATGAAAAGAACAAGCCCAAGGGCCACTGTGGGACAGGATGCGAGAGCAGATCGCTGTACAAAGTGAAAAAAGCTCTTGACAAAGAGAAGTCAATGTGATAATCTAAATAGGCTGACTTGTGAGGGAGAAAAAATCCGGAACAGACAGCGAAAAGAAAAATGAAAAAGTTCTTGACAAGTGAGAAACGGCGTGATAAAATATCAGAGCTGCTTCTTATCAATAAGAACAGCGAAGAACCTTGATAATTAAACAATAGACAACAACCTTGAAAATTTCTTAAGAGAAGATTTTTTAAGAACAGCATCTAAGAGATGCACCCGTCACATGAGAATGTGACAGACAGTAAAAGGGATGAATTAGCTAGTAGTTAATTCTGACCGGAACGAACACTTTTAACGAGAGTTTGATCCTGGCTCAGGATGAACGCTGGCGGCGTGCTTAACACATGCAAGTCGAGCGAAGCACCTTGACGGATTTCTTCGGATTGAAGCTTGGTGACTGAGCGGCGGACGGGTGAGTAACGCGTGGGTAACCTGCCTCATACAGGGGGATAACAGTTGGAAACGGCTGCTAATACCGCATAAGCGCACAGTACCGCATGGTACGGTGTGAAAAAC
>ENA-OQAA01001098-OQAA01001098.1-human-gut-metagenome-genome-assembly--contig:-NODE-1098-length-15132-cov-2.888704_pt1 | contig 15132 bp, 18 predicted proteins | sample MGYA00242489_ERZ504515 | MGnify/ENA primary metagenome ERZ504515 (study PRJEB26092, sample SAMD00036237) | human gut metagenome | host: Homo sapiens | study: EMG produced TPA metagenomics assembly of...
TATCGGGGTTGGTGTCGTAGTCGGTAGCGGGCGTCCCTTCTTCCGGGTTGAACCTGGATGTACATCGTGGCGTGGAAGCCTGCTTGTCGGTCACGTTCTCCAGTTTCACGGCTTTGCCAGCCACGTAGTCGGCTTTCTGCTGCTCGGTGAAGTCCACGCCGCTCCATTTGCTGATGGGGCGGATGCTGCCGTCGGCGTTCGTCCACGTGTTGCGGCGTTGCTCCTTGTTCGTGTTGGCTGTGTTTTCCGTACCCTGCGCCTGTCCCTGTGTGGGGTTGTTCTTGGCTTCCTGTGCTTGTGCGGCACGTGGCGACCTGCCGGTTCCCGGCACGAACTCCACGCCGCGCTGCTCCACGTTCACTTGCAGGGTGGTGACGAACTTCCTGCCGTCCTTGCGCTCGATGAGTTTGTCGCGCACAGGCAGCCCGGCACGCAGCATGTCCTGCTCCTGCTTGGTGATTTCCGTCTTGCCGATGCGCTCCGGTATGCGCACCTTGTTTGCCGGGACATCCGTGATTTCGTTCGTCTTGCGGTCGATGCTGACGAACGAGGGGATGATCTCGCCCGTTTCCCTGTCCACGAGGTCCACAACCCTGCCGAGGTTGCCCGTTTCGCGCAGGTTCTTCCGGTCGTCGTCGGAGAACTTGTGTTCCTTGTACTCGTCGAGTTTCTGCTCCTTGCGGATGAAGTGCGGCACAAGGCTGACGTTGCCCTCGCCGTCCTTCTTGAAGGAGAGGCGGGCATCCAGCTCGAAAGCCTCTCCGCCGAAATTGGGCGCCACCCTCACCAAGTCGGACTTGCCGTAGTTGAGCATCCGGTCAAGGTCGCCCGACTTTTCAAGGTCGTCGCGCTTCACGCCCCATTTCTCCTCCAACTCCTTCCAGTTGATCTTGCTCTCGTCGATGGGTTGGTAGCCCCGGTTGCTCTGCGCCTGCTGCGGGTTTTCCTGATTCTGTTCGTTTTTCTGTTCCATTTCTTCCTGTTTTTTAGGTTCGTCATCTTGTTTCTGTTCCGGTTGTTCCTGCTTTTCGGCGGACTGCTCCTCCTGTACTTTCTTTTCGTAGCCGGAAGTGTCCACCTTGTGGGGCGCAAGCAGTTCTTTGTTGGCTTCGGGGTCTTTCAGCAGATCTTTCATCACCTCCATCAGTTTGTCGGCTTGGTCTGCCGCGAAACGGTAGAAACCGAAGCGGCTGGGTTCCTTGCACTGCCGGAAGAAGTTTTTGAAGAAGTTGTCCAGCACGTCGCCGTGTCGGTCGAATTGCAGGAAACTCTGCGCGTTCTCCGCCTTTGCGGGGGTACGCTTGGGTGAGCCGTCGGCATTAAGCCCGGCTACCACACTGATCTCGCCCGTCTTCTCGTCGCGGACTATCAGCACGTCTTTTTCTGTTGTTTTCTTTGCCATTTGAAAAAATGTTTTAATGGGTTATTTATTAAAGAAATTATGGATACGCGCCTTGTAGAAGGCTATATCTTCCTTGCGGAAATCCTTTACGTGTTCGGAGAGGAATGTCAGTACGTCCTCCTCGCTGTAATAGGTCTTTTTGCCGAGCGTCTTGTACGGCAATGCACCGATGCTGCGGTAGCGCTGCAGGGTACGCTTGCTTATCTGGAGCAGCATGCAGAGGTCTTGGTTGTCGAACATCCTGATACTTTCCATCGGGTTTGGGGCTTTGCCGGACGGTCGCAGGGAGAGCAGCAGCTCGTCCTGACGGTCGAGCCGTTCCATCAGCTTCTGCATCCAGTCCTCAAAATTGTTTCGTGTAAGCAGTTCCATATCTTATGTCCTCCTTCCTTTGGGTTTGCCGCCGCCCGTGCGCAGCGTGTGGTTGCGTTTCAGTTCCGTCAGTGTCGCTGCATCTTCTGCCACGGTGCAGTCTGCGAGTAGGCGGTCTATTTCCGACCGGCGGTAGCGGCATTTGCCGCGCAGCACGATATAGCCGATGCGCTGTTCGCTGCGCATACGTTGGAGGGTACGGGTACTCACGTTCAGCAGGTGCGCCGCCTCGCGGGTGGTGAGCAGCATGTCGGAAGACTCTCCCTTCCTTTCACCGGAAACGGCACGCACATAGACCGCTATCTCGGCTATCTGTTCCGTCAGGGCGGTGAAGGCGGAACTTTCAATCGTTATCACTTTCATATTTTGTCCTTTCTTTTGTTTCTCTGCGGCAAAATTCGGCAATAAACAAAAGGGGCTTTAACAACTCATTACGTGACTCACGTAAGATTTTCTTTGAAAGTGACTCCGTAACCCGGACAACCGGCGCAACAAGCTGCCGTATAGCGGAAAACGGCACGCATTCAAGGCGGCTGCGTTACCTTTGCGGTAAATCATTAAATGTTTTGGTATATGGAAATCGTATCTATCGAGAAAAAGACCTTCGAGATGATGCTGGCGTCATTCAACGCCCTCTCGGAGAAAGTCGCCGCCCTCAGGCGCAAAAGCGACGGCGGGCGGCTGGAAAGGTGGCTCACGGGCGAGGAGGTCTGCGGGCAGTTGAGAATCAGCCGCGCACGTTGCAGTCATTGCGTGACAGGCGGCTTATCGGCTACTCGCAGATGAACCGCAGGTTCTATTACAGGCCGGAGGAGGTCAGGCGGCTTATTCCGCTTATCGGCACGATCTATCCCGATGGAAAATGACTCTGTTTTTATTAACCACTTAATCCGATGTTATGATGAACGAGAACAACGAGGTTTTCTCAATGGAGGACGAGCCGGTTGCCACCGCGATACAGAATATGCTCAAAGGCTCCAAATGGCTCTCCGCATTTTTGGAAAGTTACCGTCCGCCACTGGACGGGGAACATTACTTGACGGACAAGGAGGTGGCGGAAATGCTCCGGGTAAGCCGCCGCACCTTGCAGGAGTATCGCAACAACAGGATGCTGCCCTTTATCCTTCTGGCAGGTAAGGTGCTTTATCCCGAATCGGGACTGCGTGAACTGTTGGAGGCGAATTACCTCAAGCCGCTGGAATAAGGCGGTTGCATGAAAAAAAAGGAAACGGACAGCACCCGATGGTGTTGTCCGTTTCCTTTTTCGTTGTCTGTATGCGTGTTCAGCAATATCCGGTTTTCCCGTTCTGTATGAACATCACGTATGCCTGCCTCTTTTCCTTTGAGAGTGCCTTCTCCACCAGCCACATGCGGAACACGTGTGTATAGTAGGTGTTCAGCCGGAAGGCTACTGGAATGATGATTTCAAGCGAGTAAACATCCGCGTACAGGCCGTTTTCAAGCTGTATGTAGCGGCATACCTCGTAGTCGTTCAGCACGTCCGACTTGCGGACGGCTTTGATGGCGGCGTTCACTGCCGGGACGGTGGCATGGAACTCTTCGGCGATTTCCCCGGCGGTCATCCATACCTCGTTACCGGTTACGCTGACCGTCTTGTCCTCTATAATGATTATGTCACGTTTCATTGCGTCTCTGTTTTAGATGGTACATCCTGCAAATTCCTCGATTTGGTTCAATCTTGCGGCAAGGTTCTCCATGTCTTGGTTGAGCTTCTCTTTGGTTATCTTCGCGTATATCTGCGTTGTCTTTATACTCTTGTGTCCCAGCATGGAACTGACTGTTTCGATGGGTACACCGTTGGAGAGGAACACCGTCGTGGCTGCCGTATGGCGGCTCTGATGCCACGTGATATGCTTGGTGATGCCGCAACGCTTGGCGACGGCACGGATCCCGGCGAGGCACGTGTTGTAGTGGGGAACAGGGAAAATCCTGCCGTTTTCGCACAGCCCGCGGTATTTGTCGATGATTTGTTTCGCAATGTCAAGCAGGCGGATGTTAGACACCACGCCCGTCTTCTGGCGGTTGATGTTTATCCACTCGTGTTCATCGAAGTAGGTGCGGATGTTCTCTTCCGTCAAATTGCGCATATCGGCGAATGACAAGCCCGTGAAGGCGCAGAACAGGTAGAGGTCGCGGTATAGTTCCTGTTTGGCGTTCTTCAGTTTACCTTCCATCAGCAGGCGGATTTCGTCTTTGGTCAGGAAACTGCGTGTCGTTTCCTCCTTCTTGATTTCATACTCCCTGAACGGGTCGCGTGTGAGCCATTCGTTGTTGATGGCGATGAACACCATCGTCCGAAGTGGGCATACATACAGCCACACGGTATTGGTGCAGCAGTGTTTGTCCGTGCGCAGAAACATCTCGAAGTCGGAAATGAAAGCGGGGGTAAGCTCTTTCAACGCGATGTCCTTCACGTGGTAACGGATGTTGAGAAACTCTTGCAGGTGCTTGTAAACGGTCTTGTACTTCAAGAGTGTGCCTTTGGCTTTCATGCCTGCTTCCACCTGCTTGGCATAGTCCTCGTTGTGTTGCTGGAACACCTGCATCAGCGTGTGGTAGCGGTGTTCCAGTCCGAGAAAGGCGTTCTTCACCTTCTCTGCCGTGACGAAGTTGTCACGCTCCATGATTTCCTGATAGTGCTTGTTGATGCGCACCCGCATCTTGTCAAGCATGCGGTTCGTTTCGAGTGCCGCCGTGCTTCTGCCCGTGACACGTCCCCCTTTGGTGTCCCACAACTTGGGATCGATGGTCAGTTTGCAACTGAATTGCGTCTGGCTGCCGTCCACCGTGATGCGTCCCATGACGGGAACCGTCCCGTCTTTTTTCACTACCTGACGTTTGAGGTAGAAAAATCCTCGATAGAAGCCACACGAAGCCAACGGAGGACAACTATTTAACAGATAGTGATTTATGCGGTATTTCTCATAGCTTTGCAGAATAGGCAAAAAAGCAAAATTACGCGGATTGCAGAAATAGTTAGGTTTCCAAATCGTAACCCCGACAAACCTGCATTTTTAACAACCCAATACTGATTTTGCGCTGTTCTGCAGAGGTTTGCTTTCAGCCATTTGGCGCATGTGAAACTAATTTTGCAACCAAAAAAGCAGACAGTATGAGAGCGACATTCAAAGTGCTGTTCTTCGTGAACAGGAGCAAGGAGAAAAACGGTATTGTTCCCATCATGGGACGGGTGACAATCAACGGGACGCAGGCGCAGTTCAGCTGCAAGTATTCCGTTGCGGTGGAGTTATGGGACACCAAAGCCAACAAGGTGAAAGGAAAAAGCAAGGAGGCTCGGGACATCAACTTTGCCCTTGACAACATCAAGGCGCAAATCATCAAGCACTACCAGCGCATTTCCGACCGTGAGGCTTTCGTGACGGCGGAAATGGTACGCAATACTTATCAGGGCATCGGTACGGAGTATGAAACGCTGCTCCGTGCCTTCGACAAGCATAATGCAGACTTCGCCAGACGTGTGGGCAAGGACAGGACAAAGGAAACCTTATACAAGCATACCATATCCCGCACCCATGTGGCTAACTTCATCAAGTATTACTACAAGCGGAACGACATCGGCATGAACGAACTCACAGAGGATTTTCTGAACCAGTACTGCATCTATCTCCGCAATGAAGTGGGTGTGCAACAATCCACAATCAGACTGTATTGTGCTCCGCTGAGGTCTATCGTGACCCATGCACACAAGAATGGTCTGATACCGAGAGACCCGTTTGCCAACTGTTATGTCAGCGGCGGCACAAAGGAGCGAGAATTTCTAACGGAGAAAGAAGTGCAGACGCTCATGTCGCACCGTTTCGATGACCCTGCAATGACGGTTGTCAGGGATATTTTCATCTTCGGATGCCTGACGGGAATATCGTTCATCGACATCAAGAACCTCACTACCGACAACCTTGTCACTATAAACGGCAGCCTGTGGATTTCATCGGTACGGCAAAAGACGAATATCCCCTTCCGTGTGAAGCTGATGGAGAGTGCATGTAAAATCATAGACCGTTACGAACCGTTCCGCAGAGGAAAACGCCTGTTCAATTTCTATCGGAACGGCTGGACGAATGTTCTGCTGAAACAGATTGCAGCGGAATGTGGGATAAACAAGCATCTGACCTTCCACATGAGCCGCCACTCGTATGCGGTGATGGCTATTTCGAACGGTATGCCGATAGAGAGCGTGAGCAAGGTGCTGGGGCATACGAAGATTACCACCACACAGCATTACGCCAAGATAACCACGGAAAAGCTGGACAAGGATTTTTCCATGCTGGAAAGCAAAATTAGCGACAAGATGAAACTTGTATGAACTTGAAAGCATGAGTATGGAAAGGGTTATCATAACCACAACAGAATATGGTAAGGTAATACTGCCTGATATACCGAATGAAAATGTTTGGATGTCTGAACCGGAATTGGTGGAGCTGTTCGGGGTAATCGCCCCGACACTCCGTGCCGCTGTCAGAGCCGTGTATAAAAGCGGTGTCCTGAAAGAATACGAGGTGCAGAAATATGTTTGCTTGGAAAACGGTTGTTATGCCGATGTGTTCGGCTTTCCGATGATAGCGGCACTCGCTTTCCGTATCAACAGCTTAGGTGCGGAACAGGTGCGCAAAGCCATATTTGAAAGGCTGTACTTGCGAAAAGAGAAAACAAGCATCTTCTTTTCGCTGGTATCCAACAATATGGATTCATTTAATTATCAGGCGTAAAGCTATTAAGATGGCGACATGAAGTAGTTAAATCTATGTGTATTCCCATTGTCAATAATGTATTTATACGGATAACCACATAGGTGTGTTGCCATTCATTCGTATTAATGTATTTATATTCAGTCCCGAAGAATCAACTGTTTCAGACCTGCTTCTTCGGGATTTTTTGTTTTTACATCTGTTTTCAACCACGAACCATTGATTTTCCTGTCTCGATTCGCTTTTTTCTGCGTTCTGCTGCGTTTTGCTTAATAGGCTGTCCGATAATTGATTATACTTTTGTGGCTGACATTTTATCAAACTAAAATCGAATAATATGACAGCCAAAGAAGAAAAAGACAGCCAGCGACCGCCATCGGACAGCGTCATGGCAAAGGAGGAGTTTATCCGTGTGGGTACGACCCTCTACAAGTTAGTGAACCAGCCCCGACTGAACGGAGGCTATGTGAAGAAGCGTATCGTATGGAACAACGAGACGCTGCGGCAGGACTATGGCAGGGACTATCTCGCTACGGTGCCGAAGTATGACGCTTCTGCACCGTACCCGAACACGCCAGGTATCAGCCTGTAATCGGCAAGTTCCTGAACCTCTATGAGCCGATAGACCACAGACCGGAAGAGGGCGATTTCACGCATATCCAATCTTTGGTACGGCACATCTTCGGGGAACAGTACGAATTGGGCATGGACTACTTGCAGCTGCTCTATCTGCATCCCGTCCAGAAGTTGCCCATCCTGCTGTTGGTATCGGAGGAGCGCAACACCGGCAAAAGCACGTTCCTTAACTTTCTGAAAGCCCTGTTTCAAAACAATGTCACATTCAACACCAACGAGGATTTCCGCAGCCAGTTCAATTCAGACTGGGCAGGCAAGCTGCTTATCCTCGTGGACGAGGTGCTGCTCAACCGCAGGGAAGACAGCGAGCGGTTGAAGAATCTCAGCACCACGCTCTCCTACAAGATGGAAGCCAAAGGCAAAGACCGTGACGAGATAGCTTTCTTTGCCAAATTCGTGTTGTGTTCCAACAATGAGTATCTGCCAGTCATCATCGACGCAGGGGAAACACGTTATTGGGTGCGTAAGATAGACCGCCTGCAGTCCGATGATACCGACTTCCTGCAAAAGCTGAAAGCGGAGATACCCGCCTTTCTCCATTTCCTGCAACGCAGAAACCTATCCACCGAAAAAGAGAGCCGTATGTGGTTTGCTCCATCGCTTCTGCATACCGAAGCCTTGCGTAAGATTATCCGCAGCAACCGCAATCGGTTGGAGATAGAGATACACGAACTTATCCTTGACATCATGGAAAGTGTCGGCACAGACACATTCCTTCTGCCCGAATGATATTCTTGTGCTGTTGGTAAACACGCAGGTCAAAGCGGAAAAGCACCAAGTGAGAAAGGTATTGCAGGAGTGCTGGAAACTGACGCCTGCGCCCAACGGTCTGACATATACCACCTACCAGTGAACTACAATCGGGAATGTCGGTATGAGCCGATAAGGAGGGTGGGACGCTATTACACCATCACAAGGGAACAGCTTGAATCCCTGTAATTCTATTATTTTTTTGTTGAATTGATGAATAGGAATATAACTATGCTGATAACAAGCGATATACACTCTCAACAAAATCTCAACACTCCAAAAGAGAAGTTGAGGATAACACACCGTCCGACTGTTGATTTCTCTTTTGGCGAGTGGTTTGTTGAGAAGCCGTTGAGGAAGTATAATACTGTATATAAGGATATTAAACTATCCATTCATCAAATCAACGTTTTTCCAACCATCATCAACCCCACTATAATACTAAACCAATTAAAAGACTGAAATATGAACATCCAAGATGCAAAACAAATCAAGATTGCAGACTACCTGCAAAGTCTGGGCTACTCGCCCGTGAAACAGCAAAGCGGCAGCCTGTGGTATAAATCCCCGTTCCGCCGGGAAACGGAAGCATCGTTCAAGGTGAACACCGACCGTAACCTGTGGTTCGATTACGGGCTGGGTAGAGGCGGCAACATCATCACTTTGGCACAGGAACTATATGGCTCGGATTATGTTCCCTATTTGCTCGACAGGATTGCGGAACAGGCACCGCACATCCGACCTGTATCTTTCTCTTTTCGCCGGCAACCATACGAGCCGAGTTTCCAACATTTGGAGGTACGGGAACTTTCGCATCCGGCATTACTGCGCTACTTGCAGGAACGTGGGATAAACACAGCTCTTGCAAAGCCGGAGTGCAAGGAACTGCATTTTATCAACAACGGCAAGCCTTATTTCGCTATCGGCTTCCCTAATGTGGCAGGAGGCTACGAGGTGCGCAACCGATTCTTCAAAGGCTGCATAGCACCGAAGGACATCAGCCATATCCGGCAGCGGGGAGAGCGGCGAGAAAAATGCCTCGTGTTCGAGGGCATGACGGACTATCTTTCATTTCTCACGTTACGGATGAAGAACTGCCCGACCATGCCTGACCTTGACAGGCAGGATTACGTTGTCCTCAATTCGGTTTCCAATGTTTCCAAAGCCATAGATACGCTGCACGGATATGAGCGCATCCACTGCCTGCTCGACAATGACGAGGCAGGGATAAGGGCATATCAGGAACTGAGAAAAGAGTTTTCCGGACGCCTCCGTGACTTCTCCGACAATTACAGGGGCTACAAGGATTTGAACGATTACCTGTGCGGTAAGCCTTTGTCCCAATCGGCAGAGCCGATGAAGCAGGAGCCGCAAGTCCAATCCGCAAGGCGGATAATGCAGCCACCGAAGAAGCGAGGGCTGAAAATGTAGGGAGAGGGACTCAGCAGCCGCACGGATATTTACCGGCGGAAAATACCATAGCTTATTAGGGAATTTTTCCGAACCGCATTGCAAGCAACGCTGAAAATTCCCCAATAAGCCAAAGAGGTTGCACCTCTCTGGACTCTCCCGACCAACGGCAGAAGCCGTACAAAAGCAATCATCAATCATTGTTTCACAAACTAAAAAAGAAGTCATATATGAGCTACGCAGTATTACACATGGAGAAAACAAGCGGAACGGATGCCGCCATGTCAGCGCACATAGAGCGCACCATCCGACCGAAGAATGCGGATGCAGGCAGGACGCATCTCAATCGGGAATTGATAAGTTTTCCTGACGGTATTGAAAACAGGACACAGGCTATACAGCACCGGTTGGACACCGCAGGACTGACACGCAAAATCGGCAACAATCAAGTGAGGGCAATCCGTATCCTGCTTACGGGAACCCACGAGGATATGGAACGTATCACCAATGATGGGAGGCTTGATGAATGGTGTAGCGACAATCTGAAATACCTCGCTGACACATTCGGCAAGGAGAATATCGTGTCGGCAGTCCTGCACATGGACGAGCAGACACCGCACATACATGCTACACTTGTTCCCATTGTCAGAGGAGAACGCAAACGCAAGAAGAAGGAGGAACAGGTGAAGAAGCGATACCGCAAGAAACCGACAGACACAGTCCGATTGTGTGCCGATGATATAATGACACGTACCAAACTCAAATCCTATCAGGACACATACGCCCAAGGCCATGAGCAGATACGGATTGCAACGTGGCATAGACGGTTCTGAAGCGAAGCACATTTCCACACGGCAGTATTATCGTGATTTGGTGCAACAGACAGAGCAGTTACAGACAGATATAGAGCAACTTCAAGACCGCAGGGAAACGGCACAGGAGGAACTCAGACGGGCGAAAAGGGAGATACAGACTGAAAAGCTGAAAGGTGCGGCAACAACCGCAGCTGCCAACATCGCCGAGAGTGTCGGCTCTCTTTTCGGCAGCAATAAAGTCAGGACATTGGAGAGGGAGAACAGGAATCTGCATGAGCGTATATTTGAGCTTGAAGAAGAAGCCGACAAAGGGAACAGCAACAGGCAAAGCGCATACAGGAGATAACGGATGCATATGAACAGCGGCATCGCAAGCTGTCAGAGTTCGTGAATTTCGTCAAACGCTATTTCCCGTATGTTGAAAAGCTGATGCCGACAATAAAGTTCTTGCGTGACACTCTGAATTTTGGCGATGGGCTTATCAGGAAACTGTGTGCATTCAAGGACGTTTCAATTAAAGGCGACCTTTATTCTCCCGAGTTCAGGCAGCACTTTAAGGCTGACGGTGCGGTTTGCTCTCTCAAACAGAATACGGAAGGTAATTTCGATTTCAAGATAGACGGAGTTTCGCATGTAAGTTGGTTCAGACGCAGGAAAGATGAGTTTATGGAAGCGTTGGGATTGCCGACAAGGAAACAAAACAGGGGTATTCAGTTGTAAATCAAATAAAGTCCGTGATAGTTGAATGCCATATCACGGATTTTTTGTACTTTTGCACTTGGATTGAGGTGACTCTTTCCAAGACATATTGCTCAATAGCTTCACAATCACCACCGCAAGTAAAAGAGCAAATCATCAATATTGGGACTGCACCCATACGGGCGCAGGCATCCCATATTTGATGATGGTTTGTGGTGAACCGTGAAGCGTATGGCGTATGTCTGCGCTTTTTTGTAACTAAAAAACAAAGAATATGAGAAGAATATTATTAGGAGCTTTGCTCGTTACATTGTTTGCATCATGCAGCAAATCGCTGGAAGATAAGGCGAACACATTGATAGAAGAGGATATAAAGAAAACATTGTATCATCCTGAAACGTACGACCCGGCGGAAACTCAGGTTGATAGCGCATTTACTCCTTTTGATGATCCTGTATTTTATGAAAAGACAATACAATTATGCAAAATAGGGATGTCTATTGATGAATATGACAGAAAGATGAAGAGTGCAAAATCTTCAATGTCTATTTGGAGCGGACCATACCAATCTGCTTATAGCAAGAATGAATATCAAGAAGCAAAAGATGAATATGACGAGAACGCACAGAATAAAAAAAATGCGGAGAAAAAAGCAAAGAAACTTGCAGACGAACTGAAAACCATGCTGGATAAAGAACAGTTGTTTATAGGTTTTAAAGCTCGACATCGTTTTCGTGCTAACAACAATGCTGGGCAAATCGTTTTCGGGGAAATGAAGTATCTGTTTGACAAGGACATGAACAAGATTGTAGCATCATACGACATGGATGATGACGAATATAAGACCGTGCAAATTGTTTATAAGCAGATGCTTGGCGAAGATGTTCAGATTGAGGGCGAAAATTTCGATGATGACGAAGTATTGGAAGAATAAAAGTTGTACAATAAGATGATACACACGTTTTACGATGTTTTGTCGGATGTCATATAACTTTGCATTGTAAAATCAAAACTGTTAATATGACAAACAAAAGAACTATAGGAGAACTCATAGAAAATGAAGTTCGCAAACAACAAATTCCGATTACTGAATTTGCTAAGATGATTTGCTGCCAAAGAAATAATGTTTATGACATTTTTAAACGCAGCAAAATGGATATTGCTCAGTTGAAGCAAATTTCAAAAGTACTGAACCGCAATTTCTTTAAGGAACTTGCCGAGGATGTGGAACTGATAAACGACAGCAAAGAATCTGAAGAAGAGGTAATGAAGCAAAAAGCTGTATCGCAGTTCTTAAATGTCGTACCAGATATACTGCGCAAATTAGGAAAGTCTTCAGCTATAGTTTTCAGTAAATTAGATGAACCTGGATATGAGGATTGCCCTACACCTGATTTTGGATTGTCTGACTATTTTATTACTTTCACTATAGGTGAAACCCTAAAAGAGCGTATAGGTAATTGCGCTGCACTTCCGATAGCTCCTGCCTTTAGCGATGATGGCTGTATGGTAGAAGTATGCACTAATGTTGTTTATAGGTCAGTATGTGTAAATGTAAAATTGGATTATAAAACAGCCGATGAATGGTACAAATTTTTAGCTTTTGCATTTGAAATTTATACAAGATTTGGGAGGAAATAAACAATGAATATACATTCTATTCTGAATGATTATACGGAAATAAAAGAATGTTCTTATAAAGGAGAACATTATTCCGTTCGTGATAACGGAGCTGTATTACGCCATGCACGAGAAGGAAAGCGTATAAGGAAAGATGATAATACGTGGACTTTCGGAAAGCCAAATGAGAATACTGGATATATGGAAATTGGGACAGAACGGGTACATCGAATTGTGGCTTTCGCTTTTCTTGGCGAACCTCCCACACCTCAGCACATCGTTGATCACATTGATACCAACCGCAGGAACAACAGACCTCAAAACCTCAGATGGCTGACAAAGTTAGAAAATGCGTTGAACAATCCGATAACAAGAAAGAAAATAGAATATCTTTGTGGGAGCATTGAGGCTTTTGTGAATGACCCTTCAATAATACAGGAGTTTGTCGATGACAATCCAAATTATGATGATGAGAACCGTAACACCGGAAGAAGCAAAAGCTCTTACGAAAGATTGTGCGCCTGGGCAGAAACAAAAAATAATGAGAAATCTTTAGGCGGAGCTATTGGAGAATGGATTTATACTCCTTATGGAAGGGAAGAGAAGAAATCTCCTTTTGAGAGAGAACAACATAATATAAATGTAACTTCGGAACAAATTGGCAATATGATTAGTATTGATTCGCACACAGATAGCCTGACCGAATCATTAACACCTAATGCCATGCAAAGATATTGGCGTACACCAACAGAATTCCCACTCTGTCCTTCTGAAGTTGGAGATAGGCCACTGACCACTTATCTGAACAATTTGAAAAAAGGTGCTGTCATAACTAAAAATCAATATGCCACACATTTTATAGATGATTTTGCATCATGTAATGATAATCGCCTTGTGATAATCACACATGCAGATGATGGAATAAAGAAGTTCTCAATGATTACTATAACATTTGAGGACGGGAAATACGTGCATGAAGGAACAACGTTCTTTGAGGAACAAGGTGCGCAAAAGGCTCTTACTTTGGCTCAGGGACTTAAATGGGAAGGTGAAGACGGAATAGATGATTATTGTTAATAGACATGATATGAAAAGACTATTTATCATAAGTGCTTTCTTGATGATGTTTTACACATTATACGCACAAACTGTTACAGACTCTGCAACAGTTGTTAGAAGTGTTGATGAAGTTGCAAGATATAAACTATATCCGACAACTAATATGTGGACATTTCTGAAACTTGATACAAGGAATGGTCGTATTTGGCAAGTGCAATGGTCGTTTGAAGATGACAAACGTTTTGAAACAGCACTATCTTTATATTCAGTTGTATGGAAAGACGAAGAAGTCAATGGACGCTTTATTTTATATCCAACAACCAATAATTATAATTTCATCATGCTTGACCAAATTAATGGAAAAACATACCAAGTGCAATGGTCTCAAGAACCTGATAAAAGAATCATCGTGCCAATTGAATGATATATCCAATTATAAAACAACAGTTAATTATTGGATAACAAAATCCATCCAGCAAATAGTGAGAAACAAATAATAGGGAATTCGAAACAGTTAAATACAGTCAAAGTTTAGCTGACTGAAAGAATTTTTTGATTACATTTTGTATTTTTGCATTTTTAAAGCGTTATTTGAAAAAAAGCAAAACTGAGAAATCCGATGAAATCTGCAAGTTGGCAAATCGTAACCCGACAGAGCGTAACATTAATGTAAATTACTCAACGTCAGCACATAATTTGGTGTCAAGCTCTTTTGAGGTAGTAAATAACTGAAAATGTACTCTTCATCGTCCTTAATTTTTTTTGTTCAAAATTAGTTGGTGAAGAGCCCTCCTCTGATACGCAAATCGCGGAAGAACGGCGCAATCTTTTTTTGTTACCGGATTTTTGCGTGAGTTGTCAGTAACTCACTAATCCTTAAGGCCTTGTTTCGTTATTCGTGTCCATTTCGTCACCTATTGGGCGTGGTTACGAACAAGTAACGTAGCTCCGTCTTGATTTGGCTTCGGCGTGGATTGTAATGGCTCTCAGAATAATTGGCAGCGTTAATGAAACCCCTGTAAATCAAATCCATTACCATATTCTTCCGCATTTCACTTTTTTGTAGTAACTTTGCATGCGAAAAAGTACGTTAACATTTTAAATTCTAAAAAGCATGCATTTATCTAACACATTGCCCCATAATAATCGTATAGAAATAGCTGATGTGCTACGTGGGTTCGCTGTAATGGGAATTACACTTATCCATTTTATCGAACGGTTTAGCCTCAATAGCTTTCCGGAAGAGACCTGTAACTTTCTGATATTTACGGATAGGGTAATTTGGGATAGTGTATTTTTCACCTTTTCCGGTAAGGCATACTGCATCTTTGCATTGCTTTTTGGATTTAGTTTTTTTATTCAAGACAATTCACAAAAACTTTAAAGGGAAAAGATTTTCGTTGGGCGGTTTGCCTGGCGATTAGTATTACTCCTTTTTATAGCTTGTATTAATTCGGCTTTATTTCCGGGTGAAATATTGGTACTCTACGCCTTGCTTGGTTATGTACTGATCGCAGTCTGCCGACTCTCTACCCGAACAGTCACGATCATAGCAGTCATTCTTCTACTTCAACCTATTGAATTGGGACAAATAATTTATGCACTTATCAACCCGTACTATGATTATTAATGCTGATCTTGA
>ENA-OQAA01001099-OQAA01001099.1-human-gut-metagenome-genome-assembly--contig:-NODE-1099-length-15132-cov-1.880373_pt1 | contig 15132 bp, 21 predicted proteins | sample MGYA00242489_ERZ504515 | MGnify/ENA primary metagenome ERZ504515 (study PRJEB26092, sample SAMD00036237) | human gut metagenome | host: Homo sapiens | study: EMG produced TPA metagenomics assembly of...
AAACAAACTGTCAATTTTCTTCATGCACCAGAAGCCTATGATTCCCGCTGATAAAAATACAATGATCATCCATATATTCTGCATCCTGTGACCGCCCCTCTGACTCTGCTATATTTTCTTATCTATTCCATTAAATATGGAAACACTTCTGTACATTTTTATTTTTTCCAAGAACAAGAAGTGTCTCATCTTCTTTGAAACAATAATCGGAATGAATCTCCGGATTAATCTGATCATCTTTTTTACTGCAAGAAGTGTCACATTATATTTCCTGCGAATATCTAATTGATGGATGGTCTTTCCCACCCATGCCTTTGGTGTCTCCGTCTCATAAATAGAGTAATCCGGTGTCAATTCAATATAATCAAAAATGTGATCAGATGTATAGCGGATTGCCGTCCATGCTGCAAGCTGCTTTTCCGGATACACTACATGGTCCGCCCCATTTCTCAACAAAAACTTCGCATGAACATCTCTTGCCGCACGCGCTACAACTTTTCTGGCTCCCAAATCTTTTAAAAGACTTGTCGTTTCCAGAGAACTCTGGAATGCATCTCCGATTGCAACGATACAGACATCAAAATTTCGTACTCCCAAAGAACGTACGAATGCCTCCTCTGTGCTGTCCCCAATCTGTGCACTTGTCAAATATGGAAGTGCATCTTCCACTCTCTTTTCGTTTTGTCTACCGCCAAAATTGATGATTCATTTCATTTAATTTTCTGGCAACATGTCTCCCAAAACGTCCTAATCCGATTAATAATACTGATTTCATATCTCTTCTCCTAACCTATCGTTATTTTTTCCTGTGGTAATTTTGATTTCGTAAAACGGTGTCCAGATACAACCGCAAAAATCAGTGTCAACCCACCAACCCTTCCCCAGAACATGAGAAGGATTAAAATCATGTGGGAAAACAGACTCAACTGAGGTGTTAAACCAAGGGACAACCCAACGGTCCCAATTGCCGACGATGTCTCAAACAGCGCTCCCATGAGTGGAACCTGATCGACACAACTGATCACGACTCCCCCCAGAAGAAACAAGGACAATAATACAAAAACAAAATGGTCGCTGCATTCTTCACTGTCTCTGACGGAATTCTTCTTCCGAAACACTGTACATCTTCTTTCCTGAAAAAAACTGCAAAAGAAGTAAGAAGCAACACAGCAAGTGTCGTCGTCTTAAATCCACCCGCCGTCGATCCCGGTGAACCGCCGATCAACATCAGCAAGATCATGATCAACTGGCTTGGCTCACTCATACGGTTCAGATCAACCGTATTAAACCCTGCCGTTCTTGGCGTTACAGACTGAAATGCAGACGCAAGAATCCTCTCTTTTTCGCTAAGGTCCGTCCACTCAGTTCTTCCAAACTCATAAAAATAAAAATACAGTGCCGGAAGCAAAATTAAAAGAATTGTCACAGTCAAAATAACCTTACTTTGCAGACGATACTTGTGAAAATGTAGTCTGTGGTGCCAAATATCATCCCAAGTCAAAAATCCAATTCCACCAATCACAATCAACGCTATGATTGCAAGGTTGATTGTAGTATTTCCGTTAAATCCGGTCAGAGAGGAGAACGGTTGGTTCACCCCCATCAAGTCAAAACCTGCATTGCAAAACGCAGATACCGAATGAAATACTGCATACCACACTCCTTTCTTCATCCCAAATTCTTCACAGAATACAGGCGCCATGAAAATTGCTCCGAGAAGCTCGATTGCCAGCATCGCCCGCAGAATAAATCCGGTCAGTCTTACAATTCCTCCTACCTGTGTCGCGGAAATTGATTCCTGCATCGTACTTCTCTGCATCAGACCGATCTTTCTCCCCGAAAGAATTGCAATGGCAGAAGCTGCTGTGATCACTCCCATTCCTCCGATTTGGATCAACACCATAATGATCAGCTGTCCCTGCATCGACCAGTAACTCGCAGTGTCATGAATCACCAATCCGGTCACACAAATTGCTGACGTTGATGTAAATAATGCATCCGAAAATGAAGTCCCTACCTTTTCTACTGTAGAGGATGGAAGCATCAGCAGAAGACAACCCATCAGATTTACAAGAATAAATCCAAAAATAATCATCTGCGGAGAAGAAAAATGTAATTTTTTTTGTATCACGTCCATAAAGTATCTCCTGAAAAAAGTTATCCGATTCTTCTTCGATCTCGGTATTCTTTATATTACTTTAACACTCATTAACGCCGCATAAAGAAAAATATGCCAGTATTAAAATCGTATAAAGATTTTAATACTATTTTTATTATTTGTCATTCTTTTTCTTCGTTTCTTCTTTCCATCCGTCCACTCACCAGATTGATTCTCGCAAACACTAATGCCGCCTCATTTAACATTGCAGTCAGAAGTCCATATTCAAATGATGGAATCTGTCGTTTTTCTTCAAGTAGAATTCCCATTACACCGTAAATTTCATCACTTGTCTGAATCGGAAGATACATCGCCTTTGCCCCCGGAAGTGTATGTGTGCAGCAGCCTGCACGCTTCTTATTTGCAATCACCCAGTCTGCCACTGCCCATTCCTGATTATCTATCATACCTCGTAACTCTTCTCTCGACTCTCCTTCTTTTGGAAACACCCACGGTCCCACCGCTTTCCCATCTTTATTCAAGAAGAATACAACCGGAAGATTCATAAGCTTTAACACCTGACCGCTCAATTCTTTTAAAATGTCCTTAATATTATCTACCCGGCGCATTCTCCTGCTATTGTCAAGGAGAAGTTCTGTCCGATACATCATCTTGGCACTTTCTCTTGCTTGTCTTCTGGCATTAGAAATGATCGCTGAAATGCTCAGAGAAAAAATCAGCATAAAAAGAAATGTCATACCGTACCCTTTCTTATAGATTTCTAGACTGTATAACGGCTCTACAAACAAAAAATCAAAAACCAACACACTGATCAGCGATACTGCTGCCGGTAGAAACCACCGTCTTGTATATAGAGAAAGAAGCAATACTCCAAGCAGATAAACCATGATAATGTCTGCATTTAAAAATCCAAGATGCTGCATTCCCAGTCCGGCTGCCGTCGACAATATAAGCGACAGAAACCCTTTTATCACTTCTGCTCCACATCCTTCCCCTCTCTGAGAATCAACACCTCTCTTCTTTTTGAACTCTTCGCTCCACTTTCTCTTGTTGCTCTGTCTATCCGGAATAATGTAGATTTCTATGCCTTTGTGTAGCTGTCAATCTGATCTGTCAGATTCCGCTTCCGCTGCCCCATTACTGAGCGATGACTCGTTCTCCCAATGACAATCTTTGATGCTCCGCTGATTCTTGCATACTCTGCAATCTGAAACGCAACATCCTCACCGAAGACCGTTGCGATTTTAGCGCCTAGAAGCCTCGCCAGCCTGATATTTTCATCTCTTTTCTTCTTCACATGCTCATCCGCATTCTGCAGGATGGTGTTTCTACATACAGTGCGGTAAATTTTCCCTGAAAGGCATAGGCAAGCTCGATGCGCTGCGGATGACTTTCTCGCAACTTGGTGCCGGAGAAATACAGACAAGAATATGTTCCCCTTGATAAATTTCCCGCTTCTCATCTCCCGACACTGCCTGTTGTCCTTTCGCTGCCTCCCGGTTGACTTTATCTGCAGTCCTCCGAAGTGTGATTTCTCGAAGAGCAATCAGCTTTTCTTTCGCAAAAAAGTTATGAAGTGCCCGCTCTGCCTGTGTAGATTTATAAATTTTCCCGTCTTTGAGACGCTGGATCAGCACGTCCGGCTCAATATCAATCAGCTTAATCTGTGTTGCCCTATCAAAAATAAAATCTGGAATCCGCTCCTTGACGTGTATTCCGGAAATCTTTCCTACGATATCGTTCAAACTTTCCAGGTGCTGTATATTAACGGTCGTATAGACATCAATTCCTGCGTTTAAAATCTCTTCAATGTCTTCATACCGTTTCTGATGGCACATGCCCGGCGCATTTGTGTGAGCTAATTCATCAATCAAAACCACTTCCGGATTTCTCTTTAAAATTCCGTTTAAATCTACCTCTCTCAGTTTGATTCCTTTATAATCGACAAGAAGGGGTTGGGAATTTTTTCCAAGCCCCTTCTTCCTTTGCTCCTTGTCTCTGCACGTTCATGCGGTTCAATATATCCGGCAACCACATCCACACCGCTTTTCTTCCAGATTCATGCGCCGCTTCCAGCATGGCGTAAGTCTTTCCGACTCCCGCCGCATAACCTAAAAATATACACATCTGTCCTGTTTCTTTTTTATTCATCCAATGTAACTCCCATCTTCTCGGCAATCTCGATGTTACACTTCAACACATTTACCTTCTCTTCTCCGAAGATTCCGAGAAACTTATGTTCTGTATTCTCTTCTACGATTGTTTCCACTTCTTCCTCAGAAAGTCCACTGTTTGCAACTACAATCGGAATCTGGACTTTAGCGGATGCCGGACTAATATGAGGATCTAACCCGGAACCGGAAGCGGTCAGAAAATCTGCTGGTACCTCTCCTTCCAATTCTTTTCCTGTAGCATTCTCATACTTCTTTTGAAATGCTTCCATATCTTTTTCCACGCGCGTCTGAAGTTCTTCCGTCATGCTTCCATAGTTGTAAGAACCGGAAGCCGGTCCTGTGTAAGTGCCGTCCTCTTTTTCTTTCTCTGAATATACATTATAATTTACCGAAGAAACTCTTCCCTGAAAATACTGTTCCCCTTCAAACTCCTGTCCAATCAATTCTGAACCGACTTTCTTTCCGTTTATTTCTATCATACTTCCATTTGCCTGTTTTTTAAAGAGTAATTGGCCTGCTCCCGTCATCACAAGCGGATAAACAACTCCGCACAGCACGATCAGTACCAGTGTGATGCCAAATGCTTTTTTTAAATAAGATGTAAAATTTTTCATCTTTCTCTTCTCCTTTTTTCTGTCTCTATAATCCTAATAGTGCGAGCAAAGGTGTCACTACAATATCAATCAGCTTGATACCGATAAATGGAACGATGATTCCACCAAGTCCATAGATTCCCATGTTTTTTAAAAGCATTTTTTCAGAACGCATCGGTTTATATTTGACACCTTTCATTGCAATCGGGATCAGACACGGAATGATGATCGCATTGAAGATCAAAGCAGAGAGGATTGCGCTGAATGGTGTGGACAGTTTCATAATATTTAATACCTGCATCTGCGGGATGACAAGTGTAAACATTGCCGGAATGATCGCAAAATATTTTGCTGCATCGTTTGCAATACTGAATGTTGTCAGGGATCCTCTCGTAATCAGAAGCTGTTTTCCAATCTCCACGACTTCCAGAATCTTAGTCGGATCGGAATCCAGATCGACCATGTTGCTGCTTCTTTCGCTGCGGAAGTTCCACTGTTCATCGCCAGTCCGACATCCGCCTGTGCAAGCGCCGGTGCATCATTTGTCCCATCTCCAGTCATCGCAACAATCTTTCCTTCTCCCTGCTCTTTCTTAATCTCATCAATCTTATCTTCCGGCTTACACTCTGCGATAAATCCGTCCACACCTGCTTCTTTTGCGATGGTTGCCGCTGTCAGCGGGTTATCCCCGGTGCACATGATCGTTTTGATACCAATCTCTCTTAACCGTTCAAATCGTTCCACAAGCCCCGGTTTTACGGTGTCTTTCAGGTAAATCACGCCGTAGATGACATTCTCCACACAGACAACAAGTGGTGTTCCTCCAAGACTTGAGATATCTGTCACGATTTTTTCCAGATCAGAAGGAATCTTTCCTCCTTTGGCAGCAACATATTTTTTGATTGCGTCAAAGGCACCTTTCCGGATTTGTGTGCCATCTTCCAGATTGACACCGCTCATCTTTGACTGAGCAGTGAATTCCACAAACTCTACCTGATCTGCCACAGACTCTTCCATTCTTGTTCCCATTGTCTTTCCAAGCTCTACTACAGATTTTCCTTCCGGTGTTGCATCACTTAAGGAAGTCATTACTGCATAATCAATCAGATCTTCCTTTTTTATCCCTTCCACCGGAATAAAATCGGCTGCCAGTCTGTTTCCATATGTAATCGTACCGGTCTTATCAAGAATCATCGTATCGACATCACCACATGCTTCCACTGCCTTTCCAGACAATGCAATGACATTATATCTTGTTACACGGTCCATTCCCGCAATACCGATTGCCGAAAGCAATCCCCCGATCGTAGTCGGGATCAGGCAGACAAGCAATGCGATCAGTGTTGCCACTGGAATCTCAACTCCAGAATAATCTGCGAAACAATAAAGCGTCACAACAACGATCAAGAAAATAACTGTCAGACTGATCAACAGAATATTCAGCGCAATCTCATTTGGTGTCTTCTTTCTGGAAGCGCCCTCAACAAGAGAAATCATTTTGTCAAGAAAAGAATGACCCGGATCTGAAGTGATTCTTACTTTCAGCCAGTCGCTGACTACTGTCGTTCCTCCTGTTACCGATGAGAAATCTCCTCCTGCTTCTCTTGTGACCGGGGCAGACTCTCCGGTGATCGCAGACTCATCGACAGATGCGATTCCTTCGATCACTTCTCCGTCCCCCGGTATCATCTCATTTGTCCGTACGATGACGATATCACCTTTTTTCAACTCTGATGCACTGATTTTCTTCTCGCTGCCATCTTTCATCAGAAGAACGGCAGTCGTATCTTTCTTTGTCTTCTTTAATGTTTCTGCCTGTGCCTTTCCCCGTCCTTCTGCGACAGATTCCGCAAAGTTCGCAAACAGGATTGTGACAAACAAGATCACGGTGACAATTCCATTATAGACTCTTAAATTTGCCTCATCCCCGAAGATTGTCGGGAAAACTGTCAGCACCAGTGTAATAAAAAATCCAATTTCTACAACGAACATGACCGGATTTTTTATCATATATCTCGGATCTAATTTCTGAAACGATCCGATGACAGCAGATTTCATAATATCCTTTGTAATAAATTTTGTTTTTTTACTTTGTTCTTCCATTTCCGTCAAGATCCTTTCACCCTATTATGGCATCCACAGCACAAGATGTTCCGCAATCGGTCCAAGTGCCAGTGCCGGGAAAAATGTAAAGTGCTGCAAAAATATACACAACAAACACAAGAATAAATACGAACAGTACGTTGTCTGTGCGGAGTGTTCCGACTGTCTCATTGACTCTTCGCTTCGCAAGAAACTTCCGGCGATTGCAAGCTGCGCGATCATCGCAATATATCTTCCGAAAAACATCGCAAGTCCCGTCGTAATGTTCCAAAAATAAGTATTATCTGCAAGTCCCTCAAAACCAGAGCCATTGTTCGCTGCTGAAGAAGCATATTCATACAATACTTGCGACAATCCGTGAAATCCCGGATTTGTAATTCCTTCTTGCCCTGCACCTGTCATCACTGCCAGTGCGGAGAAACCGAGAATCAGAAGCGGATGAATGATCAGCACAATCGCAACCAGCTTCATCTCTTTTCCCTCAATCTTCTTATTCAGGTATTCCGGCGTCCGACCAATCATCAGACCGCATAAAAATACAGCAAGGATCACATACATGATCATATTCATCAATCCGACACCCTTGCCGCCAAACACACAGTTTAACATCATATGAAGCATCGGGATCATTCCTCCGAGCGGGGTCAGTGAATCGTGCATATTGTTGACAGTTCCAGTCGTAAAGGAAGTGGTCGTTGTAGTGAAAAGTGCTGATTGCGCAACTCCAAAACGAACCTCTTTTCCTTCCATATTCCCAACCGTCTGATCCAGTCCCGCTTCTGCAAGCAAAGGATTGCCAGACTGCTCCGCCAAATAACATACGGTAAGTCCTACAAGGAATAAGATAGACATTGCTGCAAAAATCGTTCTTCCCTGAGAACCAAAGCAAGTCACATTTCTTTTGATCTTTGCGACTGCGTTTCCTGTTTTCTCCTTTTTCCTCTCTGCGGCCATTTTACCAAAAGTAATGACACAGGCACCCGGTAAAAGCATCATCGAATATAGTTCAATGAGGTTGGAAATGATAGTCGGATTTTCAAATGGAGTGGAAGAGTTTGCTCCGAAGAATCCTCCGCCATTTGTTCCGAGATGTTTGATACTCTCAAGCGCCGCTACCGGCCCCATTGCAATATCCTGAAGTCTTCCCTCTATCGTCTCCACAGTTGCAGTTCCTGCCAGTGTCTGCGGTACTCCCTGCCAGATCAGAAGGATTCCAATCACAATCGAAAACGGAAGTAAAATTCTTGTAGTGATGCGGATCACATCTTCATAGAAGTTCCCGACACCTTTGCTATTTCCAGTAATTCCTCTGCAAAATGCCATACAGGCTGCATATCCGGTTGCGGCCGACGTAAACATCATAAAGGTAATGACTACCATCTGACTTAAATAAGAAAGGCCGGATTCCCCGGCATAATGCTGAAGGTTTGTATTCGTCATAAAACTGATGATTGTGTTAAATGACAGTGTCGGTTCCATTCCTTCAATCTGATTTGGATTTGCCTGCAGTATTCCCTGCACTCTTAGAATGAAATACCCTGCAAATACCATCACCGCATTTGTCATCAAAAGACTGATCGCGTATTGTTTCCACGTCATTCCCTCTCCTTTGATTCTGCACACTTTATACATCATCCGGTCTATTCTGTTAAATACCGGATCTGCAAATGTCTTTCGGTTGGTGGCGATATGATACATGTAATTTCCGACTGGAATCACCAATGCAATATAAATCGCCAGTGTTATAATAATCTGCAACATTTATTTTTCCTCCATATGATAGTATTTTTCTTTTTTTCTTTCTTTGGCTGTCCCGACCTGCTTTTCGCACCAGTCCGCCAGCAGTTTCATACTTCCAAAACAGATCAGCAACAACAAAATCATAAAAATATCTGTTATCATTATTCATACCTTCCTTCTCCATTTATTTCCATATCAAATTAGCATAACGAAAATTAAGCCGGTGTTATAAATCTTCACTTTTCCATTAAAATCCTATAAAATTTGATATCAAAAAAGCAACTACCCTATTGGATAATTGCTTTTCCTAAAACTTCTATTATAACTTTTTAATGCCGGAAGCCCTCTTCCCATTTTATATCCACCCAAAGACTATACCAAATGGCAGCATCACCACAGTTGTAGTGAGTGTAAGTGCTCCGACAAGTAAAACCGGTGCTCCTAAAAATGCAAGCGCACATGTCGCAACTGGATATTTATCTGAAAAATGATCAAACTCTTCTTTGCATTTCTTTTTCATCGTCGTCACCCGACTGATTATCTGCTTCATCATTCATTCCCTCCTTATGCTTTCCACAGATTATCATGTCAAGAATTAAAATACTTCTAAAAAGAAATGCGTAAAGTTAAAATTAAATAAGGATTGTTTTTTACAGGCAAGATGTCTGTTAGGAAATCTCCTCCATCTCTGTCCGTCTCCACTCAATCCGCGCAACAAACAGATCTCCGTTTACCTCGATTGTAAGTTTCCCTTTCTGAAGTTCCACAAAGCTTTTGACAATCGCAAGTCCCAGCCCGGATCCTTCTGTGTTTCTTGAAACATCCCCGCGAACAAATCGCTCTGTAATATCTCCCGGATTAAAATTTAATTCTCCTTTGGAAATATTTTTCATTGTGATCGTAACTATATCCTCGTTATCTGACACATCGATATACACCCTCGTACCTTCCAGTGAATATTTCAAAATATTGATCAACAGATTTTCAAAGATCCTATAGGTCTTCTGACTATCTAAAGTAAGATACACCTTTTCCTCCTGAAAGTTCCACCGGAAATCAAGCTCGGATTTCTCCACCCGTTCACTCAGTTCTAACCTCACCTGTTTAAAAGTGAAATAATGTCTACTTTTGCCAATTCAAGCTTCACATTTTTGCTTGTCGCCTTGCTGACCTCAAATAAATCCTCAATCAGTACTTTGAGCCGCATAGATTTTCGCTCCAACACGTTGATATAGTTTTCTCGCTCTTCGTCCGTGATTCCTTCTTCTTTCAGCAGATTCACATAAGTGATGATTGCGGTCAGCGGTGTTTTCAGATCGTGGGAAACATTGGTGATCAGCTCCGTCTTCATCTTCTGACTTTTGACCTCTTCGTCTACCGCTGACTTAAATCCGCTCTGGATCTGGAGTAACTGCTTTCTGACTGGATCAAAAATTCCGAAATCCTGTTCCATAGACATATCAAGGTTGCCGGATGCAATCTTCTCTGTCGCCTGAAGCATCCGCTGATAATCCTGTTTGATCTTATAATACTTTTTGCAGATAGTCCGGAATAAGACCACTGAGTAGATCAGCACTCCCGCAATTCCAAAGAACCATCCCATACAAAACAGTGATACGATCACAAACTGTGCTGCAACAAACCGGAAGATTACTTTATTGGATTGTTCCTGCAAATCAATCCGAAAGAATATGTCAACTCGCTTTGCCAGTCCGCTCCATTTCTTTTTCAGAAAAGAACATGCTTTTTCCAGTTTCGCACGATGTTTTTTCAGAAACGGAATCAAAAATATCCTTTCTCTGACTGCTTGTTTCCATCCGATACTGATTAGATTTCGGATGCTTCCTGTCACCCAGTAAATCAGACTGAAGTATATGATCCAGACAATCAGATTCCATGCCATGACCATACTTTCTGCATCTCCATTGCTCAATCCGAGCTGTACCAGTCTATCCTGAATATCTCCTCTCATTGTGCTGATGACCAGACTGGTAACTGCCTCCCACAAGATCAGCAGTCCTATGACAGTAATTCCAATGATTTCTACCGGCATCTGGAACCCTCTCTCGTTTCCGGTATTTAACTTTTTCACAAACGGAAGAAGTATCGCCGCACCGATCAGAACAAAAATCGAAATTCTGATCATATCCGCCATTCCGCTTCTATAATAAACGGCATAAAACGGATTCCCGATATAGGACTGATATGCCTCCCCCTGTTCCTTAGTCATACCATATAAAAATGTACAGTCCGCCGGAGTTCCCATCTCTTCTGCTGTCTCTACATCTTCATATTGATCTTCGTATTGATAATACAGTCCTTCCGACAGACGCACTTTCATTTTCTGGGCATAAGTTCCATAGCATTCTGTCACTTCTGCATTTCCAAGATGATCGTATTCCATCTGTACGATCCAGTCATATTTTTTAGATGATCTTGTGCAAGAAGTTGTTTTAAAGATTCCCCGTTCTTTAGAATCGTTTTTCCATTTTTATTTAACACTTCATATTGAAGATATGGACGGATTTCCCGGAAAGAATTTCCCGGTGGATCCAGCTCCCGCGTATTCGCCCCACTGATTTCTTCATGTAAAACTTGATTTCCATTGTAAAGCATTTCCGCAAATTCCCGTGTCGTATAATATTTTCTGCTCTCTTTCTCACTCTGCTCTCGTATATGCGGATAGGCGGACAAAATCACCATCGCCGGAACTATGCAGAGCAGCGTCCATAAAAAATATTTGATCTTACATTTGTTTTTCCATCTTGTAGCCAATTCCCCACACCACCTTTACATACTTTGGTTCTTTTGGATTAATCTCAATCTTTTCCCGGATATTCCGGATATGTACCATGATCGTCTCCGTGTTGACCGCTTTTTCATTCCAGACTCTCTCATAGATCTCCTCTGCGGAAAAGACTCTTCCCGGATGTTTGATCAAAAGCAGCAAAATCTTAAATTCAATCGGCGTCATCTTGACCTGTCTTCCGTCCACAAGCACTTCCACACGGTCTTCATTGACCTCCAGCCCTCCGATCATATAGGATCTTTCCTTTTCTTCTTTTTTTGTTGAGAGCCTCCTGAAATCGATTGTATCTGCGAAGCTGAGAGTTCACCCGCGCCATCAGTTCCATTGGGGTAAACGGCTTTGTAACATAATCATCTGCGCCGATATTAAGCCCCATTACTTTATCCACCTCCTCTGATTTTGCCGATAACATAATGACCGGAAATTCATATTTTTCCCTAAGTCTCATCGTCATCGTGATCCCGTCCATCACCGGCATCATAATGTCAACGATTGCCAGATCGATCTTTTCCCGCTCAATAATCGCTAAGCCTTCCTTCCCATTCTCTGCCTGAAAGACTGTGTACCCCTGGCTGCGCAGATAAATCTCCACACCCTCCCTAATCTCTTTATCATCTTCTACAATTACTATCTGATTCTTCATATCCCCTGCTCCCTTTCGTTCCTTTTCGTATACTTTCTATAATAGAATAAAATCTTCCATAAACAGCTTCAGTATACTACTTTTCCTTTGCAAAACCTAGTATAAAGCAGAGTTCTAAATATCCCACGGACAAAATTCTAAAGATTTTCTAAAGGTTTTCATAGAAATTTTCCGAGTATTAAAAAAATACACCCTGCCGAAAATTTCCGACAAGGCGTATCTTTATAATGTCTGTTTTGGATTCATCTTTGCATGTTCTTCCTGCAACTCATGATACAGTTCCAAAGATGTCCATTTCTGATTGTACTCCGTCACAATCGCTTTCAGATTAACTTTCGCGATTCCAGCTTTTCGAAACTCCTTTAATAGCAAGTCGATCCTGCTGCTTGTAAATCCTTTCATCACAAGCATTTCCTCTGGAAATCCTTCCCCCTCATAAATGTCCCCGGACGATGGTATCTCCTTATTTCCCGCCAAAAATCCAATCGGCTCCAAATACTGCTCCTTTGACACTTTTTTTATCTTTACCTTCATTTTTAAAAGCACCATCTTAATCTTACGCGCCTTCTCGCCCTCATCAAAATTATACAATAACACGGTCTCAAAATTCATCTCGTTTCCTCCATTTCTTCCAAGCAGATATTGTTCCCTCTGCTCTTCTACAATAATACTTCTTCGTTCCTCAAATTGCAAAGCATCCGCTCAAGATAACTGTAAAGCATCTTCTGCTCTTCCTCTGAAAATCCATTCGTCAGACGCTTCTCCAACTCTTGAAAGACAATCAAAACTTCCTTTGCCTTCTCGCTTCCAGTCGGTGTCAATGAGATGAGAAAACATCTCCTGCACTCCTCATCGGTCTTTCTTTCTACATATCCTAGTTGGACAAGCTTATCCAGATTTCTTGACAACGTCGTCTGGTCTACATGACACATCTGTGCCAGTTCTTTCTGCGTAATTTCTGTCTTTTTCAACAACGCCTTCAGTACTCCCGGTTGTCCCGGTGTCAGCCCCAGCTTTTCAAATTTCGGTCTTAACGTCTGTCTGCGCTCCATATCAAGCAGAACAAAAGATCTCTGATCATCGCCGTTTTTTCCATATATGTTTTCCTCTTTTCTTTCCTTTTTATTCCAATTCAAACTGTCCCGTATATAACTGGTAATACCTTCCTCTCTGCTCCAACAGCTCCTCGTGATCTCCCCGCTCGATAATTTCCCCATGATCTAACACCATGATCGCATTGGAATTTCTAACCGTAGAGAGCCTGTGAGCAATGACAAATACTGTACGTCCCTTCATCAGAGAATCCATTCCTTTCTCAATCAATCGCTCCGTTCTTGTATCGATAGAACTTGTCGCCTCATCAAGAATCAGCACCGGAGGATCTGCAACTGCCGCCCTTGCAATTGCAAGCAGCTGTCTCTGCCCCTGTGACAGATTTGCACCGTCACTTTCGATCATCGTATCGTATCCGTTTGGGAGGCGCCGGATAAAAGAATCTGCATTGGCCAGTTTCGCTGCCTGCTCCACTTCCTCCTGACTTGCATCCAGATTTCCATAGCGGATATTTTCTGCAATCGTCCCCGTAAATAAATGAGTGTCCTGAAGTACCAGTCCAAGAGATCTTCTAAGATCTGCCTTCTTGATTTTTTTCACATCAATCCCATCATAAGTAATACATCCGCCCTGCACATCATAAAAACGGTTGATCAGATTAATGATCGTCGTCTTTCCTGCGCCAGTCGAACCGACAAAAGGCAATTTTCTGACCTGGCTTGGCATAGAGACTGATCTTCTTTAAGATCTGTTTCTTTTCTGTATATCCAAACTCTACCTCATGAAAGCGTACATCTCCACAAAAGCGGGACCACTGTCCCATCCTCGTATCTTTCCATGCCCATTTTCCACTTCTCTCTCTGCATTCCTCCAAGAGCCATCTTCTTTTTCCCGAACTCTGCACAGTGTGACAGTTCCCTCGTCCCACTCCAGTTCTTCATCCATCATATCGAAAATCCTCTCTGCTCCGGACAATGCTGCCAGCAGGAAATTGACCTGCATTGTAAACTGATTGACCGGCATCGCACTCTGCCTGACGTAAACCAGATACGATGCAAGGCTTCCGAGATCCATCATCCCTTGGATCACAAACAAACCACCTACACATGCAGAAACCGCATAATTGACATAGGAGAGGCTGACGATTGTAGGAATCAGCATTCCGGAATACTGAAATGCACTTGTGGAGCTTTCCGGAGATTTTCATTTCTTTTGGAAATTCTTTAAAATCCACCTCTTCATGGTTAAACACTTTTTCGACCTTCTGTCCACCCACCATCTCCTCGATAAATCCGTTGACCTCACCTAAATATTTCTGCTGGCTGTTAAAATACCGTTTTCCCCTTGCACCGCTATACTTTATGAAGAAAAACATCAAAAGCATGAACACCAACACAATCAGTGACAACTTAAAATTCAGAAGAATGATACAGATAATTGTTCCGGCAATCGTAAAAAAACTCTGGATCAAAGTTGTGAAACTGTTGTTTAACGCTTCTGAGATCGTATCTACATCATTCGTAAATCGACTCATAAGCTCCCCATGTGTATGTCCATCAAAATATGACAATGGAAGCCCTGAGTGTGACGAAACAAATCTTCTCTGATCTCACTTACCACCTGCTGTCCCGTACGCGCCATAATCTGTCCATAGCCCATAAGTTGCAAGTACTCCTACCGCATACATCACTCCCATAAAGAAAAGCATTCTCGCAAGTCCTTCCACATCCCCCGGAAGAATATAGCGATTGACAACCGGCTTTAAAAGATATGTCCCAAGAATGCTCGCCACACTGCTGACAGTAACAAGGATGGCTACAATGGCCACGGCAATCTTATGTACACCGAGATACCCAAGTAATCTTTTCAATGTTTTCTTTGTGTCTTTTGGTTTTTTA
>ENA-OQAA01001100-OQAA01001100.1-human-gut-metagenome-genome-assembly--contig:-NODE-1100-length-15125-cov-2.293973_pt1 | contig 15125 bp, 21 predicted proteins | sample MGYA00242489_ERZ504515 | MGnify/ENA primary metagenome ERZ504515 (study PRJEB26092, sample SAMD00036237) | human gut metagenome | host: Homo sapiens | study: EMG produced TPA metagenomics assembly of...
ACAGGATTTTGCCTCGCAATTCGATTTCTATCCGGAGGAAAAGCGGAAAGCCTTATTCGATACGCTCATTCAAGCCCAAGACTCCTTATGCCCGGGAGATCCATACCTACAGAGCCTGTCAAGCTATTGACAACGACTCGTCCCAATATTCTCATTATCATCATGGAGAGTTTCACGGCAAATGCTATCGAGGCTGTTGGTGGTGAGCCGGGAATTACGCCGAACTTGAATCGGCTGAGCAAAGAAGGTGTATTATTCACGAACCTATATGCCAACTCGTTCCGTACCGACCGAGGCTTAGTCTCCGTATTGAACGGCTATTTAGCCCAACCCACCACCTCCATCATGAAGTATCCGGTGAAAAGCCAGACCCTTCCATCTATCGCAAAGAGTCTTAACAAAGAAGGATATACGGCGGATATGCTCTATGGAGGTGATATCAATTTCACGAATATGCAAAGTTATTTCTATAGTTCCGGCTACAGCAAGATAACGGCAGACCGTGATTTTCCCTTGAGCAGCCGTCTGAGTAAATGGGGAGCAAACGACGATATCACGTTCTCGCATCTTTACGAGGATATCAAGCAAAGACCAGTCGACGGCAAACCTTGGTTAAGTACATTCCTGACATTAAGTAGCCATGAGCCATTCGAGGTCCCGTTTCACCATTTGGAGCATCCTTATCTAACTCCGTCGCGTTTACGGATAGCTGTATCGGTAATTTCATTGATACGTTCAAGGAACTGCCGGCATGGAAAAATACGGTAGTCATCTTTGTCTCCGACCACGGATACCGTTACCCTGAAAACATGCAGGAGTACGGACCTTTACGTTTCCACATACCTATGCTATGGCTAGGCGGAGCGATCGCCGAACCTAAAGTGATCGATACGTATGCGAACCAAACCGATTTGGCAGCCACCTTATTAAATCAGATGGGTCTCCCCACGGATGAGTTCTCATTCAGCAAAGATATATTGAATCCTTGCGTCCCGCATTACGCCTTTTATACATTCAATAATGGATTTGGCTTTATAGACGAATCCGGTGTTTCCGTATACGACAATGAAGGGAACAAGATTTTAGTAGAAGAACCTGAAAGCGGAAACGAGACCCGCTTGGAGAAAGGAAAAGTCCTATTACAAACTTTATACGACGATCTGGGAAATCGATAACGACAGATATAAAAAAGGCCGACTTACACAAACCGGCCTTTTTTATTTATATTAAATATATTCTTACTTAGCGTAGCTTACCGCACGAGTCTCACGGATCACCGTGATCTTAACCTGTCCCGGATAAGTCATCTCATCCTGAATCTTCTTAGCGATCTCAGCGGACAAGTTCTCGGTGTCCTTATCGTCAATCTTATCAGCGCCAACGATTACGCGCAACTCTCTACCCGCTTGGATAGCGTAAGTCTTGACAACACCCGGATACGATAAAGCCAATTGTTCCAAATCATTCAAACGCTTGATATAAGCCTCTACGATCTCACGACGTGCACCCGGACGAGCACCTGAAATAGCGTCGCAAACCTGTACGATCGGAGCCAACAGCGTCTGCATCTCCACCTCATCGTGGTGAGCGCCTACGGCGTTGCAAATATCCGGTTTCTCCTTATATTTCTCGCAAAGCTTCATACCCAAGATAGCGTGCGGCAATTCCGGCTCATCATCGGGCACTTTACCAATATCATGTAACAATCCGCACGTTTCGCTTTCTTCGGGTTCAAGCCCAATTCAGAACCATCACGGCACAAAGGTTGGCCGTCTCACGAGCATGTTGCAACAAGTTTTGTCCATAAGAAGAACGATACTTCATCTTACCGATCATACGGATCAATTCCGGATGCAAACCGTGCACACCCAAATCGATCACGGTACGCTTACCAGTCTCTACGACCTCGTCTTCCACTTGCTTCTTCACCTTCGTTACCACCTCCTCGATACGAGCCGGATGGATACGTCCGTCCTGTACCAATTGATGCAAGGCCAAACGAGCGATCTCACGGCGAACCGGATCGAATCCGGAAAGAACGATAGCCTCAGGCGTATCATCCACCACGATCTCAATACCGGTAGCGGCCTCCAAAGCACGGATATTACGTCCCTCACGACCAATGATACGTCCTTTGATCTCGTCCGATTCAATATGGAACACGGTAATAGAGTTCTCGATAGCCGTCTCCGTCGCTACCCGTTGGATAGACTGGATCACGATCTTCTTCGCCTCCTTATTAGCGGTCATCTTCGCCTCCTCGACGATCTCGTTGATGTAAGAAGCGGCTTGCGTCTTTGCCTCATCCTTTAAGGACTCGATCAAACGCTCTTTGGCTTCCTCGGCGGACAACCCGGAGATAGCTCCAAATGCTCCACTTCCTTCTGATGAAGTTTATCCAAATCTTGCTTCTTCTTCTCCACCAACTCCAACTGAGAAGATAAATTCTCCTTTACAGCCTCTACCTCGTTATTCCTACGCTGTAACTCTTCCTGACGTTGATTCATCGTCAGTTCTCTTTGTTTCAATTTAGTCTCGACAGACTGGATCTTAGCGTTACGCTGTGATACCTGTTTTTCCAAGTCCGCTTTCAAATGAAGAAACTTCTCCTTTACTTCCAGCATCTTGTTCTTCTTTATCACCTCGGCCTCCTTCTCCGCCTCTTGAAGCACGGAGTCGTACTTCGACTTCAGAAGGAAACGCATGCCCAGCCACGCAAGCAACCCACCAATGATGAAGGTTACTATCGGTATGATTATATACATTCCAACCATTTAACTAATAATTTAAGATTCATTTATTTATATACAAAAAAAGCACTACCATCACACGGTCTTACCGTGCAAAGCAGTGCGGAAACTCTCTTCTTACAATATGTATGTTATTTCTTCAGATATCCTTCCAACTCGGTTGTAAGCTCCTGTATCTTATCCGTAAAAGGATTTGTATCATTCCGTTTTTCCAACTCCAGATTATGCATCGAGAGTTGAAAAGCCACCATGGCTAACAAATCTTTCGTATCCACCTCGACCGCAAAATGCTGCCTGTATTGAAGAATCTTGCTGTTGATCTGATCAGCGGCGGCACGCGCCAACTCTTCCTCATGACGTTTGATCGTAAGCGGATATTTCTTTCCGGCTATCACTATATTTATAAGAAATTCTTCGTCCATCGCTTCTATTCATTTAAAAGTGCGATGCACTTGTCTACTTCCCGCACTAATTTTGATAACCGCATCCGGGCGTTCTTCATCTCTTCCTCATTCGTAGAAACAATTCGCGCCGTCAGCATGTTATCACATTTGGCATTCAATCCTTCAATCATATCCTTCGCCTGCCGCAACTCCTCGTCTTTAAGGCTCAAAGCAGCTGTAAGTTCGTCAATTCTACGTTTCTGCTGATCGCATAACGCCATCAAATCACGAACTCTAACCTCAAATACAGCTAACAATCTCTTATGATCTTCGGTCATTTCACACCAAATTCTACACAAAAGTAAGTTTTTGAATTGAATTAACCAACTGTAGACTTAATTATTTTGACAGAAAACGTATGGACAAATAAAAAGGCCGTCCAAAAAAATCGAACAGCCCTCCCTAATTCTTGTAAACGTTCCTCTTGTTTACACTAAAGAAACATACATTTCACCTTCAATCTCCTCGAAAGCTAATTTACCTTCTTTCGCCAACCAACCAAAAGCGGCGTACATATCTTTTTCCGCTTTAATCTTCGTGGCTTTCTTCACTGCCTTAAAACTCATTTTACCGCCTTCATTTAAAACGTTCCATACAAGGCCGGCGTTTGTACCAATTAATTCAATCATTTTATGATAACATTTGATTACTGGGGACAAATTTATAGATTAAATGATTAAAACAAAAGATTATAGATGTTTTTTAGCATAAAAGATGGACATTTTTCGCTTTGTAAACAATATTAACACGGTTATAACGTTATTTTTCCTCTGTTTCTCGCATATCAGTTCCGCTTCCACGTTTACCGCTGAGACATATCTTTTTAATAAGTCAACCGAGTAACCACCCGCTTCCAATAAGCCCTCCTTACCGGAATAACCATTCAGAATCATTAACAATGAAGTGGTCGACATTTCAATCTTGGTACGTTCCTCATCGCTGGTAGGCGTTCCGACACCCGCTACTCCATCCCTGTAGACTGGAAGACCGGCGATATTCAATTCACCACGTCCGATACCGTGATAAATTTCCCCCTCTTTTCCGACACCTAGTTCCAATCCGCCTACAATCTTATCCGCGTCAAATCCTCCGATAGAATAACCGCTACGGATAGAAACCAGATTGACGATATCCACCAAGGTATCTATCTTATATAAAGGAAGCCCGCGAAGTATCCGCCGTCTTAACGCCTCGGCGGAAGGGCGATACCGATTCGGGTCTTTCCCCAGACATTTATAAGCCTGACGGGTAGCGAAAATAGGAGTCCACTTATTAATATCCTCTATCTTACAGGTAGAACGGATGTCCTCCTCAACACGGGTTATTTCTTCCCAAAGTCGTTCATCGGGCTCCGTGTTCTTTACTTGGCAAGCGATAGCCAACACGTGAAGATCGGGGCAAGCCTCCGATATCTCAGATGAAAGAGTGATTGAAATCATGTCTATTATAAGTTTGAGCCAATATAACTAAGATTTTTTCAAGCATATCCCGGTAAGGATCCGGCCGCTTTTGACACTGAGGCGACGAGCGGAGAAATAATCCTCATACCGAATATAAGTACAGATGCCAGCGATCTCTATATGCCCGGAGAGCAATCCTGCCTCTAACAATTGTAAACGGTTGGTTTCCCATAGATCGATATGCGCTTTTTGAGTCTCCGCATTACGTCGAAGAATCCGCTCCATTGGGAAGCCCGCCATTTGAAAAGCTTTTACGACTTCCTCTCCCACCTCAAATGCCGCTTGACTGATAGAGGGACCTATTCCGGCAACCAATTGAGTAGGATCGCAATCGTATGCCTCGATCATCAAGCTTGCCGCCTTACGAGCTATGTGTAAAACCGTACCCCGCCAACCCGCATGGACGGCAGCTACCACTTTACGATCCGGCGCATATAACAAGACAGGGACACAATCCGCCGTAGATACGGCTACACATACATCCGGAACATTCGTCACCAAAGCGTCCACGCCTTCCAAACGTAGCTTTCGCTCTTTATCATTCAGCGAAAGGAAAGACGCGTCGATCGCCAATACTCGATCCTCATGGGTCTGATGAGGTATAACCATATTCTCTAGGGAAATCCCGACCGCATCCGAAAGAAGTTCCAAGTTCTTCCGGATGAAGCCGGATCATCCTCGGTATAAACGCCCGGATTCATCGAAGCGTACGTTCCCGTACTCACGCCGCCATGACGTGTTGTCGTAAAATGAGAAATGTCGCGGTATCCGCTTAACCCGGAGAACCGCGACACCTCTATTTGCTTATTTTCTTGTATCTTCATCTTCATCATCGTCCCAGTATTCCTCGTATACCTCATCCGGGTCATCCTCGTCCTCATCCACGGGGAAGATGTATTCGTTGTCGTCCTCAAATTCCAACGTGCTTACATCTATATTCTTATGGACAATTCGCTCAGCCTCATGGAAATTCTCCTTATTCAGCTCTTTCCATAAAAGGTCTTTCAACTCGACAATACCCAGTCCCGTGATAGAAGATATAAAGACATACGGAATTCCCTCCGGCAAGTCTTGCGACAAAGCCTCGATCAATTCCTCATCCAGCATATCGCTCTTGGTGATCGCCAGTACACGACGTTTATCCAGCAATTCCGGATTATACTTCACTAACTCATTATGCAAGATCTCATATTCTTTCTTGATATCGTCTGCCTCAGCGGGAACCATGAACAATAACAATGAATTACGTTCGATATGACGTAAGAAACGAAGTCCCAAACTTTTCCCTCGCTTGCTCCTTCGATAATACCCGGTATATCGGCCATTACGAACGAACGGTTATCGCGATAACTCAGATGCTAAATTAGCTCCAACGTAGTAAAAGGATAATTAGCGATCTTCGGTTTAGCGGCGGATACGACAGAAAGCAAGGTAGATTTACCCGCATTCGGGAAGCCTACCAAACCGACATCGGCCAGCAATTTCAACTGAAGAATCACCGTACGTTCCAATGCCGGCTCACCCGGTTGCGAATAACGGGGCGCTTGATTGGTAGCCGTCTTGAAGTTAAAATTCCCCAGACCGCCACGACCGCCTTTCAGCAACATCACTTGCTGACCGTCTTCCGTAACGTCGCAAATAAACTCTCCGGTCTCAGCATCGTAAACAACCGTACCGCAAGGAACCTCGATTACTCGATCCTCCCCGTCTTTACCCGAGCTACGCTTCGCACTACCACTCTCACCATTGGTGGCCATGATATGACGCTCATATTTCAAGTGAAGGAGCGTCCAGTAATTCCGGTTACCACGGAGATACACATGACCTCCTCTCCCTCCATCGCCCCCGTCGGGACCTCCTTTCGGAATGTATTTCTCACGACGGAAGTGAGAAGACCCTCTTCCACCCTTTCCTGAGCGGCAATAGATCTTGACATAATCTACAAAGTTCGATTCAGCCATATTGGTTTATTTCAATTATTTTACGTTATTAACCGCCTCTTTGATACGACCGAAGATTTCCTCGATTGTTCCCATCCCTTTGATGGCTACGTGCTTGCCTTCACCTACATAGTAGTCTGCCAAAGGAGCTGTTTGAGTATGGTAAACATCCAGTCTGGATTTGATCGTCTCCAAGTTATCGTCAGAACGTCCGGATACTTTACCGCGCTCCAATAAACGCTTGATCAACTCCTCTTCCTCTACTTGAAGGTTCAACATAACGGAAACGTCTGTTCCACGCTCGTTCAACATCTTCTTCAAGGCTTTCGCTTGAGGGATCGTACGAGGGAAACCATCGAAGATTACGCCCTTAGCCGCTTCTTGCTATCCAATACATTCGCCAACATATCAACGATCAACTCGTCCGGAACCAATTGTCCCTTCTCGATATAATCCTTAGCGATCTTGCCCAGTTCAGTCTCAGCCTTCATCTCGCCACGCAATACATCGCCAGTAGAGATATGATCCAAACCGTATTCTTTAATAATCAACTCACTTTGTGTTCCCTTACCTGAACCGGGAGCACCAAAAATAACCACGTTCAACATACTATTGTTCCTTTATTATATATAATGTATACTATTTTATTCCACAACCTTGTAGATATCCTTATATGAGCGGCCCAACTCATCATAATCCAAACCATGTCCCACGATAAAATCAGCGGGTATCTGTAAGCCTACATAATCCGGAGTCAACTCGCATTTCAAGGATTCCGGCTTGAAAAGCATCGTTGCCAATCTTACATCGGCGGCACCCTCGCTCCGAAGCTTCTCCATCACGTAGTTCATCGTAAAGCCCGTATCGATAATATCCTCCAATAAGATCACCATACGTCCGCGAATATCAGCCTGCACCGGCATGATCTCATTCAATATGCCCGTACTGGAAGTTCCTTGATACGAGGAATAACGAGCGAATGTCAGCTCATACGGAACATCCAGCTCACGCATCAGCTCGGCGACAAACATAAAAGCCCCGTTTAGCACACCCACGAATAGAGGATTTTTCCCTTCCACATCCGCTTTAATCTGAACGGCCATTTTAGCGATAGCCGCCTGAATATCCGACTCCGGAATAAACAGTTCAAATTCTTTGTCTTTTAGACGAATTCTGTCCATAAATCTTTCGGTTTTCGAGGGGACAAATGTACAACTTTTTCGGCGATGCACAAAAAAGTGTAGCAACATACCAAAGTTTGTTATACATTTGTAAGCAGAATAAAACCCCAGACATCTAGAATTATGATTAAGATATTCGCTACAGACAAGGTAAAGGAGCTCGACCAATATACGATTCAACACGAGCCAATTAGTTCGATCGACTTAGTGGAGCGTGCCGCTACGACGTTCGTCCATGAGTTTTGCCGGCGCTACTCCAAGCAGGTCCGCATCGTGATTTTCGCCGGTCAAGGCAATAACGGAGCCGACGCTTTGGCCATCGCCCGCCTTTTGAACGAGGAATCATACCGGGTAGAGACGTATTTATTCAACCCGACGGAGCATCTGTCCGTAGAGTGTGAGCAAAACAAGCAGCGTCTGCTCGACATGGAACGGATCGAATTTACGGAAGTGTCCGTGACTTTGAGCCGCCGACGCTAACCGACCGAGACGTGGTGATCGATGGCTTGTTCGGTTCGGGATTAAACCGTCCTCTCACCGGAGGTTTCGCCGCTATGGTCAATTATATCAACCAATCCGAGGCGGAAGTCGTAGCGATCGATATTCCTTCCGGCTTATTCGGGGAAGATAATCGTAAGAATGACTCGGAGGCGATCATCAAGGCCAGCTTAACCTTGACATTCGGCTTCCCGAAACTGGCGTTTCTTTTTCCGGAGAATGAGCAATACGTAGGCGAGTGGAAAATACTGGATATCGGAATCCATCCGGACGCAATTTATGAGACGGCTTCCCCTTACTCATTGGTTACGGAAGAAGATATATCCTATTCGTTAAAGTCTCGCAAACGTTTCGCCCATAAGGGAACGTTCGGACATGCTTTATTGATCGCCGGAAGTAAAGGAAAAATGGGAGCCGCCCTATTATCCGCGAAGGCATGCTTACGGAGTGGAGCCGGACTATTGACCGTGCATATCCCGACCCGAGGCGAATCAATCTTCCAGACCGCTTTCCCGGAAGCGATGTTAAGTCTAGACGCAAATCCTGATTATTTCTCTACGGTTCCCGAGATAGGTAGTTACTCCGCTGTTGGTATGGGACCGGGACTCGGACAGCATTTAGAATCCGCAGCAGCGATCGAACGTATCCTGCAATCTAGCACAAAACCAGTCGTTATCGATGCGGACGCTATTAATATAATGGCATCCAACAAGGACTTATTCAATAAGATCCCGCCACGGAGCATCCTCACTCCCCATCCGAAGGAGTTCGACCGGATAGCGGGTGAAAGCACGAACTCATACGACCGTTTGATGAAAGCGCAATCTTTCGCCGCCGAACATAAGATTTGTATCGTATTGAAAGGAGCTTATACCGCTATTTGTTCTCCGGCAGGAAACATTTATTTCAATAGTTGCGGAAATCCGGGCATGGCAACCGCCGGTAGCGGAGACGTGCTGACGGGTATCATCCTCGGCTTATTGGCGCAAGACTATTCTCCGGAAACTGCCGCTGTAGTCGGAGTATTCTTGCACGGCACAGCCGGTGATCTCGCCGCCGCTTTCCGCTCGGAAGAGAGCATGATCGCCAGCGACATCACGGATATGCTCGGAAAAGCGTTTAAGCAAATCAAATAAATCCAGCAAAAACAACGGACGTTTTTACTCTCGTTTGTTACAATTACTACCGCTATTCCATATATTATACGGACTTACAGTGTACATATAGAATGGTGGTAGTAAATTTTCATGGTACCCCAACGCCTTTTGCTATCACATTTCAACCTTTTCTTACTCACTCGATAAATGTCGGCGATATCTTTTATGACAAAGCTCTGTAAAGTAGAGTTATTGTAACTTTTAAACATGTATAGTTGTATCCCTATCATTTTATAGAAAAACACGTACATGAATTTTTTTTAAACATGTACGACTTTTTTCGAAAACACGTACGTGTTTCAGCATAAACATCATGATATTTTCACAATATTGATTATCAACACTTTAAATAAAGCATTCGATTACTGGCTTATTGTAGTATTTTCTGTAAAGAAAAGCTTCAGTCGTTGATACCATAACTATTACAGCAACATTTGGCTACATCATATAATGTATTTAGTGTATCCAAATCAGATATACTGCGTTGGCGATGTTAGTATATATTACTTGGCAAAGTCAGTACTACTGCGTTTGCCGACTAATAAATGACCGATTGCCATACACTTCCGTTAAAATAAATAAAAAAGGAAAAAGAGCTTACGTATCCCTTGCCCCAGAGTTGTCTCATATATAAAACACCGACAAATTTGTATTAACAATAAAGCTATACGTACATGAAAATAACAATCGTATCGTTCGTAATGACAGCTGCTTTCGGTTTAATCGCCTGTGATAACACGAAGCATAACACATTGACCGAACAAGAGAAAGCGGAAGGTTGGGAACTTCTATTCGATGGGGAAACCTTGGATGGCTGGCGGGATTATAACGGAACCGCCTTGACCGGACCTTGGGAAGTTGTAAACGGAACCATCCAAGCGGACGGGCAAGGTAGCGATGCCAGCGGATACATCGTCACCGACAAGGCTTATGAGAATTTTGAGCTTTCGTGGGACTGGAAAATCTCGAAAGGAGGAAATAGCGGTTTATTATATCATGTGGTAGAACGTCCTCAATTCCCGGTTCCCTACGTTACCGGCCCCGAGTATCAATTGATTGATGATATCAATTTCGCGGAGCCATTGGAAGATTGGCAACGTTGCGGAGTGGATTACGCGATGTATTTACCGGACTTCAACACGATAAAAGTACATCCGGCCGGCGAATGGAACAACTCTAAGATTATTTTTGACAACGGACATGTCACCTACTTTATGAACGGGCACAAAACCGTAGAGTTCGATGCATGGTCTGATGATTGGTTCTCCCGTAAGAACAGCGGTAAATGGGCGAACGCTCCTGAATACGGATTAGCGCATAAAGGCTTGATTTGTTTGCAAGACCACGGTTATCCCGCATGGTTCCGTAATATCAAGATCAAGGAACTTCCCCGCAAGACACGAGAGGCTCGTTTATTCAACGGCGAGGACATTACGAACTGGGATAAATACGGCACAGAATTATGGTATGTAAAAGATGGTTTATTAATATGCGAAAGTGGCCCGGATAAACAATACGGCTATCTAGCCACCCGGGAATATTACGACGATTTTGACCTTACCGTGGAATTTAAACAGGAAGCGGATGGTAATTCTGGCGTATTTATTCGTTCCTTTGTAGAAGAAAAAGATGTAAAGGTAAACGGCTGGCAAGTGGAAGTCGCCCCCAAAGGCTTTGACACGGGCGGTATCTACGAATCCTACGGACGAGGATGGTTGATACAGATCCCGGACGAGAAGGAGAACATCCTAAAACAAGGAGAGTGGAACACGATGCGTATCCGGGTACAAGGAGATAATGTACAGACTTGGCTCAACGGAGAGGAGATGGTAAACATCCGGGATGAAAAGATCGGAGCCGGTCAAGGGCGCATCGCATTACAAATACATGATGGTGGCGGCATCAAGGTTCTTTGGCGCAACCTTCATTTACAAACATTATAGAATTTATCGTTTTCTTAAAATTTAATAGTTATGAAAAACATTTCGAGAAGAAGTTTCCTCAAGACCGGAGCCGTAGCGGCAGCCGGACTAACGATCGTTCCGGGTTCCGTGCTCGGTAAATCCTTTGGCTATACAGCTCCTAGTGACAAACTGAATATCGCGGGTATCGGTGTCGGCGGTATGGGACGTCGTAACCTCGCCAACATGAACACGGAGAATATCGTAGCTTTATGCGATGTAGATTGGCACTATGCGGACAAGACCTTCAAGGACTATCCGAAGGCTAAACGCTTTAAAGACTGGCGTGTCATGTTCGATGAGATGGGTAAGTCCATCGACGCGATTATGGTAGCCACCCCAGACCATACACATGCCGGCGTGACCGCCCACGCAATCACGCTAGGCAAGCATTGCTATACGCAAAAACCGCTTACCCACTCCGTTTACGAATCGCGTTTGCTTACCAAACTGGCGAAGAAATATAAGGTAGCCACCCAAATGGGTAACCAAGGTAACTCATTCGACTGGTGCCGGCAGATCGCGGAGTGGATACAGTCTGGCGTAATCGGCGATGTATATGAGGTACATTGTTGGACAGACCGCCCCATCTGGCCCCAAGCTTGATGAAGCCGAACGATACCCCGAAGTGCCCGAAGACACTGGATTGGGATTTATGGATCGGCCCGGCTCAAAAGCGGCCTTATAATCCGGTCTATACCCCTTGGAACTGGCGTGGATGGTGGGACTTCGGAACCGGGGCCTTGGGCGATATGGCTTGCCATATCATGGACCCGTTGTATTGGGCACTCGACTTAAAATATCCGACCAGCGTAATCGGCAGCTCGACTTTGAGTAATCTGTACTCCCCTCCTCACGCACAGATCGTAACGTATACATTCCCCGCACGTCCGCCCAAAGGAAATGTCAAGATGCCGGAAGTAAAAGTCTATTGGTACGATGGTGGCTTGATGCCTCCCCGTCCGGAAGAATTGAAAGACGGGCAGATGATGGGCGACGAGAACGGCGGTATCATCTTCATCGGAACGAAAGGAAAGATCATGACAGGCTGTTACGGAATGAACCCGACCTTATTACCGGTTTCCGACATGGAACATTTCAACCAGCCCAAACCGACGATCCCGAGAGTGAAAGGTGGCAATGGAGACATATGGTCTACCAACGCCCATGAGCAAGACTGGATCCGTGCATGTAAGGAATCCCCGGAAAATCGTACGGAAGCCTCATCCAACTTCCAGTTCTCCGGTCCGTTCAACGAGATGGTCGTGATGGGAGTCTTGGCCGTTCGCCTCTCCGGACTGCAAGGTTTGCATCGTGAGTTGCAATGGGATGGAGAGAATATGCGGTTTACGAACATCTCCCCGAACGATAAGATCAAGATCGTCACGGTGGATGATTTCAAGGTAATTGACGGAGATCCGCGTTTCGACCGTCGCTTCGCCGAGTTTAACGCTGCGGAGATGGCCAACGAATGGATCAAGCATACGTATAACAACGGTTTCTCTTTGCCGGATATGCCAAGATAAACCTTTTAATAACAACCGAATATGATAAGACATATCTATAAAATAATGATAGCGATCGTTTGCTGCCTATTGGCTATTCCAACCGAAGCGCAAACGAAGGCCGAGAAGAACGGATGGCGTCTAGGGATGCAATCCTATAGTTTCCACCTGTTCCCTTTGACGGAAGCTCTCGATAAGGCGCAAGAACTCGGATTGAAATACATCGAGATTTATCCCGGTCATAAGCTTGGCGGTAAATGGGGGGATAAAGTATTCGATTTTAACCTCGACGCGCAAACTCAGAAAGAGATCAAGGAACTTGCGGCATCCAAAGGTATCAAGATCGTAGGAACCGGGGTGTATGTAGCCGAAAAGTCATCCGATTGGGAAAAGATGTTCAAATTCGCGAAAGCGATGGACCTAGAGTTCATTACTTGCGAACCGGCTTTAAGCGATTGGGACCTAGTAGAAAATTGTCCAAGCAATACAACATTAAGATCTCCGTCCATAATCACCCGCAGCCTTCCGAGTATTGGAAACCTGAGAACCTGTTGAAAGCCATCTCCGGACGCAGTCAATCGCTTGGTTCTTGTTCCGACGTAGGCCATTGGCGCCGGGAGGGATTAAACCAGATCGATTGCTTAAAACAGCTCAAAGGCCGGATCATCTCTTTGCATTTCAAGGATATCGCCCCGAAAAAAGCAGGAGAGAATGAGCAGCACGACGTGATCTGGGGCACAGGCATCCTAGATGTAAAGGGAATGTTGAAAGAACTCAAATCCCAGAATTTCAAGGGAGTATTCTCTATCGAGTATGAATACAACTGGGAAAACTCAGTACCGGATATTAAAGAATGTATCCAATATTTCAATAAAACCGCAAACGAAATCTTATAATAGGGTTAGCATTAATTGACAGGCAGTAAGCGTATAGGCCAAGGAATGTTCTCCTTGCCTATACGCTCCACCTTTCTAATAATACACGGGAATAAAATGGCATCTGACAACAAAATAATCGAATTGATCAAACAAGGAGATATAGCCGCCTTTAATACCCTGTTCAAGTCTGTTTATCTCCAACTTTATATACATTGCCGAAAATTTATCCCCGACCCGGAAGACGCAAAAGACATCTTACAAAACGTCTTCCTCCGCTTCTGGGAAAAGCGTGAGAACATCGATATTCACACGTCTTTAAACGCTTATTTATACAGGGCTATACAGAACGAATGCCTCAATTACCTTCGTTCTACCGGAACTATTGAAGTCCCTCAATGTGAAACTACGAACGTGTTATTTCGAGAGGAGGCAGAAGATAATGATCCTCATTCGACACTCAGTGTCCTTGAAATAGAGCAAATCATGGAAAATACGATAGAGGAATTACCTGATCAATGTAAATCCATCTTTAAATTGAGTCGTATAAATGGACTCAAGAACCAAGAGATCGCAGATAAACTGGATATCTCTGTCCGTACGGTGGAAACACAGATATACAGGGCTCTTAAGATTTTGAAAAGTCGATTGAAAGATTATCTGGCTTCTTGAAAAATATAATACAAAAATCTATCAATCTTGTAAGTAGCACATCGTTCTGATGTGTCATACATATAGAATCGAGAAAAAACAATGAAAGAATATATAAAAGATATAATAGAGGAAAGTCTCAAAGACGAAGTAGATGTTGATAGGGAGTGGGAGCGTTTGTTTTCATCCATAGAGAAAAAAACTATTTCCAAAATGAAAACAAGAGGGCTATTCCTTCAATACCTGAAATATGCCGCTGCCGTGGTTTTGGGCATAGGTGTTTCACTATCAACGTTGTATCTTACGAATCAAGAGAACTTATCGACAGTTGGAAATTATAAATTAGTAACGAGCAAAGGAGAGAAGAGCTATTTGCAATTACCGGATGGTACGAGGGTTTGGCTTAACTCTTGTACAACTCTAGAATATGCGGAGAACTACGGCCATTCCAATCGTAGCATTTATTTGGATGGAGAAGCTTATTTTGAAGTCGCAAAGAATAAAGACTTACCTTTTGTTGTAAAGGCAAACGGTATTGATGTGAAAGCGATTGGTACGGCCTTTAATGTTTCCGCTTATATGGAAGACTCGCAACTAACCACAACCTTGTTCAATGGCAAGGTTGCCGTACAACCAACGTTGACTAAACAAGAGGTCTTACTTGAGCCTAACCAAGTGGCGGTTTATGATAAAAGTAGAAACAA
>ENA-OQAA01001101-OQAA01001101.1-human-gut-metagenome-genome-assembly--contig:-NODE-1101-length-15120-cov-2.449076_pt1 | contig 15120 bp, 13 predicted proteins | sample MGYA00242489_ERZ504515 | MGnify/ENA primary metagenome ERZ504515 (study PRJEB26092, sample SAMD00036237) | human gut metagenome | host: Homo sapiens | study: EMG produced TPA metagenomics assembly of...
CATAGAAAGAGCGGAAAACGAGACTCGAACTCGCGACCCTAACCTTGGCAAGGTTATGCTCTACCAACTGAGCTATTTCCGCGTTTTGCGGTTAGCAAAGGTATGATATTTTCCTTTAACCTTGCAAACATTCTACGCATTTTTTCACACATAAAATTAAACATTCTGTCCGGAGTGAAAGCATAGTTTTGATTATCAACTCATTCGGTTGCGATAATCTTCGTAAGAAAATTTTCTGAATATCTCAGCTTTTCCCTCTTTTGTCCACATGGCAATGGCAGGATGATGGATTCCGTTGAACATATTCGTCTTCACCATGGTGTAATGTATCATGTCTTCAAAGATGATTCTCTCACCGATTTGCAGTTCGTGGTCAAAGCTCCACAACCCCATATAATCGCCGCTCAGGCAGGAGTTGCCGCCCAGCCGGTAGACGTACGCACCGCCGTCACCCATTTCGGCACCCCGGACAACAGGCTGGTAGGGCATTTCCAGGCAATCGGGCATGTGGCAGGTGAAGCTGACATTCAGGATTGCGGTACGGATGCCACGGTTTTCCACAATGTCCACAACTTCGGAAGCCAGCACTCCCGTCTGCCAGGTAAATGCCGAACCGGGTTCCAGGATAATGCGCAAATGGGGATAACGCTCTTTCAATCCGCGGAGCAGGCGAATCAGATGCTCCACATCGTAGTCCTTACGGGTCATCAAATGCCCGCCACCCAGATTCAGCCACTTTATTTGCGGAAACCAGCGGGAGAACTTCGCCTCCAGATGCTCCAGCGTACGTTCCAGCTCGTACGAGGACGACTCGCAATGGCAGTGGCAGTGAAACCCGTCGATGCCTTGCGGCAGCACATCGGGAAGCTGTTCGGCCATTACACCGAAACGGGTGCCGGGAGCACAAGGGTTATACAGTTCCGTTTCCACTTCCGAATACTCCGGATTGACGCGTATGCCGCAGGATATATCCTGCCCAGCCGCCTGAATCATGGGATAAAAACGCCGGAACTGAGCCAACGAATTGAATGTGATGTGACTGCTACATCGCATGATTTCCGGAAAGTCGGCTTCCGTATATGCGGAGAGTATGTATGCGCCCTGCTACCGAATTCCTCCAACGCCAGGCGTGCCTCGTATACGGAGCTTGCCGTAGAATGCTCCACATACTCACGGAATATGGGAAACGAACGCCACATGGCAAAGGACTTGAAAGCAAGGATAATCTCTACGCCTGCCCGGTCGGCAACGCTCTTTATCAATGTGAGGTTCTTCCTCAACAGTTCTTCCTCCATGATATAACAGGGAGAAGGGGAAAAAGGTCGAAATCTTTGTCTGTCATTTTTCTTGTTATATAAACTTTTATAGTAAAAACCGGATCTATCCTATCACTTTGAAACGCGCAAAACGCAGAAGAAGTTGCTTGTCGCCCGCATTTTTAAAACGATGGTGGCTTTTGCGTTGTCGCCCTCACCTTCCACTTTCAGCACTTCGCCCAGGCCGAAACGTTCATGTTCGATAAACTGCCCCGGCAGCACAGCGTTCCCGCCTGCGGCTGCCGACGAATGGGAAGCGGCAGAAGCTGTTCCCATGGAAGGCGTCACCCGCTTTAAGTTGCGGGGAACGGTCGGGGCAATGATTTCCTGCCGGGGACGAGTTCCTCCATCACGTTTTCCATACATGGCGGAAACGAAGTTCTCCCTGTTCTCCCTGCGGAAAGATGCGGCATGCTCATCTACCTTGCGCACCAATCCGGCATCTTGCGGCAGCTTAAGGAAGCGCACATCTATATCTTTCAAAAAGCGGCTGGGATTTCCAAACTCCATCTTCCGTAACGGTAACGGCTCTTGGCATAAGTAAGGAAACAATGGTCTTCCGCACGGGTGATGGCTACGTAGAACAAACGGCGCTCCTCTTCCAACGCCCTGGGAGAGTCGCCCGCCATACCGCTCGGAAACAGGTTTTCTTCCATGCCCACCACAAAGACATTTTTAAACTCCAGCCCCTTGGCGGAGTGCACGGTCATCAACGTTATCTTTTCATCGTCTCCGTCCTTGTCCGAATCCTGGTCGGTAAGCAGGGACACTTCCGAAAGGAAATCACTCAGCGTGGTATTGGCATTCCCCTCTTCCAGCCGTTGTGCACAGAAGTCGCTCATACCGTTTGCAAGCTCTTCGATATTCTCCTTGCGGCTGAGGTTCTCGGGCGAGTTGTCCTGGCAGACATCAGCGATAATGCCCGACTGCCGGATTATCTCCGTACCAAGCTCGTAGGCGTTCTTTTCGGCAACGCTCTCGATAAAGCCGGCTATCAAACAGCGAAAATCCTGCAACTTGCCCGCCGTTCCTTTATTGATGTTCACCCCGTAGGTCAGCGGTTCGCAGAGCACGGTCCACAGGCTTACATTGTGGTTGGTGGCGGCAGCCGTGATTTTATTTACGGTAGTGTCGCCTATCCCGCGTGCCGGGTAGTTGATGATACGCTTGAAGGCTTCTTCATCATTCGGATTGACCGTGAGACGGAAGTAGGCGATTACATCTTTTATTTCCTTGCGCTGGTAGAAAGACAGCCCGCCGTAAATGCGATACGGCATGCTGCGCTTGCGCATGGCTTCCTCAAAGACACGGCTCTGCGCGTTGGTGCGATAGAGTATGGCAAAATCGGAATAGGCGTAATTCTCCTGCCGGCGCAGTTCGCTATCTTGTTGATTACAATATCGCCCTCCTCCACATCGCTGTATGCCTGATACACTCCGATGGGCTCTCCCTTATCCTTCTCCGAAAAGACTTCCTTGCGAATTTGCCGCTGGTTCTTCTCTATCAGGCTGTTGGCGGCAGAAACGATGGTTTGGGTGGAGCGATAGTTCTGTTCCAGCTTAAAGACCTTCGTACCCGGATATACCTTTGTGAAATACAGGATATTGTCGATGTCGGCTCCCCGGAAGGAGTAGATGCTTTGCGCGTCATCGCCCACCACACAGACGTGCTGATGCTCTTTTGCCAACTGAAGCACAATGCTGTGCTGGGCAAAGTTGGTGTCCTGGTACTCGTCCACCAGAATATAGCGGAACTGCGACCGATAGCGTGCAAGCACCTCCGGACGGTCGCGGAAAAGCAGGAAGGTATAGAACAGCAAATCGTCGAAATCCATGGCATCCGCCTGCCGGCAACGCTCCCAGTAGCGGCGGTAAATATCGCGTATGGCAGGCATCTTGGCCGCACTATCGCTTTCGTAGGCTTCTTTGTTGTTGGCATAGCCGCAGGAGACACGAGGTGGTTCTTGGCATTGGAGATGCGTGCCTGCACCGTACCCGGTTTATACACTTTCTCGTCCAATCCCATCTCCTTGATGATTGAGCGCAACAGGCTTTTGCTGTCTGCCGTATCATAGACGGTGAATTTCGGGGTAAATCCGATCTGCGCGGCTTCCGCATGCAGGATGCGCAGGAATATGGAGTGGAATGTCCCCATCCAAAGGTGACGGGCACGTTCCGCACCTACCTGCCGGGCGATACGTTCTTTCATTTCACGGGCCGCCTTATTGGTAAAGGTAAGTGCAAGAATATCCCAGGGGCGGTAACCGTTCTCCAGCAGATAAGCTATTTTGTAGGTCAGCACACGGGTTTTTCCCGAACGGCGCCGGCTATCACCAGTGACGGGCCGTCGTTGTAGAGCACCGCAGCACGCTGTCCCTCATTCAGTTCTTGTATGTAATCGGACATATTCCTAATAATCTAACGGGTAAAGTTCGGGCACAAAGATAGTGAAAGGTTCGGACACCTGCGAACAATTCCACAGGTTATCGCGTTAGTATAGTAAAGTTTCAAAACTAAATAAATTGAACTTATGAATACGTTATTAATGTCTTTAACAATAATGATTATGACACATGAAATGCCTAAACTTCCTTACGCAAACAATGCGCTGGAACCTGTAATCAGTCAGCAAACAATAGATTACCATTACGGTAAGCACCTGCAAACGTACGTAAACAACCTGAACAACCTTGTTCCGGGCACGGAGTATGAAAACAAAGACCTGGTTACTATCGTAGCCACTGCACCCGATGGCGCCGTATTCAACAATGCCGGACAGGTGCTGAACCATACGTTGTACTTCCTGCAATTCGCACCGAAACCGTCGCAAAGCGAACCTACCGGGAAACTGGCGGAAGCCATCAAACGCGACTTCGGCAGTTTCGAGAATTTCAAGAAGGAATTCAACGCGGCAGCAGTCGGACTGTTCGGTTCGGGCTGGGCATGGCTGTCTGTTGATAAGAACGGCAAGCTGCACATCACCAAAGAAGCGAACGGAAGCAATCCCGTACGCGCAGGACTGACCCCGCTGCTGGGCTTCGACGTTTGGGAGCATGCCTACTACCTGGATTATCAGAACAAACGCGCCGACACGTCAATGCCCTCTGGAGCATAGTAGACTGGGAAGCGGTGGGTCAACGGATGAAATAAGCAACCCCTCATAAACCCCTGTTGAAACGCATCTGCAAGCTGTAAAAAGCGGCAGATGCGTTTTCTTTTTCCATGTTCGACACACTCCCTGTATTGCCTGCAAAGATAACCGTTAAACAAACCATTCCTACTCGGCTATTTATTGGATGGCAGGTGTTAAATAATAAACCTGCATTTGCATAGGAGAGTTGAATGGTGTTTTAACGCAGTTGATACACATTTATAAGTTAGCAGCCACTACCGGTAACGGTATGCAGATTTTATAGAATCTCATCAACCGACGCACAGGAGTACGGCACAAGTCCTGCAATTTATTCTCAGAAAACGGATTTGTGATTTCATCACGTTCTTTCGGATAAATGATTATACAAGGGACATCAGGCAAGGGAGATTCTTCATCAATCTCATTGTAACCTAATTTCTGCAATATCGGCAAGTCTCTGCTATATCCGCTCAACTGCCGGACTACATAATTATCCAATAAATAAGATTCATCATATTTAGGTATGTATTTGGTATCAAGTATTGCCTTAAAGTTATGCGATTTATATAGAAAATCCGGATAACCGGTTCTGCCCTTAACCTGATACAAAACTTTGTCGCCGTAAGCATCATGAAGCAATCCATACACATAATGTTCATATAGTAATGACATATCCAATGTGAAAGGTAAAATATTGTCATCCTCAGTGCTTGTCTTACTTATGCTGAAATCATATCTCCGTAAGATAAGCTTTGCCAAGCGTACAGCTTCACTATACTCATTGAACAACTTGTGAGCCTTGATCTGAGTTACTTCTCTTACCTGTACGTCTTCACTTACCCTTTCAAACATTAATAGTGACTTTGACAGCATTTGCTTAACCTTGCTGCCGTCCTTATGATGCTCTATTACTGTCCTCAATATCTGCTTACAAAACAAAAGGGCTTTCTTGATTAGTTTATTCTCCGGAATATCAACTGTGTATTCATCATATTCACAGAATACTCTGTCAAAGCGTTTAATCGCCATGTTAGTTCTTTCATTCCTGATAACATTGATACGGCCTTTCACTTTTTTCAGATTTCCACTATAATGGACATAGCCCTTTTTTAACGATTTAATCCTACTGACTACTGCAAGAAAATGCAGCACAATAAGTGGGCTAATAATCCCCTTCAATGAAGGTGCATAGATAACCGGGGCATCACTATCAATGGTGTATATTTGCGAGAAAGCATCTGCTGACAAACTTGACGAGAAACAGGTCATAAACATTGCAAGGAAATCTATTTCTTCCATCCCTCTCTTTGTCGTAACTACCAGCTGTCTTCATTCTCGTCTATCCATTCTGCGCCGATCACATACGATGCATAGTGCCCCACGGTTCATAATCCATAGGTTTATCCCATCGAACAAGATGCAGATTGTCAAATCTACTATCTTGCCCAACGTTCAACCGTTCATGTTCCTGAATAAGAATGGGCCTCATATCGCATTTACCGTTCGTCCTCATCCGGGTCGTCTTGCTCCGCTTCTCCGATAGGAGTCAGATGCAGCCATGAATCAAAAGCAGATTCCTTTTGAGTATTCTTTACAGCGAGGATACCATCGTTGATATATTCATTGATAAGCGGGATAATTTCATATTCAACTTTGGCAAGCAATTCCTCCTTATCTTCCGCCATGAAGAAACTGTGGCCAATCATAAGGTCGTCAATACTCATATCTCCGCAGAGATGTTTAGGATTCTCGATGAATTTCCTGATGTCCTTGAATAAGGCAACAGCTATATCACCAAGTTCCCGATTGCCTGCTTCGTTGTAATATTTCTCAATAATAGATTCGTCTGCTTTCAATGTTACAAAAGCAAATCTTCTACGTAAGGCATAATCAAGAGTACCTGTACTTCTGTCCGTCGTATTCATCGTACCGATAATGTATAAATTTGAAGGCACCTCAAACTCTGCCTTTGTATATGGCAACATAACCTTAATCGGATGAGCACCTTGACTTCTCTTGTCAGCTTCCAGCAAAGTAATAAGTTCGCCAAAGATTTTTGATACATTGCCACGGTTTATCTCATCGATGATAAGTACAACACGTTTATCGGCAATAGCCCATACTCCTCCTTTACTGCATTGATGAAAGCCTGCGCATAAGCCTGCCAATTGTTTTCACAACCTTTTCCTAAAGCCTGAAGTTTCACTTTCTCAATATTCATTGGCGAAGGAGTATACTCCTCCCCGCGTGAACATGTAGACTGGTACTGCGGCTACTTATGGTTGAATTGCCTTCCTTCCACCAAACGAAGAGCGAAGATTTGCCAGAAACAGTAGGAATCTCGCGTTTGTTTTCATAACCCTTTATCTTCTGAAGGTAGTCATCTATGCACTCAACAATATCTTTGCTCTGATCGGTTTGCACAGCATTACAAGCACGTTTAAAAATTCCATCTTCCGGCTCATAGGTTACACCAATAGAGTTACCATTCTCATCTGTCTGCACATGAGGTTTCAGTCCTTCAACAAAATCTTCATAATCGAGAGACTGATGAAATGTGGTAAAAAAGATTTGGTCTCCAAGCAAAGAATTATAGCGTTCCATGACGGCAGTATGATCTGTCAGATCCGTATCCGTGATGCCTAATGCCTTCAAAGCGATGGCAGCAGTATTATAGGTCTTGCCAGTACCAGGTGCACCCTGAAGTATAATGTTACGCTTTGACAGCAACAACTTAGCAATATTACTGATAAACATATTCTTCTTATTATATTGTTTTTCCAATTCTTCCATTTTGCTCTTTGCAAACCCGGCATCTACCTCAAAGATAGATTGTCTTGCATTGCCTTTGATGCAGGCATAGCCACAGCCATAATTCAGAACTCTTGAATCTTGACTGTAATAGTGCCATTGATCAACAGATATGCGTTGCCCCCAATCATTAACGCCGTTTCGCAAGTCTTCATAGAAAACATCAGTATCCTTAAAACATACAATTCCGCTATCATAGTCATACCTGTTGCTGCTGATAATGTCTGACAACGAGGATATCCGGTCTGTTTGAAAAGGGCATTTCACAACGTAACCATAAGCGTATATGGTTTTATTAGGATGGGTTAACAGCAATACGTCACCTGCTTTTATCTCTTTTACCAACTTAAGAAGTTGGGTCACGATGTGATTTGCCTGTATACGGTATCTCTGTTGCATAAGCCATAGATTTAATTCTCCAAAGCAACACTCCAATAATCATCATCCGATAAACGGGCAATCCAATATCTCCGGAACGTAACAGCAGATAAAGAAACCATATCCTCGCGTCTTTCTATGTAGTCAGTTCTTTCCATATCTGTATGAGTATACGACTATTTCATCATTCATAAACTTTTGCCATACCAAGTGCTTGTTACAACAACTATAGGAAGCCATACGATGAAGGCGGTTATAGTGTACATGCAACAAAAGGCGGTTATTGTAAAACCGATTGCTTAACAATGCTTTTGTTATATTTAGCACTATCGGTTTTAAAACACGCCTTGTATCACTGACAAAAGTAATCATAAAACATTAAACACCTTATATCTAAACAATAAAAAAACGCTGATGATTGGGGTAACAGAACTTAATAATAACTAATCCCAACAGTTCAAATTCTGTTCGTTCGCCTTTTTTAAGGCATTGGTACAAAAATAGTAATCCGCCGCTTTGCTGTTTAATGTTTAATGTTTAAATTTGCGTTTGAATCATAACCATTTATTGGCAGAGGAGATAATAAATATGAAACAGATGTTTCAATATGAAGCTGCACTTAACGCCTTGCTTTTTGCCCTTTCAAAGCTTGGGGGTAAGTCTGATATGCACAAGCTCTGCAAGATATTGTATTTTGCAGACCAGCGTCATTTGTCGTTGTACGGCCGTAGCATTACAGGCGACACCTACATTGCGATGCAATACGGTCCCGTCCCGTCAAATGTCGATGATATTCTCAAAGCCGTACGTGGAGACAGCTTCTTTTCCGGATATGTTGATGAGCTTAAAGACAAACTGGCATTTGAAAACCGTTATATCGTGAAGGAACTTGCCGAACCGGATATGGACGAGTTGTCTGAATCTGATGTGGAATGCCTTACATACGCCATAGATTTGTGCCATGACAAGAGTTTCGGGCAACTCACGGATTGTCGCACGGCATGGCATGGACAAATACGGCAAGAGACCGTGCCATTTCCGTAAAAGACATACTGCGGGAAGCCGGAGACGAAGAAGAATACGTAGAATATATAGCCGACCAATTGCGGCTTCAATCTGCTTTACTGCAATGATACTTCCGTCGTCGCTCCATGAGAACTTTATAAAGCGTGGCACTATATTGCACTCCGAGATATTCGAAGACATTGACCACGGCAAATTTTTTGCTGTAATGGGCATATCGGATGATATGGTAGCCGGATTCTTCTTCATTAACTCACATATACATCCGGTAATTAAAAAACGCCCCGAACAGTTTGCCATGCAATATCCGTTGAAACATTCTGACTATGCTTTTCTGAAATACGACTCGTTCCTGTGCGCCACGGCCATTCAGAAAATACCCTTAGACAAACTTGCCGAGACTGTTGCTGGAGGCAAGACTGTCCATGTCGGGAATCTGACCGAATACGACCTTGCCGCCATGCTTGAGGCTTGCCGTACATCACGGCTGTTTAGGGAAAGCGACAAGCGGAAGTTCTTCTATTGATTCCATCCCCGTCACCCACACATTACATTATTCAATCGGAAAATCCCTCCTGCTCAAGCAGCCGCTACACGCTAATTGCCTGAGATTGGTACAACTGTATCAGTATATCGTTAGCAAGATGCCTATATGCCGCATTAAATACCTGACGCATACAAATTGAATAGGCGGTAAGCCTTTGCAAACGAAAAGCATACCGCCTATTTTGTTGAGTATCAACTACATCTTGCTATTCCTCGATTGCCGCCTGCGCCGCCGCAAGTCTTGCAATAGGCACGCGGAACGGAGAACAGCTCACATAATTCAGCCCCACCTTGTGGCAGAACTTCACGGAAGAAGGCTCACCGCCATGCTCGCCGCAGATACCGCACTTCAGGTCCGGACGGATGGCACGGCCCTTTTCGGTAGCCATACGTACCAACTGCCCTACTCCATTCTGGTCGAGCACCTGGAAGGGTCTACTTTCAGAATCTTCTTTTCCAGATAAATAGGCAGGAAGGAAGCGATGTCGTCGCGTGAGTATCCGAAAGTCATCTGCGTCAGGTCGTTTGTACCGAACGAGAAGAATTCGGCGGAAGAAGCGATACGGTCGGCCGTAAGAGCTGCACGCGGGATTTCAATCATCGTACCTACCTTGAACTCGATGCTGTCGCCTGCTTCGGCAAACAACTTGGCAGCTTCGGCACGGATAACCTCTTCCTGCTGCTTGAACTCGTACAGGATACCGGTCAGCGGAACCATGATTTCGGGATGTGTCTCAACGCCCTCTTTCTTCAGTTCCAGAGCAGCGCCGAGGATGGCACGCGTCTGCATCTGCGTGATTTCCGGATACGTATTGCCCAAGCGGCAACCGCGGTGGCCCAGCATCGGGTTATGTTCGCAAAGCGCTTCCACACGCTGCTGGATATACTGCAAGCTTACGCCCATGGTATCCGCCATTTCCTGCTGCCCCTTCAAATCGTGGGGAACGAATTCGTGCAAAGGAGGGTCGAGCAGACGCACGGTTACCGGGCAACCTTCCATAGCCTTGAAGATGCCCTTGAAGTCTGCCTGCTGGTACGGCAGAATCTTAGACAACGCCTTGCGACGTCCTTCCGCGTTTTCCGCCAGAATCATTTCGCGCATCGCCTTGATTTTCTCACCTTCGAAGAACATGTGTTCCGTACGGCACAGACCGATGCCCACTGCCCCGAAGTTACGTGCCACCTGTGCATCGTGCGGCGTATCGGCATTGGTACGTACCTGCAATTTCGTATATTTATCGGCCAGTTGCATCAGTTCGGCAAAATCACCGGACAGCTCGGCGGCCTTCGTTTCCACTTTTCCTTTGTAAACCTCGCCGGTACTACCGTTCAGAGAGATGAAGTCGCCTTCTTTCAACACAACGCCGTCCACCTCTACCGTGCGTGCCTTGTAGTCGATGTTCAACGCTCCCGCACCGGATACACAGCACTTACCCATGCCGCGAGCCACAACGGCAGCGTGCGAAGTCATACCGCCACGTGCGGTCAGGATGCCTTCGGCAACGGCCATGCCTGCCAAATCTTCCGGAGAAGTTTCGATACGCACCATTACCACGCGCTTGCCGGCAGCGTGCCATTCGGCAGCATCATCGGCAAAGAACACAATCTGACCGCAGGCCGCGCCCGGAGAAGCCGGTAAACCGCGGGTAAGAACCTTCGCCTGCTTCAAGGCCGCCTTGTCGAATACGGGGTGAAGCAGTTCGTCCAGCTTGTTGGGTTCGCAACGCAACAGCGCCGTCTTTTCGTCAATCATACCCTGGTGGAGCAAGTCCATGGCTATCTTCACCATGGCGGCTCCGGTACGCTTGCCGTTACGTGTCTGGAGGAACCAGAGCTTGCCTTCCTGCACGGTGAACTCCATGTCCTGCATATCCTTATAGTGGTTTTCCAGCTTCGTCTGCAAAGCATCCAGCTCCTTGTAGATTTCGGGCATCGCCTCTTCCATGGAAGGATACTTGGCGGCACGCTCCTCTTCGCTTACGCCGGCAAGTTCCGCCCAGCGTCTGGAGCCGATAATGGTAATCTGCTGCGGGGTACGGATACCTGCCACAACGTCCTCGCCCTGTGCGTTGATCAGATATTCGCCGTTAAAGAGGTCTTCGCCCGTGGCGGCATCGCGGCTGAAGCAGACTCCCGTGGCGGAAGTGTCGCCCATATTGCCGAACACCATTGCCTGCACGCTTACGGCAGTGCCCCACTCATCGGGAATTCCTTCCATTTTGCGGTAGAGGATGGCGCGCTCGTTCATCCATGAGTTGAACACGGCGCAGACAGCACCCCACAGCTGTTCGTAGGCGCAGGTGGGGAAATCCTTTCCGGTCTGCTGCTTGACGGCAGCCTTGAAGCGCTTGACAAGCTCCTTGAGGTCTTCCACTTCCAGTTCGTTGTCCAGTTTCACGCCTTTGGCATGTTTTACCTCTTCTATAATAGCCTCGAACGGGTCTACATCTTCCTTGTTCACCGGCTTCATGCCCAGCACCACGTCACCGTACATCTGTACGAAACGGCGGTAGGAGTCCCATGCAAAGCGGGGGTTGCCCGTCTTGCGAATCAGCCCTTCCACCACTTCATCGTTCAGGCCGAGGTTAAGAATCGTATCCATCATGCCCGGCATGGAAGCGCGTGCGCCCGAACGGACGGACACCAGCAGCGGGTTTTCCACATCGCCGAATTTGGAGCGCATCAGTGTCTCCACGTGCGCGATGGCGTTTTCCACTTCTTGTTTCAACAGGGCAACGACTTTTTCCTGCCCCATTTCATAATATTCTGTGCAAACTTCTGTCGTGATTGTGAAGCCCGGAGGAACCGGAACTCCGATAAGGTTCATCTCTGCCAGGTTGGCTCCCTTACCCCCCAAAAGGTTTCTCATGCCGGCTTTTCCTTCTGCCTGGCCGTTACCAAAGGTGTAAACTCTTTTTTTGTCCATAATATCAATTTAAAGTTTCTGATTGTGATTTTTTCATTTTTTCTGCTCGCAAATCTAAGTATATTTCACAGACTAGAAAACTTTTTGAGAAAAAACTTTAAGTCAAAATGCAATTTCGAGATTGCAAAATTTAATATTCCCATTCATAGAGAGAAATTACGGAAAAATACCTATTTTTGCCGTTGAATTTATTATACTGGTGTAAAAGTGGCAAGAAAGAGAAAAGAACTTCCCCTGTTGGAAAAGGTGGAAATTACGGATGTGGCTGCCGAAGGAAAAGCCATCGCGAAGGTCAATGATTTGGTAATTTTCGTACCGTACGTCGTTCCGGGCGACGTTGTAGACCTGCAAATCAAGAGAAAAAAGCATCATTATGCCGAGGCGGAAGCGGTGAAGTTTCACCAATACTCACCGGTAAGAGCCGTTCCGTTCTGTCAGCACTACGGTGTATGCGGCGGCTGCAAATGGCAGGTGCTCCCCTATTCGGAACAGATAAGATACAAGCAGAAGCAGGTAACGGACAACCTTACCCGCATCGGAAAAGTGGAGCTCCCGGAAATATCGCCGATACTCGGTTCCGCAAAAACGGAGTTCTACCGCAACAAGCTTGAGTTTACTTTCTCCAACAAGCGCTGGCTCACGGCGGAAGAGGTCCGGCAGAATGTGGTGTACGAGCAGATGAATGCGGTAGCTTCCACATTCCCAACGCCTTCGACAAGGTACTGGCCATCGAGAAGTGCTGGCTGCAGGACGACATATCCAACCGCATCCGCAACGCCGTGCGCGACTATGCCTACGAGCACAACTATCCGTTCATTAACCTGCGCACGCACGAAGGGATGTTGCGCAATATGATTGTGCGCACTTCCACCACCGGCGAGCTGATGGTTATCCTCATCTGCAAGATTGAGAAGGACGAGGAGATGGCGCTGTTCAAACAGTTGTTGCAGTACGTAGCGGACACTTTCCCCGAAATCACGTCGCTGCTATACATTATTAATAATAAGTGCAACGACACCATTACCGACCTCGACGTGCACACGTTCAAAGGCAAGGACCATATCTTCGAGGAGATGGAAGGGCTGCGCTTCAAGGTGGGTCCCAAGTCGTTCTACCAGACCAACTCCGAGCAGGCATACACTTTGTACAAAGTGGCCCGCAACTTCGCAGGGCTCACCGGCAACGAGCTGGTTTACGACCTTTATACCGGCACGGGAACCATCGCCAACTTCGTGTCCGGACAAGCGCGCCAGGTCATCGGCATCGAATATGTGCCCGAAGCCATCGAGGACGCCAAGGTCAACTCGGAAATCAACGGCATCAGGAATACGCTGTTTTTTGCCGGCGACATGAAGGACATGCTGACACAGGACTTTATCAACGAGTACGGACGTCCGGATGTAATCATCACCGACCCCCCTCGTGCGGGTATGCACCAGGATGTGGTGGATGTTATCCTGTTTGCAGAGCCGAAACGCATTGTGTATGTAAGCTGCAATCCCGCCACGCAGGCAAGGGACTTACAGCTGCTCGATGCCAAATACCGGGTGAAGGCCGTCCAGCCGGTGGATATGTTCCCGCATACGCATCATGTGGAAAACGTGGTGCTGCTTGAGTTGAAAAATCCGGCGGAAAAAGCAGAGGACTGAGGCAGCTCTTCGGGAACGTGAAAGCATAAGGGGCTATTTCGGGAATGTGAGTATCACTTTGGGAAATGTAAAGGGCTACTTCAGAAACGTGGAGTGCTACTTCAGAAACGTGAAGTGCTACTTAGGAAACCGAAGCAGAGATTGAGCAACCGGAAGCCGCACTCCCGAAAAGCGGTACGGCATTCCGGTAAGCCGTTGCAAAGCCTTGTTTTAGAATTGAATCATTAATCGCAAATTATTATCCTCGTGGCAAAAGAAAGAATTATAGCAAGAGCCCGCACGCAATATACGGACTATATGGTAAAAGAGCCTATGGAGCTGATGGAATTTCTGGCAGCGAAAATGCCGGATGCCAGCCGCACCAAGCTGAAAGCATTGCTGAGCAAGCGGGTTGTATATGTAGACAGCGTCATCACAACGCAGTACAACTTCCCGCTGAAGCCGGGTATGAAAGTCCAGATCAGCCGTGAGAAGGGACGCAAGGAGTTCAACAACAAATTACTGAAAATCGTATACGAAGATGCTTACCTCATCGTGGTGGAGAAGATGCAGGGATTGCTGTCCGTCAATACGGAAAGGCAGAAAGAGCGTACCGCCTACACCATTCTGAACGAATATGTGCAGCGTTCGGGCAGGCAGCACCGCGTGTACATCGTGCATCGCCTGGACCGCGACACCTCGGGACTGCTGATGTTTGCCAAAGACGAAAAGACGCAGAATACGCTGCGCGACAACTGGCACAACATCGTAACCGACCGCCGCTATGTAGCCGTCGTTGCGGGTGAAATGGAAAACAATGCCGGCATGGTGCGCTCATGGCTCACCGACCGCAAGCTGTACGTATATTCCAGCCCCACGGACGATGGCGGCAAGGAAGCAATCACCCACTACCGCACCATCAAACGCGCCAACGGCTTCTCGCTCGTGGAACTGATGCTGGAGACGGGACGCAAAAACCAAATCCGCGTGCACATGCAGGACCTGGGACATCCCATCATTGGCGACGGACGCTACGGACTGGAAGAGATAAATCCTATCGGACGACTGGCGCTGCACGCCTTCAAGCTGTGCTTCCGCCATCCTGTCACCGGAGAGCTGATGCAGTTTGAAACGCCGTATCCGGGAGAGTTCAAGAAACTGTTTCTGAAGAAATAAATAAATCAAAGGGGTTACAAAAGCCGCTTATCAATCAATCGAGGGGGATGTCAATACTAAAGCCCGCTTACTGTTGGATGATTTTTAGGCACGGATTACGCGGATTTACACGGATTTTCTTTTATTATTTTTCCGTGTAATCGCGTAATCCGTGCCTAAAAAATTATCAAGAGTGTTTTAACAC
>ENA-OQAA01001102-OQAA01001102.1-human-gut-metagenome-genome-assembly--contig:-NODE-1102-length-15117-cov-2.344897_pt1 | contig 15117 bp, 15 predicted proteins | sample MGYA00242489_ERZ504515 | MGnify/ENA primary metagenome ERZ504515 (study PRJEB26092, sample SAMD00036237) | human gut metagenome | host: Homo sapiens | study: EMG produced TPA metagenomics assembly of...
TCCTTGTATTGGTAATTCCATCATAACTGCCGCGTGCATTCTCCGGCATATACGCTACGAAAGTCGCCATATCGGTATTGCCGCTCATACTCTTTTCATCGTTAGCATCGAAACTTACGAAACCTTTCTCCGTATAAGTCGGATAAGGCTGTTGTACATCCGGCCAAATGCCGTTCAATCCGCCCACAGGCAACGCCGGACGATTCTTCTTGCTTGGCAAAGTCACTTCCAACGGCACATTATGCAAACTGATGCCATTGACCACGACAGAAGGCATCTCTCCATCCGCAAGCCTGAAATTATCAGTGTTCACGGTAAAGTTTATTTTTGCCAATGCACGAGTGAGTGATACATTGATTTGATTGGTCATACCATCCACGATTCCATCGGTATAAACACCGTACATAGGGATGTAACCGGTACTTACCAAAGCATCCTTACTCTCATAAGCCGGCTTATAGTTCAAAAACTCCGTATAAGTAGTCACGCCCTGCCCGTTTCCGGCTTCCTCTTCCGATATCAAAGCCGGCCAGTTTCCCGTCATGGCTTTTACATTGGCAAGAAAACAGATGATATTCTCATTGCCGTTCTCCACAAAAGTACCGGTAAAGGGGTCCGTAGTACCTTTTGGCAGTGAAGGAATCCCTTCCACCGTCACAGCCTGAGCAAAAGACAAACCTTCCAGTTGTATCGTTTTCTTCAGTCTGCCCTCCTTAAATACGAGTACGGTCATATCTTTGATACCGCTTTCCATTACCGAACGGGTATTTACTTGCGTATAGTCCGGAGCAGCAAAACTGATTCTCAAAGCAGTGCTGCCATTGTTCAGTGCAGACCGGGAAGTCTCCATATCTTCTGTGCACGATACTGCAAGACATACGGCCATTGTCAAGAAAACCATCTGTTTGATTCTTGTTGTAAACTTGTTCATATTAGTATTGATTTTAAATTAGATATCCTCGTCCACTTACCTGTCTTGTAACATCCGCAGGATACCTGCCTTCCTCGGTCTGCCACTTCACGCCTGTAAAATTATCGAGGGTCACATACGTTCCTCCATCATTATCGAAATCCTCATACTTGCCTTCGGTACTTCCCCATGACGTAGTGTCAAAACCATCCACCTCGATTAACAAACGGTTTTCAGTACCATACGCTCCTTCTACGATCCGATAGGCAATGCTGTTCCAGCCGCCTACACTCACCAGCACCCGATTTCCGGTATCGTAACCTCCCTCGACGGCCGTCCATGAAGCAGTATCCCAACGGTCTATGCCAAGCAACAGATCAATCCTGCCTTCTTCCGTATCAGGTCTATGCCGAACTCTACAACAAAAGTATAACGGTAGCCGGGATTAAATGCCGGAAGCTGCACATTACGGGCATTAAGCGCCACACCGCCACCGTCTATCAACAGATTGAAAGTAATATCCATTGTATTATGCCCTTCGGAAACACTTTTCAATGGACAAGGCAATACATAACCGTCTCCGGAACGTGCTACATTCTTATCCGGCTTATTCTCATCATAAGGAGCATTTACTTCCACAGCTTCGGTTTGCACGGTCCGTACTGCGTACGAAGTGTTGTATCCGCCGGTCTGCACTACATACGCCACTTTGCGTGGAGCACTGCCCCCGACAAGAGGCAGGTTGGCACTCGACGGCAGACAATAATTGAACACGATGCCGTCTATCCCCAAGCAGACCTGCCTCTTGTTCCCCTTCAACAACATATCGAACATCTCCTGTTGCAACCGCGCTTCCACTTTGACAGCCGCACCTAAATGAGGCAGGTTTCCATTCCTATCCGGTTCTCCGTCGGAACCATCGCCCTCAAAAGTAACTTTCATTTTACGGACGCCTCCAGTTTGTTCCGTAACAATACCCGACGCACGTCCGGCAAGTATATCCTGCCCGTGAGTAAACCCCGAAATAAACATTCCGTTCAACACCCCGAAACTCGTTCCTTTCGTACCGTTGCCAAGTTCCAAACCTTCCTGCGAAGAAGTATTTGCCAATACTACGACATCATAGATATAGCCGGCCTCCACCAGCAATCTGCCGTCGGCCACTACCTTACCGTTTACTCTGGCAACCGTGACGCCTGAAAGGGCTGTTTCCTCTTCTCCCAAGCCCGTTGCCATACCTTCGGCTACATAAATCAATGCCGGACCGGCAAAAGCCTCCGTTCCGGGAGCATCCTGACGGCGGGCATAAGCAAGAATCTCCACGGGAGTACCTTCATTAAAAGCCGTACGCGTGGACACGGCTCCTCCTCCCGCGCTGATACGGAGTTCCACCTGCCCGGCGGTATTGACATCTCCCGCCGTCCCGTTTCCGTTGTGCGAACATCCGACGGATATCAACAACAGGAAAAGCACTGAAGCCGGTCGCATACAGGTCACACCTTTAAACTTCACTTTTTTCATTCCATCTCTATTTTAATACAGTATTTCTTTCCCATTTCGCCCGATTTTGTCAGGCATACCGTCTCCGTCATAATCTTTCCACCCCTGTATGCCGATGCCGACAAAGATATCACCTGTGCCATCGGCCGCAAGTTTCAGTTCCATATCAAGCTTCAAGCCGGCAGAAAACTCCCGGTCTCCGACAGCTTCATCCAGTAACTTGCCGAATCCGGCAACTTCGGTTTCAATCGCCCTGCCGTCATCCAATTTCAATGTCAGTACAATAGGAGTTTCCGACAGCCCCGAAACAGCAGGACTAAAGACCCCGAAAGAACGAAAACCTATCTCCGCTATCCGGTTATTAAAAGCAGCCTCTGCCGGATATATCCCCATGGATTCCTGGTGGTAAGGCTCTTTGTCCCGTGTACGGGAAAGATACCGTCCGAGAACAATACCGGGAAAATCGCAACGGACAGACACAATCGCCAAATCCGTATTGTTCGTAACCTGCATGCCGATATCCTGAGTCAATGGGTCTGCCATAACGGTGTATACGGACAAAGCGCCTTCCACCACCTCTATTTCACCTCTGAAAGCGTAAACAGGCCCCGGCTCCGCCAATCGCATATTCTCACCGGAACGAACGGTTACAGCACTCTTTGCTATTACTGCCGCTTTCTCATAACTGTCCATATCCACCGTTTCTACATTGGCCGTTTCGGAGTTGAAAGCAAGCACTTTATACTTTCCTACCGGAAGTTTGCCTCGAAGCCGCCTGACGGGACAGCACTCTCCACTATGGGAGTACTACCGTCTGCCGGATAAAAATGAAATTCCAACGTTTCCGCATCACCGTGCACAATATCTCCCCAAGAAGTCCGGATAGAGATACCCGTATCCAAAGGTCTTATTCCGTGAAGTTCACGTTCCGTACAAGCATAGAAAGCAAGCAACAAGAAAGAAAACGCCATAAAGCCTCCATGCGATTTTAATATACCATTCATAGTTCTCAATTATAAATGTCTGTTTATATTTATCCGTTATTTCACTTTAAAGCGATAGCCCAACTGATGCTTATGCCCGTAAGGTCAAAGCGCGACTTACCATAACGGGCTGTTTGGTAAAACTCTCCGGCAGGATTAGGCTCATAGGGCATCACGGTAGCATGCAGGTAACCGCAGGAAGCGCTCAACTCCAATAACCAGTTTTGACAGAAAGCAAACGACCAACCGGCAGAAATACCAGTCTCCCAATAGTGTCCAGTCTTGTTGTCCGTAGAACGTTTCAAATCGCCGTTGTACCTACGGCGGATATCAAAATCACCGATACGCCCGTAAACGCCTGCAAAAGGGCCTTGAAAAAGCCCGTCGCCATAAAACCAAAAACGCGGTTGCAGGGTATATGCACTTACACCCCAAAACCTGCCTGTGTCATAGCACCCCTCAAAATGACTGTACAAGCCCGAAACCGATATTGACCACCGGTCGGAAAAGAATAGCTCCGCCTCAAGATTGGGCATCACCGTAGCATACTCAAAATCCGGAGTAAATCCTGTGAGAGAATACAGATTGGTTTTCACTGCAACGGAAATTCCGTAATGCGGGGCATTGCCTTTTTTCTCACCCGCATACAGATAAACGGGAGCAAACATACCGGAAACGACAAACGACAGGAGAAGCAATAATTGTTTTTTCATTGTCACTGTTTTTATATTCAACCTAAGCCCGATACCGAACTATTGTTTGTTTTTAGTTTGCATTATGAATATACAATACTATTATACGCTTATTCTGATATCGAACCCGCACCATGTTCATATTTGTCAATATAAAAGAAGCGACAATCTGTTCCGTTACTTTTTACGTAACGGAACAGAACGATAGAAAGCTTTTCCAAGTCTCAAAAAGGCATTCTATCTGAAGAAACTGAACATTTTTCTCGCTCTGCAAGAAGAGTAATCCGTATCTCTGTTTTTATATTCAATGGAGACAAATACATTATTGTCTAAAAAGAAGGAGTAAAAGAAGAAAATCGCTTCAATCCAGAAAATTATCAAGGCAAATCATATTATTTGCTGCAAATTCATAAAATAAACAACTTATTGTTTTATGAAAATAAAATTAATTGCTTATATTGCACGCAAATACAATTCCCGTTACGTAAAAAGTAACGTATACGTATAAATCTGTCAATCAAACAGTTTTACTGACACGAACCGTTTCAACACACCTTCAAACACATACTTCATTGTCAATTTATTTGCCTTGTCAAGCAGTGAATCCTCATAGCGTTTCAGATATATCTCCGTGGTCTTTATGCTGCTGTGCCCCAATCCTTCGGAAATCACGGATAAGGGAACGCCGCAATACTTGCTTTGCGTAGCCATGTATAGCGCATGGAGTAAGACGTAACTTTCTCGCTGACACCACAACGCGAAGCAAGGCACTTCAACCGCATGTTGAATTGACGCAGCGAACTTTGATAAGCTGTGTACAAACCTTTCCCATTCAAATTTTCCGGAAGGATGTCCAACAGATAAGGTGAAGCAGGAGAAACAGGGGCATAAAGAGCCAAGAGTTCCGCCGCTCGCCTGTCAACTGCAATGGAGAGTCTGACTCCCGTCTTTTGTCGGCGCAACACAAGGCGTCCGTTCCTATAGTCGGACTTTTGCAGATGCGCAAGGTCTACAAAAGGCATCCCCTGAAAACGGAGCATCAGCTCCAAAAAAGCACGGGCACGTTCCAATTCTGGTGAAAGCCCGCCCGTGTCACCGGTAAATATCGAACGCACATCTTTCACATCGAGAGCACGCTTACGTTCGGAAGCTCTTCCGGTAAACACACCCGTGAACAGGCGCGGAACGTAAGGAGCAATGCCCGCCTCCACTCCGCGGTTGTACGTTGCCCGAAGCGTATGCAGGTAAGTGCCACCGTATCCCAGGACAGTCCGCGCAAACGCAGCCATTCTTCGTATCTTTTCAACAAGCCCGGAGACAAGGAATACATAGTTACCTCCCGCTTCTCGCAACGTATCCGATTTCCGGAACATGCACACTCTCCCGCAATATACTTCTCAAAAGAATTAGCGGTGCTACGGTACACATGCGCCGTACCGTAATGTCCTTCCTTTTCCAAGGAAGCAGCCACCTCTCTTACAAATAATGTCAATAGTTTCTTCTTCATATCAGTTGATTTATATACTGTATACACGACTTACACGAACGCACAATCCGCATAAATGTTTATCAATCGGACCCGCAGCAGGACTTGCCCCGCCCAACCGGTGATACAATACATTATATACTTTTCCAGAAGAGAAGAGACGAATGCAAGGAAAACAAAAAAGCAGATGTAACGCAATACACCTGCTTATATATTTCGCCTGATTAAAGGCATTGGAAAACCCTTTTAGAAGTAGAAACCGAATCCCACTTTCAGACCGAACTCTGAACGGTCTTTATTTATATCCCAATAAACGGCAGGCTCGATAGTGACCGTACGCGACAGGAAGAAAGCATAACCGCCCTCCATGCCGAAGCCGAAACGGGTTTTATCGCCACCGTCCCAGTTGTAACGGTTCAAGTTACATCAGCTCCCAGAAATACACCAATTTTGTTGAAATAGTAACGTCCGCCCACACCCAACGTATAGACATCCGTTCCGCCGCCTTGCCATGTAGCGCCGGCATCCAGCAGCAAAGCCACGTTATCGATTAAAAAAGCACCGCCCTTGACCTCAAGACCGAAATGAGCCTTATCCGTTCCGTATTGTAGGAAAAATTAAGCCCGGTAACGGAAGGGTTGACGAACCACTTTCCTTTTTCAAACTGCGCATGGGCAGCCACTGTGCCAATAAGCAGGCATACGATTAATGCAAGTCTTCTCATCTTGTTTTCGTTTTTAAGTGAATAATTATTTTCGTTCTATTTTATCTTCTTCACGGCGCTTACGCTGCAACTCCTCTTTTTTGCGCAGCACCAGCCACAACGCCAGTACGATGACATACGAAGCGATTACGGTTACATATTTCTCCGTATTGCTGATTTCCGTATTGCGCGGCAGGAAATACGCCGCGGTGGCAGAAACATAAATAAGCAGGGCTACGGTCAGCCCGGTAGATTTCTTGAGTTTCTTCATCGGTTTAAGAGTTTTTTAGTCTGTTTGTCTTTTCTTCCATAGCACGAACCATACCAGAGCTATCGCCACACCGGCTGCTCCTATGCCGTAGGATGCCGGATGCGACAGGCCGAAACCTTCGGGCGCTATACAGATATACGTTGTACAGACGCAGGTCATGAAAAGGGCAGGTATCAGCGTCAGGAAATACAACTTCCTCGCACGCACCAGATACACTGTGACAGCCCATAGGGTAAAGACGGACAAGGTCTGGTTGGCCCATGCAAAGTAACGCCATATCATATCGAAACCGTCCTTATCGCGCAGGCTGTACAGCAACAGTCCGATAGCAGCCAAAAACATCGGTATGCAGATATATAACGGCGGCGCATCGTTTTTTGTTCCATCCCCAGGAAATCTGCAACGATAAGCCGTGCCGAACGGAAAGCGGTATCGCCGCTGGTAATAGGGGCTGCAATCACACCCAGTATAGCCAGTACGCCTCCGATTGTTCCCAGCCAGTCTTTCGTAATGGCATCCACAATGACGGCGGCATTCGTCTCCGCCATTCCGTTTTCATGGAAGAAGCAAGTAGCGGCGGCAGCCCAGATAAGGGCCACGATGCCTTCGGTAATCATGGCTCCGTAGAATATAGGACGTCCATGGCGCTCGCTCGTCATGCAGCGTGCCATCAAGGGGCTTTGCGTGGCATGAAAACCGCTGATAGCCCCGCACGCGATACTGACAAACATAATGGGAAATACAGGCAGCGCCGAAGCGTTGGGATGGGTATTCTGCAATCCGTCCCATACTTCCGGCAATACCGGATGCTTCACGTAGAGCATAACCAAAATGCCCACCGCCATAAACAGCAGCGCAATGGCAAACAGCGGATATATCTTGCCGATAATCTTATCCACCGGCAGCAAGGTGGCAAGTATATAATAGATAAAGACCACCACAATCCAGAAAACGGTGCCCAGCGTTTCCGGCGTCAGGCTGGCAAGCAGTCCGGCAGGGCCTGCCACAAACACGGCTCCCACAAGTATCATCAGGACAACGGTAAATCCGCGCATCACCTGCTTGGTAGTCACGCCCAGATAACGGCCTATAATCTCCGGCAGCTCTCGCCCCCGTTGCGCAACGAAAGCATTCCTGCAAAATAGTCGTGCACCGCCCCGGCAAAAATACTACCGAACACTATCCACAGATAGGATGCCGAACCGAATTTCGCTCCCATGATTGCACCGAAGATAGGTCCCAGGCCTGCGATATTCAGGAACTGTATCATAAAGATTTTCCACGTAGCAGCGGGATATAGTCCACCCCGTCGCTTTGGTAATAGCAGGAGTCTTGCGGTCGTCCGGTCCGAATACGTGTTCTATAAAGCGTCCGTAGATGAAATAACCTGCAACCAACGCCAGCAGGCAGAGCGTAAATGTAATCATGGCGTGCTAATGTTTAATATACAGCAAGTGTTAATAATGTATTTTATGTATGCAAATGTAACGGTTTCTAACTAAACTACGCAATTTTATCAGGTGATTTACGTATCTTCGCCGTGAAATATAACAGAAATAAAGAAGTAAAAAGGAATTTGTTTCACCGCAGAGGAGAAATCATCATTTACCGAAAACAAGACAGCAACATGAAGAAATCAAGCCTTATACTATTATATATCTTCTGTCTTCTTCCCCTTGCCGCCCAGCGCGCCCAAGCACGAGGTACGTGCCGCATGGGTCACCGCCGTCTACGGACTGGACTGGCCCCGCACCCGCGCCACCACGCCCGAGAGCATCCGCAAGCAGCAGGACGAACTCGTAGAGATACTGGACAAACTGAAAGCCGCCAACTTCAACACCGTACTGTTTCAGACCCGTACGCGGGGCGATGTGCTCTACAAATCGTCCATCGAGCCTTATAACTCCATCCTGACAGAAAAAACCGGCGGCAACCCCGGCTACGACCCGCTTGCCTTTGCCGTAGCCGAATGCCACAAACGCGGTATGGAATGCCACGCCTGGATGGTGACCATTCCTTTGGGCAACCGCAAGCATGTCGCCGCCCTCGGCAAGGCATCGGTCACCAAACGCAAACCCGCTATCTGCGTACCTTATAAACGCGAGTATTTCCTCAATCCCGGACATCCGCAGACCAAGGAATACCTGATGAGCCTTGTCCGCGAAGTCGTGGAACGTTACGATGTGGACGGCGTGCATTTCGATTACCTGCGCTACCCCGAACATGCCCTGCGCTTCTCCGACAGCTATACCTATAAGAAGTACGGCAACGGACGCGACCTCGCGCAATGGCGGCGTGACAATATCACGGAAATAGTCCGTTATCTTTATAAAGGCGTCAAGGCGCTGAAGCCTGGGTAAAGGTGAGCACCTGCCCGTGGGTAAGTACCGCGACACCGCCCGCTATCCGTCGCGCGGCTGGAATGCGTTCCACACCGTCTATCAGACGTACAAGGCTGGCTGGGCGAAGGCATACAGGACCAGATATATCCTATGATGTACTTCCGCGGCAACGGCTTCTATCCTTTCGTCCTCGACTGGCAGGAACAAAGCAACGGCCGGCAGATTATTCCCGGACTGGGCATCTACTTCCTCGACCCCGGCGAAGGCAACTGGACTGTGGACGAGGTGGAACGGCAGATAAACTTCACCCGTGCACACGGCCTGGCGGGCGAAGGCCACTACCGCGTGAAATACCTTATGGACAATACGCAGGGGTTGTATGACATACTTCAAGAGAACTACTACACCGCCCCCGCCCTGCAACCCGCCATGCCGTGGATAGACAATGTGCCGCCAACCGCCCCCACGCAACTCAACGTCGGGAAGCTGGCCGACGGATATTGGAAAATCACCTGGCAAGCCGCCACTGACAACGATAAGCGGAATGCGCCGACCTATGTAGTCTACGGTTCCGATACGTATCCCGTAGATACCGCCAACCCGGAAAATATACTGGCGCAACGCATACAGGGAACCGAATACATATATGCCCCTATCCGCCCCTGGAACACCCGGAAATACTTTGCAGTTACCGCCGTAGACCGTTGCGGCAACGAAAGTCCCGTCTGCCAATAGGAAACACAAAGGCAATGCGTTTATAGTCAAAAGGATGCATGTACCAAAAGAATTCCTCATTTGGTACGTCTCGTACCTGACTGTGGTACGACGTGTTTCTTACCATGGTAGGACGTGTACCTTAGTAAGGTACTTGACGTACCAAGCGACAGGTACATCAGGTACCAGCCACTTGAAATATGCATCAACAGCAAGAATCATATCCGGACATACGCTCTGTAACAGCTTTTACCCGTAATGGCACTAACGGCAAATAGCCGGAAGCAAGTCTGCCCTGCTCCACCATTAACGGATAATCGCGCATATCCTGTTCGTGCCGTGCACGCAATGTTTCATTATCGGGAACGTATTCAACAGCAAAACATCCCTTACTGCCGGGAGCCACAAACCTGTCGTAAAACAAGCGGGCTACAACACCCATATTCATACGCATGTTTATCTCCACGCAAGGATGCACACGATATCCGTTCTCCTTGTCTGACCGGCAAACCATCATATCCACTCCCAGATAACCGGTATACGTGTTCCCATAGATTGAGGCCAATTCCGCACGCAGCGCTTCGCGTATCCCCGTCAACTTCTCAAAGGACAGACAGCATGCGATACTTTCCTCTATCTGTCCGTCCGATGCAAGCAGATTGCCCGTATAGGCGCCATGCTCATTGGTGGAGAACACGGAATAGCCCGCAAAGCGCACTTCGCCCTGTCCGTCCGAATAGAACTCAAGGGCAAAATCCTTCACCTTATTATATATGGGTTCTGCCGTAAGACACCCCTGCTCTCTCAAAACCCGTTCACACCAATTGGAGACGGGCTTCGTAAACCCATGCAGGCACCAGTTCAGCCCCTTTCCGCTACCCGACCAGGGTACTTTGAGCAGGCAGGCGTGCATTGCATTCACCGTGCGTTCACAATCCGCAATATTGTTTAGGAGCGTATGTTCGCCGCAGGTGCATTCGGGATAACGGTCCGTCATGCGCCGGGTCACCGCCACGGCCTGCAGACGGGAAGAGAGCAATCTGTATTCCGCAAGAAGTTGGGGAGAAGGCAGTCTGTCTTCACGAACTCCCCCTTTCAGAAAGAACCTGCGGATGGCAGGATTCCAGCCCCACGGCACAATTCGGGCTTCGGCATAATCGGGCAACTCAGGCTCGGTGGCCAGTTGCACCTGCAACCCGAAGAGTTCCCGCATCCGCTTCAAGAAATCCGCATTGTAAGCGGAAGGCGCCAGTACCGCACTGCCCGGAGCGGCATACCATATCGGCAGCAAAGCCATGTCCTGCGCCATACGGCGGGCGGAAGCGGGGCTATGTAGTTCGCTTCGTTATTGGCAAGCGCAAGGTCTGAATCCGGATTGAAAAGATATAGTTCCATCGATTATAGTTCATAATTATTCGGAACTGCAAACTTACAGAGAAAAAGAACAGCATACAAATATATAAAACTTAACTATGAAATAAGATATTTTGCTATCTCTACTTTGCAATTCTATAAAAAAGGCGTATATTTGTCGCCCGATAAACCGAATTTAAAGCATGGAAGCATTTTACCGAACACACGCTTATCTGGTAGAGCATACAAATGCCCCCGTTCGCCGCGACCTCATGGATGAGATTGACTGGAACGACCGTCTTATCGGTATCAAAGGCACCCGAGGCGTAGGCAAGACCACATTCCTGCTGCAATATGCCAAAGAGAAATTCGGTACCGACCGCTCCTGCCTCTTTATCAACATGAACAACTTCTACTTCTCCGGTCACAGCCTGGTGGACTTCGCTTACGAATTCCAGCGCCGCGGCGGAAAGGTATTGTTGATAGACCAGGTGTTCAAGCACCCCGACTGGAGCAAGGAGCTGCGCTTGTGCTACGACCGTTTTCCCAATCTGAAGATTGTATTCACCGGCTCGTCCGTGATGCGCCTGAAAGAGGAAAATCTGGAGTTGCGCGACATTGCGAAAAGTTATAACCTGCGCGGTTTCTCCTTCCGTGAGTATCTGAACCTGCAGACCGACATGAAGTTTCACGCCTACTCACTGGAAGAAATCCTGAGCAACCACGAACAGATAGCCAAAGGCATTCTGTCCAAAGTACGCCCGCTGGACTATTTTCAGGACTATATGCACCACGGCTTCTACCCCTTTTTCCTCGAAAAGCGCAATTTCTCGGAGAATCTGCTGAAGACGATGAACATGATGGTGGAAGTGGACATCCTGCTCATCAAACAAATAGAGCTGAAATATCTGTCAAAGATAAAAAAATTACTATATTTGTTGGCGGTGGACGGCCCGAAAGCGCCTAATGTGAGCCAATTGGCCAACGATATACAGACATCCAGAGCTACGGTGATGAACTACATCAAGTATCTGGCCGACGCACGGCTTATCAACATGGTATATCCCAAAGGAGAAGAATTCCCCAAAAAGCCGTCGAAGATAATGATGCACAATTCCAACCTGATGTACTCCATCTACCGTAAAGGTGGAAGAGCAGGATGTGCTGGAAACGTTCTTTGTAAACACCATGTGGAAAGACCACAAAGTGAACAAAGGCGACAAGAACATTTCGTTCATGGTGGACGAAGTGATGCCTTTCAAGATTTGTCAGGAAGGCATGAGGATCAAGAACAATCCGGGAGTGACGTACGCATTGCACAAGGCAGAGATAGGCCGGGGCAATCAGATACCTCTCTGGCTGTTCGGCTTCCTGTATTAGATTTACAGACAAAGAGTTTTTTTTACTTAATAAATTCAATTTAGTTATGACTAAACAGAAGAAATTCATTACTTGTGATGGTAACCAGGCTGCTGCACATATCTCGTATATGTTCTCGGAAGTAGCTGCCATCTACTATCACACCCTCTTCTACGATGGCTGAATACGTAGACGAATGGGCTGCCGCAGGTCGTAAAAACATCTTCGGCGAAACAGTATTGGTACAGGAAATGCAATCCGAAGGCGGTGCTGCCGGCGCGTTCACGGTTCTTTGCAAGCCGGTGCGCTGACTACAACGTACACCGCTTCACAAGGTCTGTTGCTGATGATACCGAACATGTACAAGATTGCCGGTGAATTCCTGCCTTGCGTGTTCCACGTATCCGCACGTACTTTGGCAAGCCATGCGCTGTGTATCTTCGGTGACCACCAGGACGTAATGTCTGCACGCCAGACAGGTTTCGCCATGTTGGCCGAAGGTTCCGTACAGGAAGTTATGGACCTGGCGGGTGTCGCTCACCTTTCTACGATCAAGAGCCGCGTACCGTTCGTTAACTTCTTCGACGGTTTCCGTACTTCTCACGAAATCCAGAAGATTGAAATGCTGGAGAACGAAGACCTCGCTCCGCTTATCGACCAGGAAGCATTGGCTGAATTCCGTGCACGTGCACTGAACCCGATGAACCCGGTTGCCCGCGGTATGGCCGAAAACCCCGACCACTTCTTCCAACACCGCGAATCTTGCAACAACTACTACGAAGCTGTTCCCGCTATCGTAGAGGAATACATGAACGAGATTTCCAAAATCACAGGCCGCAAGTACGGTTTGTTCGATTACTACGGTGCAGAAGATGCAGAACGCGTAATCATCGCTATGGGTTCTGTAACGGAAGCTGCCCGTGAAGCCATCGACTACCTCGTTGCCAACGGCGAAAAGGTTGGTTTGGTTGCCGTTCACTTGTATCGTCCGTTCTCTGCCAAGCACTTCCTGGCTGCCGTTCCCAAGACTGCCAAGAAGATTGCCGTACTCGACCGTACGAAGGAACCGGGTGCTAACGGCGAACCGTTGTACCTCGATGTAAAAGACTGCTTCTACGGCACGGAAAACGCTCCGGTTATCGTAGGCGGCCGTTACGGTCTGGGTTCCAAGGATACCACTCCTGCACAAATCATCGCAGTTTACAAGAACCTGGCTATGCCGATGCCGAAGAACCACTTCACTATCGGTATTGTGGACGACGTTACTTTCACTTCTCTTCCTCAGGAAGAAGAAATCGCATTGGGCGGCGAAAGCATGTTCGAGGCTAAGTTCTACGGTTTGGGAGCCGACGGTACAGTAGGCGCCAACAAGAACTCGGTTAAGATTATCGGTGACAACACCGACAAGCACTGCCAGGCTTACTTCTCTTACGACTCCAAGAAATCAGGCGGTTTCACTTGCTCTCACCTGCGCTTCGGTGACACTCCGATCCGTTCTACATACTTGGTAAACACTCCGAACTTTGTGGCTTGCCACGTTCAGGCTTACCTGCACATGTACGACGTAACCCGCGGTCTGCGCAAGAACGGTTCATTCTTGCTGAACACCATCTGGGAAGGTGAAGAGCTGGCTAAGAACCTGCCTAACAGAGTAAAGAAATACTTTGCACAGAACAATATCTCCGTTTACTACATCAACGCAACTCAGATTGCACAGGAAATCGGTTTGGGCAACCGTACCAACACCATTCTCCAGTCTGCATTCTTCCGTATCACAGGTGTAATTCCTGTAGAACAGGCTGTTGAGCAGATGAAGAAATTCATCGTCAAGTCTTACGGCAAGAAGGGTGAAGACGTAGTAAACAAGAACTACGCAGCCGTAGACCGTGGCGGCGAATACAAGACTCTGGCTATCGACCGGCATGGGCTAACCTGCCTGATGATGCCAAAGCAGAAAACAACGACCCCGCATTCATCAACGAAGTGGTTCGTCCTATCAATGCACAGGACGGCGACTTGCTGAAGGTATCTGCATTCAAGGGTATCGAAGACGGTACTTGGGAACAAGGTACGGCTAAGTACGAAAAACGCGGTGTGGCAGCTTTCGTTCCCGAATGGAATCCTGAAAACTGTATCCAGTGTAACAAGTGTGCTTACGTTTGTCCTCACGCTTCTATCCGTCCGTTCGTACTCGACGCTGAAGAGCAGAAGGGTGCTGAGTTCTCTCAACTGAAAGCAGTGGGTAAGGCATTCGAAGGCATGACATTCCGTATGCAGGTAGACGTTCTCGACTGTCTGGGTTGCGGTAACTGTGCCGACATCTGTCCGGGCAACCCAAAGAAGGGTGGCAAGGCTCTTACCATGAAGCATCTTGAAAGCCAACTGGCTGAAGCTGCCAACTGGACTTACTGCGTGGAAAACGTGAAGAGCAAACAACACTTGGTTGACATCAAGGCTAACGTGAAGAACTCTCAGTTTGCAACTCCGCTGTTCGAGTTCTCAGGCGCTTGCTCCGGTTGCGGTGAAACTCCGTATGTGAAACTGATTTCCCAGTTGTTCGGTGACCGCGAAATGGTTGCCAACGCTACCGGATGTTCTTCTATCTATTCAGGTTCCGTTCCTTCTACTCCTTATACCAAGAACGAAAAGGGTCACGGTCCTGCTTGGGCTAACTCACTGTTCGAGGACTTCTGCGAATTCGGTCTGGGTATGGAGCTCGCTAACGAAAAATGCGCGCACGTAATCGTGAAGACTATGGAAGAAGCTAATCGCAGCAGAAGGTACTCCGGCTGAAATACAAGGAA
>ENA-OQAA01001103-OQAA01001103.1-human-gut-metagenome-genome-assembly--contig:-NODE-1103-length-15066-cov-2.869670_pt1 | contig 15066 bp, 25 predicted proteins | sample MGYA00242489_ERZ504515 | MGnify/ENA primary metagenome ERZ504515 (study PRJEB26092, sample SAMD00036237) | human gut metagenome | host: Homo sapiens | study: EMG produced TPA metagenomics assembly of...
CAGCACCTTGTTGGCAATGGGTTTGATGCGCTTGAGCTCTTTGTCGGAAAAATTACCGAACAGTTTTCCATAAAAGACATAAGTAAAACACCTGTATTTCTGCCGCATGGCGGCGAATGGATCAGCAGGGGAACCCCTGTTGGATACAATGATATACTTTAATATAATACACCCGCGCAGGTACCGTGTCAAACCTGCGCGGGTGTAAAATGCAAATATTAAACTGTTTCAGCGGCTTTTGTTGGAACTTGGCCGGTTATCATGCGCTTGCAGCGCTTTTGGCCTGCTTTTCGTTGCTGATGAACAGCAGCACCAGCATCAAAAAGATGCAAACAAAGCCGATGGCGTCCCACACGGTAAAGGGGGAACCGAGCACCAGCGTGCTGATGATGGCTGCCGTAACCGGTTCCGCAAAGCTGAACAGGCTGGATTTCTGTGGCCCAATGTACATGACGCCGCTCATGTAACAGCTGAACGCCAGCACGTTGCCGATGAGCACGACCGCCGCAATACCGGCAATGCCGGCCGCGTTGGGTACGTAGTTCATCCGCCACGGGCGGAACACCAGCGCAAAGAAGGTGCCGCCCATCAGGAATGCCCAACCCTGCAGCATGGGTGTGGGGTACTGTTTTTGCAGGTTTTTGGGCCATATGGTGTAAATAACAACGCAGAACGCGCTGATAATACCAACGACCAGCGCAGCGGGCGAAACCGCCATGTTGGTCAGGCTGCCGTGGGTGGTCAGCATAAATACACCACCCAGCGCCAGCACAATGGAGAACACCTCAAACAGCCGCGGCGCACGCTTTTGCTGGATGCAGACCACCAGCAGAATCAGCACGGGGGAAAGATCCTGCAAAATGGTGCCCACACCGGCGCTGGAAAGCTGGATGGTCAAAAAGTAGGTGAACTGGCAAAAGCTGACGCCAGCCAGGCCATAGATCACAAGGTCGCGCGCGTTGCGCCAGCTGCGCCAGGGGTTCACCAGTTGGCGCCAGTTGCGCACACCGTAATAGATGCACAGAATCACACCGGCCAAAAACAGCCGGATGGGCACCAGCCAGGTGGAATCCATGCCCTGGCGGGTAAACAGATACTGCCCCACGCAGCCGGAAACACCCCAGCACATGCCGCCGAACATTGTCAGCAGAGCGCCTTTTACGCTATCCGTCATTCGTTATGATCTCCTATCCCAAAACTTGTTACAGTTCGTTCAGGCAATACTGCGCAGCGGCCAAAACATCCGGAACAACGGGGGCACCGGTGGCACGCAGCTGCTGTGCGCTCTGATGCCCAGCGGTTTGCAGCACACACCGCACGCCCAGCGCCTGGGCAACCTCAAAATCGTGGACAGAATCCCCGATCATAATAGCCTGCGCCGGTACGGCACCGCGCTGCTTCAGTTCAGTCAGATAAGCCAGGCCGACTTCCACTTTGCTGCGGGCGTAAATATTATCCAACCCCAGCAGGCGGTCAAAGTAGGGGCGCACTCCGCGCTCCTTGACCTGCTGTTCCAAAACCGGCAAGTTGGAAGCCGAAAGAATGACCTGCTGCACCCCGGCACCTTTCAAAAGGGAAAGGGCGGGCACAGCACTTTCTGCCAGCGGGCAGGCCCCGGCGCGGGCCAGGTAATCCTGCATGTAATCATCGGCAAGCTCTTTGTAGGAGTTTTTGGAAAAATCGAACCCTGCGCGAATATAATAATCTTCAATCGGGAAGCCAAAAATCTCACGGTACTGGGCAAGGCTGTATTGCTGCGGGTAATGATAGATGCGGAGCAGACGGTTGAGCGCGTCCACACAAAGGGCAACATCATCCAGCAGGGTGCCGTTCCAGTCCCATAAAACAAGGCTCGGTTTCATGGCAGCTCCTTTTAATGAATACAGGGAAAGCGGTTATTGTTCTACAAAAATTTTGTTCAGGGATTCGTTGCTCTCGATCAGCTTGACCAGGGCAACACCCAGCACACAGCAGCTGATGATCTCACCAACGCCAACAGCAACGGCGTTGAATACCGCCATGGTGGCCGTGGGGGCAGAATCCGAGAAGAACACAGTGATTTCAAACGCGCCAACGATCAGTGCATTGGCGATAACAGGAGGGAAAGACGCCGGAATTGCCAGCCCTTTCCAGCGCACATTGCGCAGGGCATAGGTGGCAAGGCAGGCAATCAGGGTGGCGGCGGTGCCAAACACCACATCCACCATGGTGGAACCAGCAGATTTGCCAGCAGGCAGCCCAGGGTAACGCCCACAATGTATTCGGCCCCAAACACCGGCAGCAGGCAGAATGCTTCGGCCACGCGCACCTGTACCGCGCCGTAAGAGAACGGCTGCAATACTAGGCAAAGCACGGTGTAAACTGCGGCGATCATGGCGCAGCGTACCAGGGTTTGATCGGACAGTTTGTTTTTGCTAGTAGACATAAAATTACACTCCGGCGGATAGATTTTGACCGCGCCCAAGACCGCCAGGCTTGGGTGGGTTTGCGCCTGAAAATCAGGCGGAGCCTAAAATCCTAAGTTGCTCAACAAATTGTTATTATAACAAATGAAAATGGGGGATACAAGGGGGAAAGGGGCATAATATTGCAGCAAAAGAGCAAAATACTGCCTTTGCAGACAAAAAATCCCGCACCGGGCGGGCTGCCGGTGCGGGGGAAAATGATAGAAAGGTTTGTTACCAGGGCGCGTTATCCAGCGGGCAGTGCATGTCTGTGCGGGCGGCGCGCATTTCCACATAGCAGCCGCACTGCATGCAGGTCCCGGCGTTAAGGCTGGGGCAGGTGCGGCAATGTTCCAGCCGGGCAGTGTATTTCGCATCCGGGGTGCGCACACGGCGGGGCATGGTGGCGCGGTAGCGCACCACGCTGGCGTAATAGTCGTTTTCGTCCGCCATATCCTGCAATAAGCAGCGGCGGCAGCGCTTGGGCTGGGCTTCCATTACTGGTTCACCACAAAAGCGGCTACGCTGCACGGCGGCAGGGTGGCGGTAAAGCCGTCCGCCGTCAGGCTGGTGTTCAGTTCCGCGGGGACAACCTGCTCCGGCGCGGCAAAGGTGTTGTGGGCGGCGGGGGCACCGGCCAGCACGCGGCTGTTACACCGGTGGGCTTGGCCCCGCCCAGCATGCAGGTAACAGGGATAGCTGCCGTATCGTTCAGGTTGGCCGCAGTGACCAGAATACTGCCGTCTGCCTGCTGGCTGGCACTGACATGCAGATCGGGCACCGCCTGGTCATCGTGGTTCAGCAGGGTGGTCTCCGCATAGCTTTCCAGCTGCTTGGCACCCTGGTGGCCCTTGTACATTTCAAATATATGATAGGTCGGGGTCAGCACCATCTTGCTGCCTTCGGTCAGGATCATGGCCTGCAGCACGTTGACCATCTGGCAATGTTGGCCATGCAGACGGTATCACAGTGGTTGTTGAAGATATTCAGGTTGATGGCCGCCACCAGCGCATCGCGCATGGTGTTCTGCTGGTAAAGGAAGCCGGGGTTCGTGCCCGGTTCCACATCGTACCAGGTGCCCCATTCATCCACGGCCAGGCCCACTTTGCGGTCGCCTGATACTGCTTGATAATGCGGGTGTGGTTCTCCACCAGTCTTCCATCCGCAGGGTCTTGTGCAGGGTGGTATAGTATTCCTCATCGGTAAAGTCTGTGGCCGAGCCTTGTGCTGCCAATCCTGATGGGGCAGGGTATAGTAATGCAGTGATACCGCATCTACGGCCTGCCCGGCGCGCTCCATCACGGTTTTGGTCCAGTGGTAATCTGCCACGTTGGCGCCGGATGCGATCTTGAAGATTTTGTGCTCCGGCGAGTAGTTGCGCAGGTAGGTGGAATATTGGCGGCACAAATCGGCATAATACTCGGCACGCATACTGCCGCCGCAGCCCCAGGCTTCATTGCCAATGCCCCAGTATTTTACGTTGAACGGTTCGTCCTGCCCGTTGGCGCGGCGCTCTGATGCCATGGGGGAAATGCCGCCCATGTTGCAGTATTCCACCCAGTCCGAAAATTCCTGCACGGTGCCGCTGCCCACATTGCCGCTGAAATATGCTTCGCAGCCAATCTGGCGGCACAGCTCCATAAATTCATGGGTACCAAAGCTGTTATCCTCGGTCACGCCGCCCCAGTTGGTGTTTACAATGGTTTTGCGGTTCTCCTTGGGGCCAATGCCGTCGCGCCAGTGATAGGTATCGGCAAAGCAGCCGCCCGGCCAACGCAGCACGGCACATGCAGGGCTTTCAGCGCGGATACAACATCATTGCGCATGCCGTTGGTGTTGGGAATATCAGAAGCCTGACCGACATAAATGCCTGATAGATGCAGCGGCCAGATGCTCCGAAAACTGACCGTAAATGTTGGGGTTGATGGTGCCAACCGAACGGTTGACGTTCACAAAAATATATGCCATAAAAATACCTCACAAAACATAAAAAGCAACATGAAATAGGAACCTAAAAGCACTATAACAAACCCCGTTCGTTATGTCAATCTCCTATAAAAAATAAACCCTGCATTCCGGCAGAAGCACAAAATGCAGGCAGATAAAAGCAAACAAAGAAGCAAATAGAAAGCAAGAATAAGCGAATTTACAAGAAAAAGCAGTTGACAGGAAGGCTCAGCCTGCATACAATGCTCCTAACTCCTAACTCCTAACTCCTAACTCCTAACTCCTAACTCCTAACTCCTAACTCCTAACTCCTAACTCCTAACTCCTAACTCCTAACTCCTAACTTTATTCCCACTTCTCCCAAACCTCCGGCCGGTACCCCACTGTGGCGGCGCGGCCATTGCGTACAATGGGTTGGCGCAAAAGCTGCTGGTTTTCAAACAGTTTGTCAGCCTGCTGGCTATCGTCCAGCCAGCGCAGCAGGGCAAGGGTATCCTGGTCTTTGGCGGTTTCGTCCACCAGGCCTGCCAGCCGCCCACGGCCTGGCACACGCGGTCAAACTCACCGCGGCTCAGGCCCTTTTCTTTCAGGTCCACCATCTGGAACTTGATACGCCGCTCTTTGAACCAGCGCTGCGCCTTTTTGGTGTCAAAGCTTTTGTTGGTGCCAAAAATCTGGATGTTCATGCGTTTTCCTCCCGCCATCAGTCTGCCTGCGGGACATCCTGGCTGGATGCCACAATGTTATTGACCCACACGCCTTTTTTGACCAGAATAAACCCGATGATGCACTTGAGCAGATCCACCCCGTTCACAAACAGGTAAACGATGGGCAGCGGCAGTGCCGTATAACGGCTGAGGACAAAGGCAATGGGAAAGTTGATCAGCCAGGTATAGCAGCTGTCAAAAAAGAAGGTGATCAGCGTTTTGCCGCCGGAACGCAGCGTAAAGTAGGCAGCGTTGGCAAAGGCGAACAGCGGCATGCACAGCGCCGCCGTGCGGATCACGCTGGAAGCAAGCTCCCGGATGGCGGGTTCGGTGTTGTAAATGTGGGGGATCAGCGGGCTGAACAGGGCCAGCAGCGTGCCCATCACCGCGCAGCTGGAAACACTCAGAGTGATCATCCGCCATGCGGTGCGGCGTGCACCGGTCATGCGGCTGGCACCAAGCTCCTGCCCAACCAGAATGGCCGTGGCATTGCCCAGCGAAAGGAAAACTTCGTTAAAAATCTGGGTGATGGTGTTGGTAATGTTCATGGCGGCAATGGCTGGATGCCGCGCACGGAATAGCATTGCAGCAGCATGGCCTGGCTCATGCTCCACAGGCATTCGTTCAGCAGAAGGGGGAAACCCTTGATCGCCACCTGGCGGGCCAGATTGCCGTCAATGTGGAAATTGCGGAACACGCCTTCCATGAACGGGTAGCGCTCGGCACTGCGGTGCGCCCCGCTGACCACGATGACAAACTCCACAAAGCGGCTGAGCGAAGTGGCAATACCGGCACCCACTACGCCCAAAGCAGGAAAGCCGAACAGGCCAAAGATCAACAGGCCGTTGAACACAAAGTTGATGCCCATGGCAATCATGCTGGCGCGCATGGGAAGCGTTGTCTGGCCGGATTCCCGCAGGGTGCTGGCGTAAGCCTGAGTCAGCGCAAAGGGAATCAGCCCCGCCAGCATCACACGCAGATAGCCCAGGGCATACTCCATCGTGGCGGCGGCATCGGCGGCGGTGGTGTCGGCTGAAATATACAGTTCGATCAGCGGCCGCCCGGCCCCCAGCAGCACTCCGAACGCGATGACCAGCAGGCCGACCGCAATCAGCAGTTTCATGCGCAGGGTCTGGCGCACGCCTCCATGTTGCCCTGGCCGTAATACTGGGCACCAAAAATGCCCGCCCCGGCCAGCGCACCCCAGATGCACAGGTTGAACACAAACAGCAGCTGATTGATGATGGCAACGGCGCTCATGGGCAGGGTGCCCACCTGGCCAACCATCACATTATCCAGCAGGCTGACCACGTTGGACAGGGTGTTCTGCACAATAATAGGCAGAACCACCACCGCAACATGGCGGTAAAAGGTGCGGTCACCGATCAGGCACTCCCGCAGTTAAACTTTTTTGCTCCATACATCCTCCGTTTTACAAGTCTTACACCATAACAAAAATGCTCTTCCCGCACACAGCAGCAGGAAGAGCAGAAAAAAGCAACCCCTTTTTACGGCAGCGGCACCGCGTAATCCACAAGGCGGCGGGGCTTGCCTTCAAATACAATGGCAATACCATCCGGGCCGGTGTTGGCGCTCACAACGCAGCCCAGCTGGAACACCAGCAGCGGCGCATGACCAAACTCTTTTTTGCACAGCTTGACAAGTTCGTCACGCTTGGCGGTGGAGCTGGTGTAAGCAACCATGTAAGGCATTTTCTTCACATCGTCCACGCGGCTCTTGACCCACTTGACCATGGCAGGCGGCACGTTGTTGTCACCGCGCACCTTGGCTTCCACCTTGCTGATGCCATCGTTCAGGCTGATGATGGGGCGGATGCCCATCAAATCGCCCACAACGGCAGCGGCGGCGGAAACACGGCCAGATTTTTTCATCTGCTTTAAGCTGTATGCGGCAAGGCAGATTTCCACCCGGGCCAGCTTGTTCTGCATTTCGCGCAGGCAGGCATCCAGCGGCTCACCGGCACGCACCTTGCGGGCGCACTCGCACAGATACCAGCCATACGGCATGGAGTAGGTGTGCGAATCGATCAGATGAATCTTCATCTTGTGGCCGGGGCGCTCGTCTTCCAGCAGTTCGGCAGCCTTTACGGCGTTATTGTATGTGCTGGAACCACCGGCGTTGATGCACAGGTGCACAAGGTCCTGTATACCGGCGTCTACATATTTGGCATAGATATCCACCCATTCCAGCTGGGTGATGGCGGCGGTGGTGGGTACGCTTTTGGACTGGCGCATCATCTCATAGAACTGGTCGTTGGTCATGTCTTTGCGTTCCAGGTATTCCTTGCCGTCCAGCATAATGTGGAACCCAATCACATCAATGCCGTATTTATCGGCCAGTTCCTGCGGAATGTCGGAGCAGGAATCCGTTAAAAAAGCAACTTTCACATCACTCATCTTTGTTCTCACTTCCATTCAAATCGGGTCAGCTGGCCGTGTGTTTCCAGGTCGGCAAAGTCCCACTGGCGCAGAACTTCGTATACCCCCACAGCTACAGCATTGGATAAGTTCAGGCAGCGCTCGCCTTTGCGCATGGGCATGCGCACGCACTGCTGCTGGTTAGCGGCCAGCAGCTCTTCCGGCAGGCCGGCGTCCTCGCGGCCAAACACCAGATAGGAACCATCCGGATAATGGGCGTCAGTATGGCGCTGCGGCCCCTTGGAGGTAAAGTAGAAGAATGGGCCGTGATTTGCCGCAAAAAATGCATCCAGATCCTGATAATATGTTATATCAAGCTGGCCCCAATAGTCAAGACCGGCGCGCTTTAATTTTTTATCATCGATCGTGAAACCCATCGGCCCAACCAGGTGCAGGCGGGCACCGGTCACGGCGCAGGTGCGCGCGATGTTGCCGGTGTTCTGGGGAATCTGCGGTTCAACCAGTACAATATTTACAGTTGGCAAAATTTACACATCCTTATTGTTTCTTATTCCGGGTTCTGCATCAGCCGGGGCAGCACGCTTTCCAGCCACACGCCAAGCGCTCGTCAGCTTCATCAGGGGTGGCTTTCAGGCAGTCGACTACAAACACGGCGGCAGCCTGTGCGGCGGCGGGCAGCACATTGCCCTGCAGCAGCCGCCCGACCAGCACCGCACCAAAAATATCCCCCGTGCCATGGAAGCTCGTTGGGTACCATGGGGGTGCGCACTAGACTTTCGCCGGTGGCACGGTCTGCCCCAACGCAGGCAATGCCGCGCCCGGCGGCCACACCGGTGATGAGCACCCGCGCAGATGCGCGTTAGGCGCTGCGCCTGGGCCTGCGCGGTATGCAATTCCGCTTCGCCGGTCACACCGGGCATCGGATCGCCCAGCAGCAGGGCGGCTTCGGTGGTGTTGGGCAGAATCAGGCTGGCACGGGAACACAGGGTATACATGGCGGGCACCATTTCCGGCGCAAGGCCGCGGTACATCCGGCCGTGGTCGCCCATCACGGGGTCAACCACCGTCAGGGCGTCCGGCCAAAGGTCCATGGCCTGCTCTACCAGCTTGGCCTGGCTGGCATCGGCCAGGTAGCCGGAATAAATGCAGTCAAACCGCAGGCCAAGGCGGCGGTAATGCTCCAGGCTGCGGGGCCGTAACCGGGGTTGGCCAGCTTGGCCGGGGTGCCCAGCCCGCCCGTGTGGGTGGAAAGCACTGCTGTTGGTACGGCAACGGCCTGCGCCCCCAGCGCCGAAAGCACAGGCACAATGACCGAAAGCCCTGCCCGCCCAAAGCCGGGCAGATCATGGATGCACAGAACTGTTTTAGGTGCATTGGACATAAGAAAAACGCTCATTTCTATATCGAATTTAGGGCAACACCGCACAATTCCCGCCTTGCGGCTTAAGCACCGCTCCGGCAGCTGCGGCACGGCATCTGCGTTGCCAAAATGCTCGATAAGACATCCAGTATTATCTGCGCTTTTGGCTTAGCATCTGCCGCACCTCGCTCGCCGTATCGGCACTTAGAATTATGCGGTATTGCCTTAGGTCAGCCCGCAGCAGGGAAGTGAATGCGCGGCGGCTGAAAACGTCTTTTCCAAACGTCTGTACTGATTTTACCACAAACTTCCCCGCAGAAAAAGACGCATAACCACGAAACTGTATGGAAAAACTATCCCCAGGCTGATGAATGGAAAGCCGGCATCCCAAAGCCAAAAACACCAAAAGGAGCAATGCAAAATGGAAAACATGATCTCGACCGTTGCCGCTGCCGCCGTGGGGATGGCCATTGGCGGTGCCGCCGTATATGCCGCCACACAGGACCACCGCCAGATCCGCCGCACCGTGCACAGACTTTCCCGCGGGGCAGAAAAAGCTTTGATCGACTTTGACCGCATGGTGGAAAGCTACACCAAATAACAAAAATGCACCGCGTATGATGGCGGTGCATTACATAAAAAAGCAAACAAAATGCCGCAACGGAACCCCATGCCCCGCTGCGGCAGACCCAAACCCCTCTATTTTAAGGGCAATACCGCATAATTCTAAGTGCCGATACGGCGAGCGAGGTGCGGCAGCCGTCGGAGCGGTGCTTAAGCCGTAAGGCGGGAATTGTGCGGTGTTGCCTAAGGTATTATCACAGGATACGCACGCGGATGGCGGTATCAATGCCGCTGAGCTGTGCGGTTAGGCCGGCATCCACGTTGCCTGTTACATCCAGCATGGTGTAGGCAACATTCTTGCGGCCTTTGTTCACCATGTTCTCAATGTTCAGGTTGGCGGCGGTCAGAATGCCGGTGATGGCAGAGATTGCGCCCGGCTCATTGCGGTGAATGATGCAGATGCGCTTGCCGCCAACGCGCGGCTGGCTGACATCCGGCAGGTTGACACTGTGGGTGATGTTGCCGTTTTTCAGGTAGTCGCTCAGCTCATTGGCTGCCATCACAGCGCAGTTGGTCTCGCTTTCCGGGGTGGAAGCGCCCAGGTGCGGCGTGCAGTAAACTCCTTTCACACCCAGCAGCTCCTCCGCCGGGAAATCGCAGAAATACTGGGCAACCTTGCCGGTGCCGAGAGCATCCAGCAGGGCAAAGTTATCAACCAGCTCACCGCGGGCAAAGTTCAGCACACGCACGCCGTCCTTGCACATGGCCAGCGTCTGGGCATTGATGGTGTTCTTGGTGGAGGCAGGTACGGCACATGGATGGTCAGATAGTCGCAGCGGGGCAGCATATCGCCCAGGGTGACGCAGTGCTGTACGCTGCGGGACAGGCTCCATGCAGCGTCAATGGAAATGTATGGGTCATAGCCCAGAACTTCCATGCCCAGGGCAACGGCGGCGTTGGCGACGCGGGCACCAATGGCACCCAGGCCGATTACACCGATGGTTTTGCCGCGCAGTTCCGGGCCGACAAACTGCTTTTTGCCCTTCTCCACATCCTTGGCCAGGGTGGCGCTGCCTTTCAGGCCCTGCGCCCACTGCACAGCGTCCGGTACATTGCGGCTGCCGGACACCAGCGCGCCGATGACCAGCTCGGCCACAGCGTTGGCGTTGGCACCGGGGGTGTTGAACACTACGATGCCCTGCTCGGTGCACTGGTCAATGGGAATGTTGTTGGTGCCGGCACCTGCGCGGGCAATGGCCAGCAGGCTTTTGGGCAGGGCAACATCATGCAAGTCGGCGCTGCGCACCAGAATGCCCTGTGCGTCGTTGGCCTCGTTATTGATCTCGAACTGGTTGGCCGGCAGCTTTGCCAGCCCGACCGGCGAAATGGCGTTCATGGTTTTGATGGTATACATAATGGCGGATAACCCCCTGTAATAATTAGAAATGAGCAATTAGGAATGAACGGTATGGCAGAGAAATCAGCAAGAACATTGGGATTTGAGCAAAACATAAAGTCAGCCTTCAATTCCTAATTTCTAATTGCTAATTCCTCATTATTTCACGCGTTTTCCTTGCGGAACTTCTCCATGAAATCAACCAGGTCGTTCACACCCTGGGCAGGCATGGCGTTATAGATGGAAGCACGCATGCCGCCAACCAGGCGGTGGCCTTTCAGGTTCACGAAACCGGCTTCGGTAGCAGCGGCGCAGAACTTCTTATCCATATCCGGGTTGGGGCTGGTGAAGGTCACGTTCATCATGCTGCGGTATTCCGGCTGAACGGGATTGTTATAGAAGTCCTGACCGTCCAGGTAATCATACAGGACCTTGGCCTTGGCGTGGTTGATCTTGGCCATCTCTTCCAGGCCGCCAACCTCATTCTGCAGGTAATCCATCACCAGACCGGTCATGTAGATGCACCAGCACGGCGGGGTGTTGTACATGCTGTCCTTATCCAACAGGGTAGTGTAGTTCATCATGGTGGGGATCTTTTCCGCCGGGATGCCTTTGGCGCTCTTGCCCAGCAGGTCGTCCCGGATGATGGCAATGGCCATACCGGCGGGGGCAACGTTCTTCTGCACACCAAAGTAGATGCAGCCGTACTTGCTTACATCGGTCGGCTCACTGAAAATCATAGAGCTCATGTCAGCTACCAGGGGGATGCCGTCCACCTGCGGCACATCTTTATAAGTAGTGCCAAAAATGGTGTTGTTCTGGCAGATGTGGATGTAGCTGGCGTTTGGGTCGTACGCAATGGCCTTGACATCCGGAATATAGGTGAAGTTCTTATCCTGCTGGAAGCAGCGATGCGGCTGTGCCGAACTTAGCGGCTTCTTCGGCAGCCTTTTTGCTGAAGTTGCCGGTCACCAGATAATCTGCCGTGCCGGTGGTCATAAAGTTCAGGGGCACCATGCGAACTGCTGGGTTGCGCCGCCCTGGAAGAAACCGATCTTGTAGTTGTCGGGCACATTCAGCACCTTGCGGATACCGGCCTCAGTGTTCTGGATGATCTCATCGAACCACTTGCTGCGGTGGCTCATCTCCATCACGCTCATACCGCTGCCATGGTAGTCCAGCAGATCGGCCTGAGCTTTTTGCAAAACGGGAACCGGCAGCATGGAAGGACCGGCGCTGAAATTATACACACGATTCATAAGAGGTTACCTCCTAAATTCATTCTTACACCCAAGCTCAAAGCGGCGCGCTGCGCCTTGCTTTGTTGATTCGTTTTTCACAACACCTGTATTATACGCACTGCGCCTGCCCGCCCGCAAGCAAAACACGTTTGTCAAAATACCGAAAAAAGTGGAAAATTGCCGCGGGCAGCCTGCCAATAAGTACAGATGTGCGCAAATGAAAACAGATACTTTTACAAACGTAAAATACTGACCGCCAAAACAGCCAAAAAGTAAGTGCGCATTTTGTGCAAAAATGCACCTTGCTAAAATATCTGCCACAGATGTAAAATAAAAGTACAAAAATCAACACAAACATAAAAGGATGGGATGGAGAGAAGAATGAAAGCACTTTCAACCAGTGAGGAGCAGGTCATGGCGGCGCTGTGGGCCTGCGGCAAACCGGCCACTCGGCGGCAGATCGCGGCCAAACTGCCGCCGGACTGTGTGTGGGCGGATTCCACACTGCTCAACTTCCTGCTGCGGCTGGAAGCCAAGGGTTATGTACGGCCCGAAAAGGAGGGTAACAAAAATATTTATACCCCGCTGGTGCGCCGTGTGACCTATTGCGGGGCAGTCAGTGCGATACACCTGCAAACTCTGTATGGCGGGGATCTGCGCAGCATGGTGGCGGCGTTATCGGATACCGGACGCATCACCAATGCTGAGATGGAGCGTCTGGCCCGCTGGCTGGACACCCGCGTGGCTGAAAGCCCGGAATACGATTACGATTGACCCCAAAAAAGGAAAACTGCCCCTTGCTTTTATAGGGCGGTGCAGTACAATACAGACAGATGCATGACTTGTAACAGAATGAGAAGGGAAATAAGACATGACAAAATTGGATGACCTTGCTTTGCATATGATTACATATTACGCAGCGGATCCTGCCCGCATCCAGCACTTTATCAAGGTGCACAGCTTTGCTGCGCTGATTGCCCGGCAGGAGGGGATGGATGCCGCAACGCTGGAAATTCTGGAAGCCGCTGCCTATGTGCATGATATCGGAATCAAACCGGCAGAGCAGACCTATGGCAGTTCCGCAGGCAGATATCAGGAAGAGCTCGGCCCCGCCCCGGCCCGCGCCATGATGTTGGAATGCGGCTTTACCCCGGCGCAGGCCGACCGCGCTGCTTATCTGGTGGGGCACCACCATACCTATACCAACATTGACGGCATGGACTATCAGATCCTGGTGGAAGCGGATTTCCTGGTCAATCTGTATGAGGATTCTGTACCCAAAGCAGCGGCGCAGAACGCGCTGGATAAAATTTTCAAAACGCAGACAGGCAAAACAATCTGCAAAGAAATGTTTGTGCTGTAAATGATACTACGATAATTTTTTTGCCCGCAACCGGCGGTTGACACATTTCCAACAGTCAGGTTCTTTTTTGCAACGGCACCAGCTGGTACGATAAAACCACCGAAACAAAACCCACAACACAAGAAAGGACATTGACCATGATCTTTGCAGACAAATTGATCGCCCTGCGCAAAAAGGCAGGATATTCCCAGGAAGAACTTGCCCAACAGCTGAACGTGACCCGGCAGTCGGTCTCCAAATGGGAGGGTGCACAGTCGGTTCCGGATATTGAAAAGATATTGCAGATCAGCAAACTGTTTGGCGTTACCACAGATTACCTGTTAAAAGACGAGATGGGCGAACCGGAATATGCCGAAAGTGAGCCACCGCCCTGCGCCGTGTAACGCTGGAGCAGGCTAACGCTGCCCTGACCCAGGCAAAGGTCAACGCTCCCTACATGGCGTGGGGAACCGCGCTCTGTGTTGCTTCACCTGTTATGCTGCTGCTTTTGGGCGAAATCTGCCAGCATTCCCAGTTTGGCCTGAACAAGAATGTGGCGACCGGTATTGGTCTGTGCGTTCTGCTGGTAATGGTATGCGTGGCTGTGGTGCTGTTTATGCTGTGCGGCACGAAGAACCGGGACTTTGATTTTTTGGAAAAGGAACCCTTTGAAACAGAATACGGCGTGACCGGCATGGTGCGGGAACGCCAGGCGGCGTACCGTCCCACCTATGATAAATTGAACCTGACCGGCACCGTGCTGTGCATTCTGTCCGCTATTCCGCTGTTTGTGGCCATGATGGTGAACAGCGGAATCGTGATGAATGCGGCGGTTTGTGTTCTGCTGGTGTTGGTTGCCTGCGGCGTTTTTGCCTTTGTGCTGGGCGGGACCTATTACGGCGCAACGGAAAAGCTGCTGGAAGAAGGGGACTACACCCGCCACAGCAAAGCCACCCGTGAGCTGCGTACTGCCATCAGCGTGGTGTACTGGCTGGTGGTCACGGCGGCATTCCTGCTGTACACCTTTGGCCCCAGGGGCAACGGCCAGCCCCAATACAGCTGGTTCATCTGGGCCATCGGCGGCATTCTGTATGCGGCCCTAGTGCTGGTGGTGAAAATGGCGCTGAGAAAGCAAAATAATAAATAATAATAAATAAAGAATAATGTTGGTGGACCGCCGTGCGGTGGCACGGCTCAAAAAATAGGGCGCTACTTTCCTACAGCAAATTGCCAATGAAGGAAAGTAACGCCTTATTTTAATGTTGCGCGCATGGCGCGCACACCGCCATTATTCATTATTCATTCTGATGCTGCGCATCAGCCCTGCATCTGCACAATATCCCGGATCGCCTTTCCCGTCGGGGTGCCGGCAAGGCCGCCGATGCCGGTTTCGCGCAGGTCATTGCTCATGGCAGCGCCAACTTCGGCCATCGCGTCGATCACCTCGTCCGCGGGGATATGCCCTACCGCGCCGGCCAGCGCCATGTCCGCGCAGGAGACTGCGTTCATGGCCCCGATCACATTGCGCTTGATGCAGGGAATTTCCACCAGCCCGGCCACGGGGTCACACACAAGGCCCTCCAGGTTGGTCAGCGCCATGGCAAAGGCTTCGGCGCATTGTTCGGCGGTGCCGCCGCGCAGCTCCACCAGGGCGGCGGCTGCATGG
>ENA-OQAA01001104-OQAA01001104.1-human-gut-metagenome-genome-assembly--contig:-NODE-1104-length-15064-cov-1.926491_pt1 | contig 15064 bp, 12 predicted proteins | sample MGYA00242489_ERZ504515 | MGnify/ENA primary metagenome ERZ504515 (study PRJEB26092, sample SAMD00036237) | human gut metagenome | host: Homo sapiens | study: EMG produced TPA metagenomics assembly of...
TGACGGAGTAGTGCCTGTATGCTTACGAAAAAAACGTGTCATCGTAGAATTCGATTGAAAATTAGTTCGTGAAACCACTTCCTTTATTTCAAGATTGGAGTCTTTCAATAAGACTTTTATCTCAAGTATGGTATATTCCACAATCCACTCTTTAGCCGAACGACCAGTATTATCTGTTATTAACATTGTCAGATATTTAGGTGAGATACACATCTTATCTGCATAAAATGCCACATCACGACTTATAGTATGATACTCTATAACCAAATAAAAGAATTCAAAAACCTGCTTCTCTTTACGTACAAACTTCACGGAAGCCATAGCCTTGGGGTTACTCTTATAGCCCACATACAAGTCCCAATAATAAACCCTCAATAAATACATCACCGATTCCCTCCTAAGAAAGGCACAAGATAAATCTACACGGCATGACAATATATGACAGAAATGAACAAAGCGCTTATACTCTTCTTCACTGAGCGGAGAGCTATAATATTTCCTCATATAGAAAAAATAGTCAAGTGTAAGCCTACCCAGCCCATTAATGGTATCCATAAACAATTTCTTTGGTACTTTAAAGAAAATAACGGCAAAGTCTGTACTGATTTCGGTTATACTTGCCAACTGATAAGGAAAATAGTTATCAAATCATTCTTCACAACCCTGCGTTTATTAGAAAACACATTAAAAAGAGCAGAGCCTCCGGTACAAACTCCATTTATCCCTTCTTCTAGATATGTCGGAATCCCGTCAAGAGGCAAATCAATTACCTTTGTATAAATATTGAACCCCTCTAAATCAAACACACCACTTGAAAAAGGCCTATTATCTTTTTGTAGCTTTTACCATATTTGTTTTAAATATTATGCTAAGTTACAAAAAAAAATCATTTTTAGATTATTTGTTCTAAAATTGCACATATATACTGAAGTTCAGTCAAAACTAAAGTATAAATTCTTATTCTATAAAGGGCTAAATAATATCCGATAGGGCAGAGATAATGGAATAAAAAAGTCCCACAAATCGTTGAATTTATGAGACTTACCTATTCATTATCCAGTTAGTTCAGCGGAGAGACAGGGATTCGAACCCCGGGTGCCTCGCAGCACAACGGTTTTCAAGACCGCCGCAATCGACCACTCTGCCACCTCTCCAAAACTTCTTTTTCAGAAGTGCTTTTCTTTTAAAGCGGTGCAAAGATACAAATCATTTTTTATTCTACAAACTTTTCTGCACAAAAACAGAGCAATTATACCAAAATTCTTGTTTATACCCACTACGGAACGAACATAACGGCATTTAGGCTATTTGTTGAAATTTATCAAGGGCAAGACAGAGTTTTATAACTTACTGGCTATCAGTATATTTACAAAGAGCCACATTCAGTATACGATTGAACCCTATTCAGTATACGACTGAATGGCATTCACTATACGACTGAATTAGGTTCAGAATACGACTGTTCCTTAAACCTACATCATTTGTAAATAATGCAGATTATTATTCGGTTCTTGTTTCAATTCATAAACCACATATAAAGAAAGTATTAACATCTCTACTCCCCCGGACATTCACTACCTAATAATAGTTATTTTATGCTGTTCAACATAAAAAGAGAAGTATCTCTTATAAAATTACGGAATTTATTCAGTATTTTTGCGCGCTCTAAAGGATAACATTATCTAACCTACTAACAAAAACAAATTTTATGGAATTGAACAAAACCTTTACCAATGGGCTTTGGAATAAAGAAATCAATGTCAGTGATTTCGTCAGTAAAAACATCGCACCCTATACCGGGGATGCATCTTTCTTGCAGGGACCTACCGAACGTACCAAACGTATCTGGGACATCTGTCTGAAGGCTCTCGAAGAAGAAAGGAACAACAATGGCGTCCGTTCACTGGACAATACCACCGTATCTACCATCACTTCTCATAAAGCCGGGTATATTGATAAGGACAATGAACTTATTGTCGGTTTGCAGACTGATGAACTGTTGAAACGATCCATCAACCTTTCGGAGGCATCAACGTGGTAGCAAAAGCATGCCGTGAAAACGGAGTGGAAGTGGACGATAAAGTAAAAGACATCTTCACCCATTACCGCAAAACACATAACGACGGCGTATTCGATGTATATACCGAAGAAATCCGTTCCTTCCGCTCACTGGGATTCCTTACCGGATTGCCCGACAACTATGCCCGCGGACGTATCATCGGCGACTACCGCCGATTGGCTCTCTACGGCATCGACCGTCTGATTGAAGCCAAGCAGGAGGACTTGCGCAACCTCACCGGCCCGATGACCGAAGCACGCATCCGTCTACGCGAAGAAGTGGCAGAACAAATCAAAGCTTTGAAGGACATCAAGGTTATGGGCGAATATTACGGACTCGACCTCAGCCATCCGGCTACATCAGCTCAAGAGGCCGTGCAATGGGTATACATGGCATATCTTGCTGCCATCAAAGAGCAGGACGGAGCAGCCATGTCACTGGGTAACGTATCTTCGTTCCTCGATATATTCATTGAATACGATCTGGCTCACGGAAAAATCAATGAGACGTTTGCACAGGAACTGATAGACCAGTTCGTCATCAAGCTGCGCATGGTACGCCATCTGCGTATGCAATCATACAATGATATCTTTGCCGGTGACCCGACTTGGGTGACCGAAGCCATCGGAGGACGCTTCAATGACGGACGCGTGAAGGTCACCAAGACTTCTTTCCGCTTTTTGCAGACGCTATACAACCTCGGTCCTTCTCCGGAACCGAACTTGACCGTATTGTGGAGTCCCGAACTGCCGGAAGGCTTCAAGATTTCTGCGCCAAAGTTTCTGTAGATACCAGCTCCATCCAGTACGAAAACGACAACCTGATGCGTGAAGTGCGCAACTGCGACGACTACGGCATCGCCTGCTGTGTATCCTACCAACCATCGGCAAACAAATCCAGTTCCTTCGGCGCACGTGCCAACCTTGCCAAGGCCCTGCTGCTCGCCATCAACGGTGGACGTTGCGAAAATACCGGAACTGTCATGGTGAAAGGTATTCCCGTATTGACCGGTGAGACATTGAAGTTTGAGGAAGTTATGGCCAACTACAAGAAGGTACTGAACTGAAATAGCCCGTGTCTACAACGAGGCCATGAATATCATCCACTACATGCATGATAAGTATTATTATGAGAAAGCCCAGATGGCATTCATCGATACCGACCCACGCATCAATCTGGCATACGGTGTTGCCGGCCTTTCCATCGCCATAGACTCACTGTCCGCCATCAAATATGCCAAAGTCACTGCACGCCGCAACGAAATCGGCCTGACCGAAGGTTTCGACACTGAAGGTTCATTCCCCTGCTTCGGCAATAATGACGACCGTGTGGACCACCTGGGAGTAGACCTCGTTTACTATTTCAGCGAAGAACTGAAAAAGCTGCCTGTCTACAAGAATGCCCGTCCCACCCTTTCCTTGCTGACTATCACCTCCAACGTGATGTACGGCAAGAAGACCGGTGCCACTCCGGACGGACGCGCCAAAGGTGTTGCCTTTGCTCCGGGTGCCAACCCAATGCACGGACGTGACAAGAACGGTGCCATCGCTTCCTTGAGCTCCGTAGCCAAATTGCGCTACCGCGACTCGCAGGACGGCATCAGCAATACGTTCTCCATTGTTCCCAAATCACTGGGCCCGACACCGGAAGAACGTGTAGAGAACCTGGTAACCATGATGGACGGCTACTTCACCAAAGGTGCCCACCATTTGAACGTAAACGTACTGAACCGCGAAATGCTGGAAGATGCCATGGAACATCCTGAAAAGTATCCGCAACTCACCATCCGCGTTTCCGGCTATGCCGTGAACTTCGTGAAGTTGAGCCGCGAGCATCAGTTGGAAGTCATCAGCCGTTCATTCCACGAAAGAATGTAATATGATAAATGTACACTCCTACGAAAGTATGGGAACATTCGACGGGCCGGGTCTCCGGCTCGTCGTTTTCCTGCAAGGATGTCCGTTCCGTTGTCTGTATTGTGCCAATCCGGATACGATTGATGTAAAAGGAGGCACTCCCACCACTCCGGAAGAGATTCTGCAAATGGCTATCAGCCAAAAGGCATTCTTCGGGAAGAAAGGAGGTATTACTTTCTCCGGCGGTGAGCCTACCCTGCAAGCAGAAGCGCTGATTCCTCTTTTCAAGGAGCTGAAGGCGAACGGCATCCATATCTGTCTGGACAGTAACGGAGGCATCTGGAATGAAAAGGTGGAAGAGCTCTTTAGCCTGACTGACTCGTGCTGCTGGACATCAAGCAATTCAATCCCGAACGCCACCGTACGCTGACGGACGAAGCAACGAACAGACACTCCGCACCGCTGCCTGGCTCGAAGAACATGAACACCCCTTCTGGCTGCGCTATGTACTGGTCCCCGGTTACAGCGATTCGGAAGAAGACACCCGCCTGCTGGGTGAAAGTCTTGGCAAATACCAGCAGATACAACGGGTGGAAATACTTCCTTATCACCGTCTGGGTGTTCACAAATACGAAGCCATGGGATGGGATTACAAATTGAAAGAAGTGAAGGAAAATACTCCGGAACAACTGGAACGGGCAGAAAAACTGTTCAAAGAGTATTTCACGAATGTGATAACCAACTAAAACAGAAAAGCAAGGCTGTCCGGATATGATTCCAGACAGCCTTGCTTTTCATTTATAGGGTAAGAATCCTATTCTTTCAAGTTATAGGTAATCTGCTGTACATCATCACTACTGCCACCCACCATAAAGACGAAATCACCAGGTTCTACCATATAATTCATCTCATTGTCATAGAATCCCAGTGCATCGTCAGTTATCTGAAAAGCTACAGTTTTGCTTTCACCCACATTCAGATGAATTTTCCTGAAGCCCTTCAATTCCTTTATCGGACGCGTAACAGAGGCTACCTTATCCTGCACATACAATTGAACTACTTCCTCTCCTGCACACTTACCGGTATTAGTCACTTTTACCGACACCTCCGTATGGACGCCTGCAGCCTTGCCCGGCAGCAGTTTCAAATCAGAATATCCAAAATCCGTGTACGAAAGCCCATATCCGAAAGGATAGGCAGGCTCAGTGGAAGCATCGATATAAGATGCCTTATAGGTCTGTTTCAATGCGGTAGGGCGGCCGGTGCTCTTATTCTGATAATAAATGGGAATCTGTCCTACGTGTGCAGGAAATGTCATGGGCAATTTAGCCGAAGGATTATACTCTCCCCACAACACATTGCATATGGCATTGCCGGCCTCACTTCCCAGCCACCAAGTACACAGTACCGCATCAGCATGTTCTTATCTCATTGAAGATTACCGGACGCCCACACATGACAAGAGCAATGACAGGTTTTCCAGTCTTTGCCAGTTCCGACACCAGCTTCTGCTGCCCCTCGGGTATGGCTATATTCACTTTGGAAGCCTTCTCGCCACTCTGACCGAATCTCTCGCCTACCGCCACAACAATGACATCCGAAGCCTCAGCAGCCTGTAATGCTTCCTGCAATCCGGTCAACTGATTGCTCTTCATATCATAGCCTTCAGCATAGCTCACCTCCAGTCCTTTCCGGACCAATGCATCATATAAGGTCACCACTTTGTTCCGGTCCGTAGTGGCAGCCCAAGCACCTGCCATATCGTACTGGGATTTTGAGAGTCCTCCTATCAAGGCTATCTTCCTCGTCTGTGCCGTCAACGGAAGCACAGATTCCCTATTCTCCAGCAATACAACGGAACGCTCGGCCATACGGAGCGAAGCATTACGGACTTCGGGCGCATTGAGTATTCTGGCCGCTCTTTCCGGATTACAGTAGCGAAAAGGGTCCTCAAACAATCCCAACTCATATTTCTTCTCCAATATACGCCGTACTGCATCATCAAGCACACTCTCCTTTACTTTCCCTTCTTGAACAAGCTCCTTCAGATAAGTCAAGTAGCAGGTACTTACCATCTCCATGTCCAGACCAGCATTCAGCGCTTTGGCTGCGGCATCTTTCTTGTCAACAGCATAACGGTGGTTCACCAATTCCTCTACCGAATTATAATCGGACACAACAAATCCCTTAAATCCCCACTGCTCTCTCAATAGCCGGTTGAGCAAGAAATCATTGGCAGTACAAGGAATATTATTAAAATCATTGAAAGCACTCATCACGGTAGCTGCTCCTACCTTTATGGCCGCCTTATAGGGAGGCATATAAAAATTGGCAAAGTGGCCCATTGACATATCCACACTATTATACTCCTTTCCTGCTATCGGTGCACCATATCCGGCAAAATGTTTCATACATGCCATGACAGTCGTCGTGTCTGCCAAATCGTCTCCTTGCAAGCCTCTGACACGCGCCTCCGCTACCCGAGAACCATAATAAGGGTCCTCACCGGCCCCTTCCATGACGCGTCCCCAACGTGCGTCCCACGAAATATCCACCATCGGGGCAAAAACCCAGTTCAAACCATCAGCGGCACTTTCCAAAGCATTGTAGCGTGCAGCTTCCTCAATCATGGCCAAATCGAAACTTGCAGCCTCGGCAAGCGGAAGCGGAAATCCGGTACGATAGCCGTGGATAACATCCAGTCCGAAAATTAAAGGAATGCGCAAACGCGATTGCAAAGCAAACTCTTGATAACGGCGTATATCCTTTACTCCTATCACATTCAGCATAGAGCCTATTCTGCCTTGCCGGACATACTCTTCTTTAGGAATATTTCCACCGTCGGGTCCGGTAAAATTCCCTCGGTAGGTGCATTGTGCAAGCTGGCCTATCTTTTCATCCAGCGTCATCTGCTTCATCAAGCTTGAGATGAATTTCTCCTTCTCCGTAGTTTGTGCCGAGGTAAAGGTGTTACCAAGTCCCCACAGACAAACCATCAGTATTATTATCTTTTTCATACTGCCATTCTTGTTTTGATATTTATTTTATCATAAAACAACAGTTGCCTTCAATGGTAAATCAGCTGAAGAAGGACCTGCCAGAATCTCAAAAGTCCCCTTTTCCACTACAAACCGATGTGATTCCACATCATAGTAGGCAAAGGCTTCCTCATCCAGCAATATCCGAACGCGCTTGGTTTCACCCTTCTTCAAGTAAACCTTATCGTAGCCTTTCAACTCCTTCAATGGACGCGGAACAGAACATTCCACATCCCGCACATATACCTGAGCCGCTTCCGCAGCATCCATCTTTCCGGTATTCTTGATGTCAAAGCTTACCGTAACCCGGCTTCCCCCCGTCTTCTCAACACTCAGATTACTATATTCAAAACTACTGTATGACAGTCCATACCCGAAAGGATAGAGCGGCTGCTTTCCGTTCCGGTCATATCCCCTATAACCTACGAAAACACCTTCGGCATACTGCACCCGTTTATGAGGTACATTGCGATTGTCATAATAATTACCATATACCGGATTATCTTCCCATTTTTCCTCGATGCTGACTGGTAGTTTGCCACTTGGCGAAAGCTTGCCCGTAATGATTTCGGCAAGGGCCTTTCCACCCTCCTGCCCCGGATACCATGCCATCAAAATAGCTTGTACACTCTGCCCCCAATTGCGGAAATCTATTCCACCTCCGGCATTCACCACCACAGCCACATTATCATGAAGTGAAGCCACTTTATTAATGAGATATTCCTGCCCGTATGACAATGCAAACGGACGGTCGAACCCTTCACCTTCTGTACTGCTGTTGAACCCGGCACATACAATAACATTCCTGGCATGCTTCAGTGAAGAGGCCAAACGCTCCTCATCCATCATTCCTGCCTGGAAACTGACAGTCGCCTCACCCACATTATCAAAATATTCAATACGCAACCGGTATATCTCCCCTGCACTGACCTGCATAAATGCACTGCGGGTACTGAATGAATGGTTCCCCCAATCTCCGGTAATCAGCTTATCGTTTACAAACAGACGGTATCCGTCATCGCCAGCCAGCTGGAACTTGACAGTTCCATCCTTGTCAGCCTTGTAAACTCCCGTCCAACGGGCAGAAAACTGATCTACCGGCATGCCGTCGAACGGTGCACCGTATTTCCAGGCATGGTCTATGGCAGGCTCTATGGCAGCTTGAAAGAGTTCTCCGGTAAGATTACGAGTATTATAATATTCGCCCTTAAAACCGTTTTGCGTAAAACTGCCATCCGTATAAATCTGTTGGGACATATCCTTATAAAGAATGCTGTCAGACAGCAGCTCTATCTGTCTGCCGCCCTTCAACTGAACCATACCGTCATAGAGTGACACTACCGAATAAGGGGTGATAAATCCGCTTCCTCCTCCTGTGGGAATAATATCGGCATTAGGCCCGATTACCAATGTTCTACCGTTCCGGTAAGGCAACGTACCGTTATCATTTTTCAATAAGACTACTCCTTCTCTCGCCAAGTCAAGTGCAATTTCCTTAGACTGTGCATTGTCTTTATCGATAGATTTATCTTCTCTCGGAGTATCAAGTGCTCCAAAAGCAATCAATGTCTGGAGTATATGCCGGACTTTGGCGTCAATGGTCTCTTCCTTCACGATACCATTCTCTATTGCCGGAATAAGAATTTCCCTGGTCATGAATTTACCGACGGGCATTTCCAAATCCAACCCTCCATTAGCGGCTCCCACACCGGAATATACAGATGTCCAGTCAGACATCAGGATACCTTTAAATCCCCACTGCTTGCGTAATACATCAATGTTCAGCCAGCTGTTTTCGGTGGCATGTACCCCGTTCAGCGGATTATAGCTATCCATGACCGCCCCTACTCCTGCTTCCTGCACAGCTTTTCGGAACGCGGGAAAATAAATTTCCTGCAGCGTGCGTTCATCCACATCTGAGCTGGCATGATGTCTGCTCCACTCCTGGTTATTGGCCGCAAAATGCTTCACCGTAGCCATAACTCCCTCTTCCTGCACTCCCAAGATATATTCTTTAGCAGTTTCGCCCGTCAAATAAGGTCTTCACCAAAATACTCATAGTTTCGCCCGCATAGAGGAGAGCGGTAGATATTGACTCCAGGCCCCAACAGAATACTTACCCCACGGGCCTTTGCATCCCGGGCCAAACCATGTCCCAGCTCTCTAGCCAACTTACGGTTCCATGTCGAAGCCGACAAGATGCCACAAGGATACAAGGTACTTTGAGTATTGTTACGTATGCCTTGCGGACCATCGGCCATCCTGATTTCGGGTATGCCAAGCCGGGGTACAGCCCGGATATAAAAAGATTTGGGACCGGAAATGTAATCGATTTTTTCTTCCAGCGTCATTTGAGAAACCAACTCCCTGGCACGCTGCTCCACCTGGGGAGTAATACACACTTGTGCTTTTGCCGTGATTGCACAACAAAGCAATAGCCCGCTTAAGGCTACTTTCTTTTTAATCTTCATTTTGTCTATTTTACTACGTGTTTGTTATATTGCCGGGCATGTCCCGACCTACTTTCTTTCTTCTCAATCAATAAAAAACCGTGTCCCTTCATCCACCAACGAAGAAACACGGCCGAAAGTTATTAAGAAAATTCTGAATCTACAAGAAAGTGGACAAAAACATGTCTGTCCTGCTATCAATAAGTAAGACGTATACCGGCCTGCAACGTAAAGTTACACGGGTTCTCCTTGCGTATAGTCTGTATCGACGAACCGTCATCAAAGAAATAAGATACTCCCGGTTCCACATACAGGCCCACCCTATTGCTTATGTTATACTGGGCACCGACAGCACCCATGACAGAAAGCTGTACCGGTTTCACAGTCTCACTCTCAGTACCAATCTTGCCATACACACATTTTTCAATGGCACCCCCCGCCGAAACGTACATCGTAAAGTTCTTTGCATCCACAAAGTTCCAGTTGGCCCGTACCGGAATGCCAATATAATGCAGCTTCTGGCTTATCTTTTCCGAGCTGCCCTCATACCTTACGTCAGAAGCAAGATAGGTATACGTCAGCCCGCTTTCCACAGAGAAACCCTTCGCCAAGTTTTTCCGCACCGAAACACCGAAACTGAGCGGTTGTTTATGGTCTATATCCGCAATTTTCTTTTCGCGTCTTTGCAGATAGGGCATACCATCCTTAAAAACCAGTTCCTGCCCGTCGGGAATAGTAACAATGCCATTGGCCGTAGAGGATAAATCTACGTTACCGCCATAAATAGGACTTCCAGGCATGTAGTCCGACATCACATTCGCTTCCCCTTCATTCGCCAATGAAAAACCTCCCGTATTTCCTACGGACAAGCCAACCGCCCATCCTTTAGCATCCCTACCAGAACTGTTTTTTTCCGGAAGATGCAGTTTGTCCCGGCCTGACGGACGATAGCGGTCTTCCCTTGTCTCCGGTTCCTCGGCCTGCATTGTAGTTTCATGGTCCGTATCTTCCACTACCGGTTCTTCCGCCTGCTGTCCAATACCGACAACCTCATCTGCAGTTTCAACCGGCAGCATTTCCTCCTGCTGTTCTTCGCCAACCGATATTCTGATATGTTGTGCAACCAAAGGGTGACTTGCCTCCTTATTGGGCGCCGATGCATTTCCATGTGCCCGATAAGCAGGCTCTATGGAATTAGTCCGTATGGCAGGTACTGTCTGTTCCGGCAAGACGTCCGGAGCCACAGCCAAAGCGGGCACTGACGTATGCCGCATTTCATTCCCTACCGGACTCTGCAACAGCCACAGACTGACGGACGAAACCGCCACCAGCAACACAGCTGCCGCGGCCACCGCCCAGCGACGGAAAGGTATCATCCTATGCGGTCCGGTTATCGGAGCTCCGGAAACGGACAATTCCTTCTCCAACCGCTCCCATCCGGCAACCGGCAGCGGTTCGGAATAGTCTTCCAGCTTGTCCTTTATCTTTTTCAACCACAATTCATCTTCCATACGTTCCTTCATTTAATCATTTCTTTTCATCCACTCACGTACTTTTGCCGCTAAAGTCGCTTTAGCACGCGTCAACTGCGAGGCAGAGGATTTTTCATTAATTCCCAATAGTCGAGCAATCTCCTTATGGGATTTCTCTTCAAAAATATATAAGTTGAATACGGTACGATAGCCGGCAGGCAATTCACTGATAAACTGCATCAGTACCTTTTGAGGAATGACATCTATTGACGAACCTTCCGGTTCCTCATAAGCTTCGGGTGCATTCTCCAAGGCCGATGACTGATTCATCACATCATTTTTCCGCAAATACTGCAACACCGTATTCACCATTACGCGTTCCATCCATGCCCGCAGAGAACCCTCTCCCCGCCAAGTGAACTTATCGAAAGAATCAAAAAGTTTCAGAAAACCGTCATGCATCAGGTCTTGGGCAGTCTCCCGGTCACCTGCATAACGGAGGCATACGCTGAGCATGCGTCCCGCATAGCGCTCATACAGTTCTTTGCGGGCAAGATTGTCTCCTTGCCTACAGCGTTCTGCCAATTCCTGTTCTTCCATTCTCTCTTTTAACACGTGTTTACCCTATAAATGCAATCGGCGCAAAAATACTGCATCAGGCAGAGAAGAAAATCATACTTCATTTCTTTAACAGTATACTACGCAGTATTTAGCTTTTCACCGCATTTTTTTGAATACAAAAATAAGTTTTAAACAGAAAAAGAGCTAAAACCTACCACTTATGAAGAAACTGAGAATGACATTGGCAGCATTCCATGCTTTTATTCCTGACTGCCATTGTATTGCAATCATGCCTGGACGATTGGGATGACAAATATGACACTTTGTTCGCCGTAGGTACGGTAAAGGTCATCGAAGGAAAAGACTACTATTTCTCACTGGACGAAGGCAGTAAACTATATCCCAGTGACACAACCTATGTTCACGACTATGCCGTAATAGACGGCCAGAGGGCTTTCATCTACTTCCGCGAACTGGAAGAGAAACTTCCAGCTACGAATATAATGCCCAAATAAAGCACATCGAAAACATTCTGACCAAAGACATCTACTCCATGCCTGCCGAAAAGGCAGACAGATCGGAGACGACAACATCAACGCCACGGATTTATGGATTACGGGCGAGTATCTGAACATCAAATATCAATTCTACCACAGCAACAACGAAGATAAGAAGCACATGCTGAACCTGGTCATCAATGAAGCATCCACCGGCGAAAACGACAAACCGGATTACGTCAATCTCGAATTCCGCCACAATGCCTACAATGACAGCCAGCTCACGCTGGGCACCGGACTGGCCTCCTTCAAGCTGGACAATATAGCGGAACAACTGAAAGAGAAAAAAGGGCTGAACATCCGTGTCAAAAGTCTATATGACGGTGAACGGTTCATGACCATAGACATTAAAAAAGAAAACAAACTAAATCTCCTGAAAACACATTTTTCAACATCTCAATGAGAAGCGGAGTAACATTTCAATATGTTGCTCCGCTTTGTTTTTCCATAACTTATCAGAATTCATTGTTCAAGCAAGTCAGCCTCAACGAAGCGTTGAACGCTTCGGCAGACAATCGCGTCCTGACCTGTACCTGCACGCTGCTCTTCGGCTGGACATCAAAATAATTGTCGCTATATACACTTTCATTGTCAGCAACGGACAAGCATACGGCACGGGCAAACTTGTCTGTTGATACCGTCACTTCATATCCGCCTTCAATGGAACGGACTTCGGTCTGCAAATCCACTTTCGGATAATTCATATTCTTCTGCTTGTCCAGACAGTAGTTGTTATGGTACACCCTGCCCGATTTGTCCGTATAGTCTACGCGGACATATACCGTTCCTCTATCTGCCCCCTCCAGCAGCTTGGCAAGCGGTGCGGAAAAACAGACACGGCTGTCATTACCGGAAATGCCGACAGATTTGTCCCAGTGATAAACCACAGTGCCGTCGAACCGGCAGACCTGGAGCTGCAGCCGGCCGGAAGTATTCTCCAAGCGGTCGGACACTGCATATACTTTCAAATCATCCCCTCCACTACCGGAGAAATCAGGATGTCATCATAGACCTTGCGAGTATAATAGTGCTGCGCCTTCCAGCGTCCGTAATAGTCACGGCTCGCCCAGGAAGCTACGGGCCAACAGTCGTTGTGCTGCCAGAAAAGCGTCCCCATATTATACGGCATCTGGCGGCGGTGCGACTCGATGGCCGTCTTGATGGCATCTCCCTGCAGCACATGGTTCATATAAAGGAATGCCCGGAAATCACGCGGCTTTTTATATTCATTCAATAGGTAAGTCTCAATCAGCCGTTGGCATGGTCGCCACCACGCTGATGGGACATCATCACCTCGGAACGTATATCCCAGTCTTCGGGGTAAGGAGCATAGCGCTTGACGGAGTCGAACTCTGGAAAAGACTGAAAGCCGTACTCGCTGAAAAAAGCGGGATTTCTCGCTGTCATAATCGGAAATGGGTGCTTTACCATGCCAGACACTCCAATAGTGACGGTCCCCGTCAGTAGTACCGGACATCTCTCCCTCGAATGCGAACGGAGAAGAAGGCCAATAGAAGGTTCCGGTGCATACTCCCTGACCACCCCGGGTAAGGTGACATGATACTGCTGCCGGTACTGTGCCCAAATCTTGTCGGCATATTCCTTGTTCTGCCGTTCTATCTCGCACTTCCAGCCCCAGCCCAGCCAGGCCATCCTGGCATTCATTGTTTCCACACCACAAAGCAATGCAGGCATGATTGCGCAAACGTTTCACATTGTCCACCGCCTCCTGATGGATATTATCGAGCAGGGCGCCTTCTGCCGGATACATGCTGCAGGCAAACATAAAGTCCTGCCAAATCATAATTCCATGCTCATCACACAAATCATAGAAGACATCGTTCTCATAGATACCTCCGCCCCAGACACGCAACATATTCATGTTTACACCGGCGGCATCGAGAATCGTCCTTTTATAATTCTCGGGAGTGACGCGCGGCAGGAAGTTATCCGAAGGGATGTAATTGGCTCCTTTGGCAAAAACCGGACGCCCGTTCAGCTCTATATAGAAAGTATGCCCGTCCTTATCCGGCTGATGCACCACCTTCAAAGAGCGTATGCCCACCCTTTCGGTTTTAGAGTCCAACAATTCCCCGCCTGCAATGATATCCGTACGGAAACGGTAAAGGAAAGGCTCCCCCAGTCCATTACTCCACCACAGCTTCGGCTTGTGAAGGACGAAATCAACGGTCACCCGATTGGTGCCTCGCTTCAAATCCGCTTGCCACTCGCCAAGCACTCTTCCGGTAGCCTCGTCTGTTATCGTGACCAGCACTCCGTCCATATCCTTATCGCATCCAGCCTCCACATGTCCGGCAATCACGGCCCTGCCTGCACCGACTTCCTTCTGCTCGATAAACACATCGTTGATTCTCAAATCGCTCCAAGCCCTGATATACACCGGACGCCAGATGCCGGAGGTAACCAGACGTGGGCCCCAGTCCCAGCCATAATGATAACCCGCCTTACGGGCAAAAATGCTTATCTTCTTGTTGAACAAGCCTCCGTTTTCAGACTGGTCATTGGATGCCGGATACTGGTAAGGAAGTGCATCCCATTTGGGGACGTCTATCTTTACCGGCGAATGGAAGTACACCTTCAATATATTATTCTCCTCCCTGATGTACTGCCTAACGGGGATAGACCAGCGGCGAAACATATTGTCCGCTTTCAGTATACATTCATCATTCAAATAAACGTCAGCGTAAGTATCCAGCCCCTCGAACACAAGCTCCATATTCTCTTTCCGCATCATGTCGGCAGCAAGAGTAAAGCAAGTTTCATAAACCCAGTCTTCCTTGTCAATCCATTGCAATCCCCGTTCGTTCAACCGGAAAAACGGGTCTTCAATAATCTTGTTCTGCAGTAAGTCCGTGTGGACTACTCCCGGAACTGTAGCCGGATACCAATTGGTCAGTCTCGCCTGCCGGAATTTCCAGCCTTCATGAAGGTTCTTTACCGCTGTTTTTAGTTTCATACGAGTGTGTTTCATAGTTTTCTTTGACTACTCTAAATTACGGATAGACAAAATACGACATTCAAAGGATACTTTATAATATCTTCTTAACGAA
>ENA-OQAA01001105-OQAA01001105.1-human-gut-metagenome-genome-assembly--contig:-NODE-1105-length-15054-cov-1.846386_pt1 | contig 15054 bp, 21 predicted proteins | sample MGYA00242489_ERZ504515 | MGnify/ENA primary metagenome ERZ504515 (study PRJEB26092, sample SAMD00036237) | human gut metagenome | host: Homo sapiens | study: EMG produced TPA metagenomics assembly of...
ACCACTTTATCAAATTTTTCTTCATAATCCAGCACAGCACGGTCTCCCTCCTCCTTCACACGGTCAATAACACTCCGCACCGTATCAAACAGATTCTCCGTATTCATCACCGGACGTTTCAGAATCTCTTGCCACTGGGATTTATCGGGATTACTAATCAATATCATAATGACATGTTTTTAAAGATTTATGCATAAACCATGATATTATTGGAGGTGTATCAAAACTCTCTGAAGACTTTCTTTTAGGCGCTGATTACGCGGATTTCACGGATTTATTTTACCGAATCCGCGCTATTTCGCGTAATTCGCACCTAATGTCGTAACATAAAGAAAGCGTTTATATACTTTTGACACATCCTCGAGGCTTTAAATTATCATTTTCTCAATCGGCAGCACCAGAATGCCTTCTGCCCCCAGCGCTTTCAGCTTTCCGATAATCTCCCAGAAACACTTCTCGTCGAGTACGGTATGTACTGAGCACCAGCCTTCTTGTGCCAAAGGCATCACCGTGGGGCTCTTCATGCCCGGAAGTACAGAGACAATCTCATCCAGTTTCTCTTTCGGGGCATTCATCAGCACATACTTCTTATCTTCGGCTGTCTTCACGGCATCCATACGGAACAACAGCTCCCTCAATATCTCTTGCTTTTCCTCGCTCAGGTTCCTGTTACCAATCAGCAGGGCTTCGGACTTCATCACAACCTCCACTTCCTTCAGGCGGTTGCTCACCAGCGTAGAACCGGAACTTACAATATCGAAAATGGCATCTGCCAGACCGATGCCCGGCGCCACTTCTACCGACCCCGTAATGACGTGTATCTCCGCATTCACCCCATTCTCTTTCAAAAAGCCGGAAAGGATACCCGGATAAGATGTCGCAATCTTCTTTCCGTGAAACCACTTCACCCCCGGATACTCAATATCCTTCGGCATGGCAAGAGACAGACGGCATTTGCTGAATCCCAGACGCTTGATTATCTCTGCATCCTCATTCTTCTCAACAAATTCATTCTCACCCACAATTCCTATATCAGCCACTCCGGTAGCCACAGACTGCGGAATGTCGTCATCCCTCAGAAACAACACTTCAAGAGGAAAGTTTGACGACTGCACCAACAACGAGCGCTTCATGGCACTCAACTTTATATCCGATTCTCCCAAAAACGACATGGTCTCGTCATACAGACGACCCTTAGCTTGTACTGCAATTCTTAACATAAGGTTATTTACTATTTTACGATTTACTATTTACTATTTTGAATGAGATGACAGAAACAAAACGAGGCTTACCAATATTCGGCAAGCCTCGTCTGTTATGTCATCTGTTGTACATATACACTCATACGCCCACCGAGTTATTCGTTAGGATGATGATGGTGATGATGTGCAACGATATTCTTCATATTTTTTGGATTTTAATGCGACAAAAGTAAACTAAAAGTTTGAAACTCCAAAGATTTATCACAAAAAGTTTATTTTTTCTTTCAAATTCATCTTAGTTCACCACAGATTACACAGATTTGCACAGATTATTTTTATTCCAATCTATGCAACTGTGTAATCTGTGGTGAAACAATTAAATCAACGGCAATATTTCCTCCTGCTCTACTTCGCAGCTATGGAAATGCATTTCGCTTCCGCCTTCTCCTTCGGAAAGGTAAGTAGGTGCAAGTGGCTTCTGTGCAAAGTTCGCCCATGCTATTATACAGGCGTGCTTCTATGATAGCAATATTCCGCTTCTGCTCGCGAAGCGAAGCCCGCAGCACCACATGCGTGTCGTTGGTCGATATGGATTTGCGGAAGCGGGTTTCCATTTTCGATGTCACCCCGCCGGTCTGCAGCTTGCGGAACACGACCCAGCCGCAGATTTCATCCAGCAATACGGACTGGATGCCTCCATGCAACGTATTCAGCCACCCTTGATACTCCGGACGCGGCTTCCAGATGCTCACCACCTCGTCACCGTCCTCATAAAACTCCATTCTCACACCGGCTTCATTGTCGGGAGAGCAACCGAAACAGTTGTAGCCCTCCATATCTTTCCACGGATTGATAATCTTCTTCATATCGTATTCTTCTTTATCTGGTTTTGATTCATAAAGTCTCTCAATAAGACGTTCAATATTAGTCATTCCGATTGGGAACTACAAATTATTGATGCCTTTTTCAGAGAAAAATTAGCGGGATACTGTTCAAAAACCGGTTATTTTATTTAGCTTTGTATAAATGAGAGAGAACAACAAGATGCAAAGAGGGGCCTTTTTTCTGCTTATGGATATTATTTACATTCTCATTGTTTGCGCAAAACAAGGAGAACGGTTCTGTCGCATGCGACAGCATCGTATATAAAAACACCTTCGGAAAAGCATTGAAGAAATTCCTCAACTTCAGCGACTTCGACACTACCTATATCAGTCCCAACCGATACAATTACGCCCTGATGCTCGACCATTTCACCAATTACGAGTATTACTCCGTGGGCAATGACGACCAGCGGCTCCGTTTCTCGCCCAACCCTCACAACAAGATAGGCGCTTACTTCGGATGGCGTTGGATATTCCTGGGATGGGCTGTCGATACGGACTGGCTCTACGGAAAGAAAAGCAAGAAAAAGCGCGGTACGGAGTTTGATCTCAGTCTTTACAGTTCCAAACTGGGAGTCGACATTTTCTATCGCAGCACCGGAAACGACTATAAGATACACAAGGTATCCGGCTTTTCCGACGAGATTCCCTCCAATTATTCCGAAGACTTCAACGGATTGAAAGTAAAGATGAAGGGATTAAATCTGTATTACATTTTCAACAATCGACGTTTCTCCTATCCAGCCGCCTTCAGCCAGTCCACCAACCAGCGCTGCAATGCAGGTTCTTTCATTGCCGGATTCTCCGTATCCACCCACAATCTGAACTTCGACTATACCAAGCTGCCCGAAATCATTCAGGAACCATGAACCCGGGTATGAAGGTGAAACATATCAAATACACGAACATCAGCCTCAACGCCGGCTATGCCTACAATTGGGTGTTTGCCCGCAACTGCCTCGCATGCCTGTCGTTCAATCCGGCTGTCGCTACAAGACATCACGCATAGAGAAGACAGAAGAGCGGGAAGCGGACGACTGGTACAAGAATTTCAATATCGACTTCATTCTGCGTGCAGGTGTGGTATACAACAACAGCAAACACTTCGTGGGTACCTCATTCGTAGGACGGACATACGACTACTACAAAAACAGTTTCTCCCTAAACAACGGGTTCGGTACCCTCCAAATATATGCCGGATTCAACTTTTATCTGAAAAAGGAGTACCGGAAGAACAAAAAGTAAAAAAGGCTTTCAGCTCATCTCCCCTCAAAAGCTATAAACACACTCCACCCCTACTATATCCTTCCGCTTATCCTTCTCCCATTGCCTGCAATAGAAGATGTCCACCTCCCAGCGCTCGGACAAGGGCAACGTAATACCCCCACGATAGCGCATCCGCTTTACTCCGAAGTGCTCTGTCTTATTCAAACCATTATACATCTCGGCCGAAGCATACGGTTCCAGCTTGCACTTCGGAATGTCATAGGCAAACTTCGCACGCGAGCGCAAGCGGAACTCATCTCTATGCCCATCGAACGTATACTGAAAGCGCTCACGCAAGGACAGTTTCACCCTTTGCACACGGGCAGACAGAGTGCCTTCCAAACGGTAGCGGTGCCGGAACTTCCAGCCATCTGCCCCCCGATTGCGGTAATGCGTCTCATACCCAGCTCCAAGCTTCAGGAAAGGCAACAGCTTATAGCTTCCCCCACCTTCAGCCCCCACCGGTCTGTCTTTCCCAAATCATCCTTTGTACGCCACTCCAGCCCACCGGAAACAGTAAATGCCGGCTTCAACTTATATTCGAAACCGGCATTCGCCCAAGTGGCAAAATCCTTCTCCTGCGCCCGCAGGGAAAAAGACGAAACAACCCATAGAACTATCGGCAAAACAAGTACTTTCGTGCATGAAGATATATTACTTACCATACGCTTATTCTGTTAAAGTGTCAAAGGTAAGGATAAATTCTGTAACAATTCTGTAATACTACAAATCTTGTCTGCACATTTCCGATTTTTCAATGATACTTAAAAAACAGAAACCGAGATACAAAAAACAATTCAAAGTTGCCATATATGTATGGCATCATATATATATTTGTAGCATGAAAAAACACCCTTATAAGCGTTTCATAGATTATTTATTTGGGGTGATTCATTTATGTGAAATCTCTTTCAAATACTCCTCCACCTTTCCGAAGAAGGAGGTCAAATGAGAACCGTCGACAAAAGCATGGTTCACATAAATGGAAAGAGGAAATACCAGACGGCCTTCACGAGATACGGCCTTGCCGGCAGTCATCAACGGATAACTGCAACCGTTGCCTGCTTCGGCAAGTGTATAGGTTATCGAGGTGAAATACATTTTGGGAACCGCACTCAGATGGACACATCGTAATCGCCTTGCTCGGCAAGAATCTTTCGTCTCCATAAGGGTCACCGTCCTCGGGCATGTTTGTTATCAAGGCGTAGGCTTCGGCATAGAAACGTTCAAAGTCTTCGTAATAGGGAATGCGCACGGTATAGAATGTTTTCCCAGGAACGGCTATCGGAGAAATGATGTCCACCCGGTCGTGAAAAACAACCCGGCCTTCCTTGTCGGTACGGTAACGGAGTTCATCGACTTCATTGGCCGAACGCACCACAGCATACAGATAATAAAGGAAAAAGGAGCGCTTTGCAGCCCGGGCTGCAGCACTGGCTTCCGTGCAGTCAATCTCTGTGGTGACGGAATACCAGGAATTTACAAAATTGCGGAAAAAGCCGTAGTTATCCCGGCGTTCCCAAGTATCAATGTCTATAATGTGTTTCATACAAAAAGGGGATTTAGTGAAAAAAGGATACCTTTTTACAAGCATCCTTTTTCCAATTCTATTTATTTCTCTTTCTTATAATTCTCCAGTCCGGTCTGCAGGAACTCGATATACTTAGGTATATCCTCGTCGTAGGAGTAAGACTTGTTGAGCGGCTTGCCTTCGTTGTCAATCAGCACGTAGAAGGGCTGCGCATTGGCGCCGAACTTGACACGCTGCAGATAGCTCCATTTGTCGCCTACGGTGCGCAGCGTGCGTTCCGTGCCGTTCTCCACAATCTTCACGGGAGAAGGAAGCGGTGTCTTGTTGTCGACGTAAAGCGTGATAAGCACATAGTCGTTGTTGATGATGTCGCTCACCTTCGGGTTGGTCCATACGGCAAGCTCCATCTTACGGCAGTTCACGCAGCCGTAGCCGGTGAAGTCGAGCATCACGGGCTTGCCATGCTGGCGGGCATACTCCATACCGAGGTCGTAATCGTCGAACCTGGCATGCACCTCATTATTGTAAAGGTTGAAATCCTGCGTCTGCATGGGCGGCGCAAAGGCACTGACCGCCTTCAACGGCGCTCCCCACAAACCGGGAACCATATACACCGCAAATGCCAGTGAGGCCAACGCCATAAAGAAACGGGGTACACTAACCTTTGAATCGTCATCATCGTGCGGGAACTTGATTTTGCCCAACAAGTAGAAACCAAGCAGTGCAAAAAGTACAATCCACAAAGCAAGGAACGTTTCACGGTCGAGGATGCGCCAACCGTAAGCTAAATCGGCTACCGAAAGGAACTTCAGGCAAAAGCCAGCTCCAGGAAGCCAAGCGTCACCTTGATGATATTCATCCATCCGCCGGATTTGGGCATGGACTTCAACCAGGACGGGAACAGGGCAAACAGCGTGAAAGGCAATGCCAAAGCTATGGCAAAGCCCAGCATGCCGATGGCGGGAGCCACCACGCTGCCCGTCGTGGAAACTGCACCAGCAGGAATCCGATAATGGGTCCCGTGCAGGAGAAAGATACCAGCGACAAGGTAAATGCCATCAGGAAGATGCTGAGCAAACCGCTTGTCGCCTCGGCCTTGCTGTCTACAGCCGTACTCCACTTGGAGGGCAACGTTATCTCGAACGCTCCGAAGAAGGAAGCCGCAAACACCACCAGCATCAGGCAGAAAAGGATATTGAATACTGCATTCGTAGAGAGTGCGTTCAGTGCGCTGGCTCCGAAAACAAGCGTGATTGCCAGTCCGAGCGTCACATAAATCACCACGATGGAAGCGCCATACGTCCACGCATCGCGGATGCCCTTCTTCTTGTCCTTGCTGCGTTTCAGGAAGAAGCTGACCGTCATCGGGATGATGGGCCATACACAGGGGGTGAAGAGCGCCAGCAGTCCACCGGCAAATCCCGTAATGAAAATATAAATCCAGGACATGTCTTCCTGCGAAGTGGTTTCGCCCAAAGAATTCAGTTCACTGATGACCGGCTTCCATAGGTCCACCTTGTCCGCCACCTTGATTTCCGTCGGCCCGTCCGCACCGCCGATGGCAGCCACGGGAGCCGTGCCGGAGACAGTCTCCTGCTTTGCGGGCTGTTCTTCGGCTTTCGTTTCAGCGGCAGCGGCGGCAGCTTCTTTGGCAGCCCCTTCTGCCTTGCCGGAGAACTTGAAAGGAACTTGTGTGGGCGGCAGGCAGTTTTCATCGTTGCAAGCGCCATATTCCAGATAGCCTTCTATCTGATAAGCGCCACCCGTCAACTTCAGCTTCTGCACAAATTGCGCCGTATTCTCAAAATAGCGCACCTTCATTTCGAACAACTTATCGAAAGTAGAGATTTCCTTGCCTACGGGCTTCAGTTTGCCAACCACTTCCGCTCCGAATATTTTCTCCACATTGAAAGTCGCCGAGATAGGCCCTCCATCGCCCAAGTCGGTGGAATAGACATGCCAGCCTTGTCAATAGCAGCCGTAAAAACGACCTCCGCTTCATCGGACAGCCAAATCTTCAGTTCGGAATTGAACATTGACGGGGTCTTGTATCTGTGCCTGCACCGCCACAGCGAAGAGCAACAGAACGAAAGGGAACAGTAATTTCTTCATGTTCTCTGATTTAATTTTTAATTTTCAATTATCTCGTAGTCCACGCAGGCACGGCTCTCTTTCACAGCTGCGATAAGCTTGCCGGCAGCTACATGGTCGGGATGGGTAGCATAGTATTTCACGTCATCCAACGTATCGAACTCACTGTAAAGAGCGATGCTCCAAGCCTCGGCAGGATTGATGTTCAATCCGACTTCAATCTTGCGGATAACGGATATTTTAGCCGGAAGCGCTTCGATAGCTGCCTTGAAACTGTTCATCGCAGCCAACTTTTCGTCAGCCGGTGCCTCATCTTTTAACTTAAATAATACAATGTGCTTTACCATAACTTTGCCATTTAAATGATTTATCACTATATTTGTCAGCCTAAGCGGCTGTTTTAACAACTGCAAAAATACTGGTTTTGTTTCAAATATACACTTAAACGGATGTTAATAATAGGAATTGCAGGCGGAACCGGCTCGGGAAAGACCACCGTCGTACGTAAAATTATCGAAAGCCTACCGGCTGGTGAAGTGGTATTGTTGCCACAAGACTCTTACTACAAGGACAGCAGCCATGTGCCCGTGGAAGAACGGCAGAACATCAACTTCGACCATCCCGACGCTTTCGAGTGGAGCCTTCTTTCCAGGCATGTCGCCATGCTGCGCGAAGGAAGAAGCATAGAACAGCCCACCTACTCATACCTGACGTGTACCCGGCAGCCCGAAACCATCCATATCGAGCCCCGGGAAGTATCATCATAGAAGGTATCCTTGCCTTGTGCGACAAGAAGCTGCGAAGCATGATGGACCTCAAGATATTTGTAGACGCTGACCCCGACGAACGCCTAATTCGTGTAATCCAGCGTGACGTGGTGGAACGCGGACGCACGGCCGAAGCCGTCATGGAGCGCTATACACGCATACTAAAACCCATGCACCAGCAATTCATAGAGCCCTGCAAACGATACGCCGACCTCATTGTGCCGGAAGGCGGAAACAACCAGGTGGCCATTGATATATTGACCATGTACATCAAGAAGCACTTGGGGAGTTAATTTGTAATGGAGAATTGATAATGGAGGATTAAGAACGCACTAAACCCTATGAGATATGAACAGCCTGTTTTCTTTCGCCAGACATAAATCATCCATTATCAATTCTCCCGTCCCAATTATCTTGCTGTTGTTGTTGTGCTGCATCGCAGGATGCGTGGAGGACATCCTGCCGAAAAAGAAGAAGCGGATGACCTGCAACAGATAAAGGACAGCGGAGAACTGGTCGTATTGACACTGTACAGTTCCACTTCCTACTTCATCTACCGTGGCCAGGACATGGGATTCCAGTATGAGCTGAGCGAACAGTTTGCCAAGAGCCTGGGAGTGAAGCTGAGAATAGAGGTAGCCCGGAATGTGCACGAACTCATAGAGAAGTTGCTGGCAGGCAAGGGAGACCTCATAGCCTACAACCTTCCCATCACCAAGGAATGGAAAGACAGCCTGCTTTATTGCGGCGAAGAGGTCATCACGCACCAAGTCATCGTGCAACGTAACGGCGGACGCACCAAACCACTGAAAGACGTAACGGAACTCATCGGGAAAGATGTATATGTGAAGCCCGGAAAATATTATGAACGGCTGGTCAATCTGGACGAAGAGCTCGGAGGAGGTATCCACATCCATAAAGTGACCAACGACAGTATCAGTGCAGAAGACCTCATCACCCAAGTGGCACAAGGGAAAATCCCCTATACCGTAGCAGACAATGATGTGGCACAGCTTAATACGACCTATTACCCCAACCTGAATATCGGACTCTCCATCAGCTTTGACCAGCGTGCATCGTGGGCAGTCCGGAAAGACTGTCCGCAACTGGCAGCCGCCGCCAACAAATGGCACGAGGAGAATATGACTTCACCTGCCTATACGGCAAGTATGAAACGATATTTTGAAATCGGCAAGGCCATTCCCCACTCTCCTATCCTCTCCCTGCGCGAAGGAAAAATTTCCCATTACGATGATTTGTTCAAGAAATATGCTCCCAAGATAGACTGGGACTGGCGCCTGCTGGCGTCTCTGGCATATACTGAGTCCAACTTCGACTCCACCGCCGTATCCTGGGCCGGTGCCAGGGGGCTGATGCAACTGATGCCTGTCACAGCCAGGGCTATGGGGCTACCCGAAGGAAAGGAACAGAACCCTGAAGAGAGTATAAAGGCTGCCGTGAAATACATAGGCGCCACAGCCAAAAGTTTTTCCAAGATACCCCAGGAAGAACGCATCAACTTTGTGCTGGCATCTTATAATTCCGGTATCGGCCATGTGCTGGATGCCATGGCACTGGCCGAAAAATACGGCAAAAACAAATATGTCTGGCGTGATAATGTAGAAAACTTCATTCTGCTAAAAAGCAATGAGGAATACTTCACCGACCCCGTCTGCAAAAACGGCTATTTCCGTGGCATTGAAACTTATAACTTCGTAAGGGATATTACGTCACGCTTCGAGCAATACAAGAAGAAGATAAAAAAATAGGGATTAAGGATTAATCCCTAATCCTTATTTTCCTTCCTATTTAAAACAGATTCAGTTTGTTCTTTCTCGCTTCTTCCAGGGAAACGGTTGTCACTTGTTTCTCCCGGTTCTTTTCGCACAACTGCCGATACTTCTCATGCAGTTCTTCTTCCAGCTCCTCCTTTGTCTTAGGATTCATCAGCTTGGCTGCTACTGTAGCATTCTGTGAAGCGTCCTTCAGATGGATTACGGGAGCATGATAGACCGGAGCAATTTTCAGAGCTGTGTGAAGCGGTGAAGTCGTGGCACCACCTATCAGCAGAGGAACGTCCAGACCTGCCTTTTCCAGCTCAATGGCTACATGCACCATTTCATCCAGCGAAGGGGTTATCAAGCCACTCAATCCTATCATATCTACCTTTTCCTCTATGGCATGCTGTACAATGGTTTCGGCAGGCACCATACGCCAAGGTCTATTATTTCGTAGCCGTTGCAGGCCATTACTACCGAGACTATATTTTTGCCAATGTCGTGCACATCACCTTTCACCGTAGCCAGCAGCACCTTCCCGGCAGCAGTCGCACCTTCTTCTTTCTCCGACTCGATTACGGGCTGGAGGATGGCAACCGCTCTCTTCATGGTGCGCGCCGTCTTCACTACTTGCGGCAGGAACATCTTGCCTGCCCCAAACAAGTCGCCGACATGATTCATGCCTGCCATCAACGGACCTTCAATGATGGAAACAGCCTTGGGATACAGCTTCAGCGCTTCGGCAAGGTCTTCTTCCAGATAATCGCCGATACCCTTTGTCAAGGCGTACTTCAACCGTTCTTCCACAGGAGTCCCCTCTCTCCAGGCAAGTTGGGAATGGGCGGCAGCTGCCGCTCTCCTCCAGAAGTTTTTGCCGCCTCTGCTTCCGCTTTCAAGCGTTCGGCAGTTTCTATCAGGCGCTCGGCAGCATCGGGACGACGGTTCAAGACCACATCCTCTATGCGCTCCAATATATCAGCGGGAATATCGGTGTAAAGAACGGAGGCAGCCGGATTGACGATACCCATATCCATGCCCTCGCGGATGGCATGTAATGAAAGAAGTCGCATGCATCGCCTCGCGAATGTAATTATTGCCGCGGAAAGAGAAGGAAAGGTTACTCACTCCTCCACTGACATGCGCACCGGGCAGATTCTTGCGTATCCATCCGGTGGCACGGATAAAGTCTACAGCATAATTGTTGTGCTCGTCCATACCGGTTGCCACGGCAAGTACATTCGGGTCGAAAATTATATCATGGGGATTGAAACCTATCTTGTCCACCAAAAGACGGTATGCCCGTTCGCAGACCTCAATCTTACGTTCGTACGTGTCTGCCTGCCCTTTTTCATCAAAAGCCATCACCACGGCTGCCGCACCATATTGCTTGATGGTACGCGCATGCTCCAGGAATTTATCTTCCCCCTCCTTCAAGGAGATGGAGTTGACGATGGACTTGCCTTGCAAGCATTTCAATCCGGCCACAATCACTTCCCACTTAGAGGAGTCTATCATGACGGGGACGCGGGCAATCTCCGGTTCCGAAGCTATCAGATGGAGGAAAGTCGTCATCTCCACTTGAGCATCCAGCAGTCCGTCGTCCATATTTATATCGATGACCTGCGCACCGTCTTCCACCTGCTGGCGGGCAATGCTGAGCGCCTCGTCATATTTCTTTTCATTAATCAGACGCAAGAATTTGCGCGAACCCGCAACATTACAGCGTTCACCCACATTCACGAAGTTATTTTCCGGCTTCACTTCCAGAAGTTCAAGCCCGGAGAGCCAAAGATTTTCCGGTCTGGGAACCGGCTGATGGGGCGTTGCACCGGCAATCAGCGAGGAGTACTCGGCAATGTAGGCATCTGTCGTTCCGCAACAACCACCGATAATATTCACCAATCCCTCATGGATATACTCTTTTACTTCATGTGCCATATCGGCAGGAGTCTGGTCGTATGTGCCAAACTGTTGGGCAGTCCGGCGTTGGGATAAGCACTGATATAATAAGGTGCACGGGCAGCAAGCTGCTCCAGGAAAGGTTTCAGCTGGCGGGCGCCAAAGGAGCAGTTCAACCCAACTGAAAAAATATCGGCATGTTGCACGGAGGCGAGAAAAGCATCCAAAGTTTGTCCCGACAGAGTACGCCCTCCAATATCAGAAACAGTCACAGAGAGCATCAAGGGTACATGAACTCCTACAGTTTCCATCGCCTGCCCGGCGGCAAAAATAGCAGCCTTGGCATTCAGCGTATCAAAAATGGTTTCTATCAGCAAAGCATCCACACCACCTTCGAGCAATGCTTCCATCTGCTCACGGTAGGCATCGGCCAGTTCATCGTAGCTCAAGGCACGAAAGGCCGGATTGTTCACATCGGGACTCATGGAGCAGGTCTTGTTCGTCGGTCCTACGGAGCCTGCCACAAAACGGGGTTTGTCGGGAGTAAGAGAAGTAAACTCATCTGCCACTTTGCGTGCCAGGCGCACTGCGGCAAGATTCATCTCACGCACATAGTCCTGCACATGATAATCGGCCATACTGACGCGGGTGGAACTGAATGTATTTGTTTCGATAATATCCGCACCTGCCGCCAGATACTTGCGGTGAATGTCTTGTATCACATCGGGGCGTGTCAGACAAAGCAGGTCATTGTTACCTTTCATCTGTCCGGGAATCTGCGAGAAGCGTTCACCCCGAAAATCTTCCTCTGTCAAGTTGTATTGCTGTATCATGGTGCCCATTGCACCATCCAGAATAAGGATGCGCTCACGCACCAAACTACCAAGTTTACTCATATTATCTTTTAAACATACGCGCCATATCGCGTTTGTCATCTTTTTCCTTCAGTGATTCGCGCTTATCATATTGCTTCTTACCTTTGGCAAGTGCCACCACAAGTTTGGCCAGCCCTTTTTCATTGATAAACAAGCGCACGGGAACAATGGTGAAACCCGGATCTTTCGTGCCGCGCATCAGTTTTTCAAGTTCCTTCTTATTCAACAAAAGCTTGCGCTCCCTACGTGCATTGTGATTGTTGTACGAACCATAGAAGTATTCGGCCACATGCATGTTCTTCACCCACAATTCGCCGTTGGCAAAGTAACAGAACGTATCGACTAAGCTTGCTTTCCCCAACCGGATGGACTTGATTTCTGTGCCCGTAAGCACAATGCCAGCCGTATAGGTGTCCGTCAGTTCGTAATCGAACGTAGCACGCTTATTCTTTATATTTACAGGAGCTTGTTTCATAACATTTATCAGTTTAGCACTACCGTCAGCTTATTGAATATCCATTCAATGGCCACCGGACAAGCTATTAACAAAATAGAAGAAAGAATGGTGAAACGCAAACGGTCTTTTTCCGCTATCTGCATCACCTTTTTGCTTCCTTCCCACACAACATACACGATATAGAATTGGAGCAACAGAGCCATAATACCAAAATCAGGCAATATGCCGATAACAATCCGCAGCATGAACACCACTACCAGTGCATAACCTGCAAACTGTTGCGCCAAAGGAATATCACTGTCCAGCATAAACATGCGGACACGCAACCCATTGATGAGATAGGCTGCCAAAAAATATCCCCCGAACAAGGATACCGCCACCGCACAACATTGCGTCATGGCATATTGAAAACTTTGCGGCCCACCCCATCCCTTAGCCACCAAAGAGCCTATAAAGACGGACAACCCGCATAAACCAATCATAGGATAGACAAAAGCTGTAAAAACTTTTCGCCTATCCTCTAAACTAATTTCCTCCCAGGCACGTGCCGGAGAGGAAATCAGTTGCATTGCTATATGGAACAGTTCTTTGTAATTCAATTAATTATTATTGATTTGAAGGATTCCATTTAAAATTTTCAATTGTATAATCTGTATACTTCTCAGGCAATTTAACACCATCCATATCGGTTTTTGCTTTAATTCTTATCGTTGTAGGATAGCTACCGTGCTTTCCTTTAAAATCCGACATGATTTGTTTTACATCGTAAGCTTTGTTTCTAACAGCAAAAACATCTGTCTTGGTATCAGTTCCTTTGTTATGTCTCAAATAAAAGACAAGTTCTGTACTGCTTTCATTAGATTCATCATTTATATACACCAATTCCATTGTATGCTGTTTCAACATTTCCTCCTTATTCTCCATTTTCCAAGAAATAGGCAACACGAGCATTTCAGCACCATACATCCAAGGCTTATAAGTCTGTCCGTAATTGTCTGTCGGCTCCAAAGTCACAATAGGAGCAGTTTCTGGTATAGCCTCCATCTCCATATTTTCCACAGAACTTACATGTTTGGTAGAATAAGAATCCACAGCAATTGCACTGACTAACTTTATACGATAATCCTGCGGAGTAAAAGTACTACCCTCAGCTTTAGTTGCCGGAGTATCTTCCACATATTTAAAAGCAATCTGAGCTAAATCAGTACCCGACATTTTAAAGCCCTGAGCTTCCATTTCTGTAACGGAAGCCATTGTCGGATGATATGTATTGCCATATAAATCAACAAAATAACTCCCCATTACAGTGCGTACATATCCTATTCCATCATACATGCTTTCGCCGGCATCATCATTAAGACACGAAGTAAAAGAAACGCCCATTAATAAGGTAAAGGCAACCATTAAGAATTTCAATTGTTTCATAAACATTATTTTTTAGAGTTTGCAAAGATATAAAATTCAATTCACATAAGGTAAATGCAGAAACTTAAAAAATACTGCAACTGTTACTTTATTATTTTCGCAAACGACTCTAAATGTTCATCTACATAGCTTGCAACCAAAGCCGTATACTCCTCTTCTTTCTCCAGAAACTCATCTTCCAACTCATCAAAAGCCTCATACTGCTCGTACATTGCCATAAATTCGTCATCAGTACGCTCACGTTCCAAATCTTTACGATGGACATCATATATCTTTTTGGCGGCATACACCAATTTGCTTAAATCGCCCACTCCCCACAAACGCATTACTTTGGCAAACGGATTGGCAAAGATATAGCCACCATATCCGTTTTGTACCAACTGGCAGAAGCCACCTTCCATGAGTTCGTCGCGGAATATCTGATACGCCAGCAACGAATGCTGTTCTCCGGTAAGCAACGGCATCGTATCGGCAGTAAGTTCGCCGCCTATCACTCTTTTATATGCATCTGTAAATACTTGGATGAAAGCATCCATTCCCTCGCCCGCAGCTTGTTGCAAAGCCGCATCAGTAACTTCTACCATAATAGTATGTATATTGAATTAACGCTGCAAAGTTAATACAAAAACTGCAAAGTCTACTTTACATTCCACAGAGTTACAACTTATTATTACCTATTTTTAATAAAAAAGTCAAATTGAACGGTTGGCAGAAAGCAAGAAAACGACTACCTTTGTAACCGTTTAATAAAACATAGAACTACGTTTAATTAATAACTTAAAAAAGAGCTAATTATGACTTATTCACACGAAGTGGAACACATGTGTGTTGTAAAGAAAGGTCCTAACCACGGACCGGCTCCCATACCCGAAGAAGGCA
>ENA-OQAA01001106-OQAA01001106.1-human-gut-metagenome-genome-assembly--contig:-NODE-1106-length-15039-cov-3.323766_pt1 | contig 15039 bp, 18 predicted proteins | sample MGYA00242489_ERZ504515 | MGnify/ENA primary metagenome ERZ504515 (study PRJEB26092, sample SAMD00036237) | human gut metagenome | host: Homo sapiens | study: EMG produced TPA metagenomics assembly of...
TACCTATATCGATAGATTTTGAAAAAGCACCCTAAGGGAGCTCTATTAAAGTTACCCTTTTTTACCACCGATATGAAAAAGAAATTTTTTGCTAATTTATGGTTGACTTTTCATAGCTGGTCTCCTGACTGTTTTTCTCTGTCGTACGGCTAAGTATTAGAAATCCATTTCCTTCGACATTTTTTAGGTAAAATTATCCTCTAAAACGCTTTTTCTGTCAAGTATTGTTTCTTCAAACGACCGAAAATACCAAAAGCACATTTTGGATTTGCAAACGAGTGGCAAGAACTTAGATAAATTTAACCCCCTGTTCGGCGCTGCTGCAAAAAACACAAGACGAAACGAATGTCCGTCTTGTGTTTTTATATGTACCTCTTACTATGTCTTATTCCCCGATCAAGCTCTTGTATAATTCCTGATATTGTCCGGCAGAATTCTTCCATGAAAAATCTTTGCTCATCGCACGTTCTACGATCTTATTCCAGTCACGTTTTCTGTCATAATAAATTCTTTCCGCATAACGAACTGTATTAAGCATCTCATGTGCATTATAATTAGTAAAGCTAAATCCTGTTCCTGTCTTGTCAAATTCATTATACGCTTCAACCGTATCTCTAAGTCCGCCTGTCTCACGCACAATCGGAATCGTTCCATAACGCAGGCTCATCAGCTGACTTAATCCGCACGGTTCAAACAGTGATGGCATAAGAAATGCATCGCAGGAAGCATAAATCTTATGTGAAAGTTCATCCGAATAAAAGATGTTTGCGGATACTTTTCCGGAGTACTTCCATGCAAAATGACGGAACATATTCTCATATTTCACATCACCTGTTCCAAGCACAACGATCTGAACCGCATCCTGACAAAGTTCATCCATAACGTAATCGACAAGATCAAATCCTTTTTGATCTGTAAGCCGTGAGATCATTCCGATCATCATCGTTTTTGTATCTTTCTCTAAACCGAGTTCTTCCTGCAGCGCTTTCTTATTAAGAACTTTATTCTTCCTGAAATCTTCAACCGAAAAGGTTTTTGCAATTCTAGGATCTGAAGCCGGATCCCAGTCTGTATAATCCAAGCCGTTGACAATACCGCAAAGATCATTTGCCCTTGCCGACATTAATCCGTCAAGACCTTCACCGTAAAACGGTGTTTTGATCTCTTCTGCATAACTGTTACTTACCGTTGTCACTTTATCGGCATATACGATACCGCCTTTAAGCAAGTTTGCATCTTTATATGCCTCCATCTTATCCGGAACGAAATAGTATTCCGGAAGTCCGGTAATTTCGCGAACAGATTTCGTATCCCATACCCCCTGGAATTTCAGATTGTGGATTGTCATCACAGTTTTAATTCCGCGATAGTATTCTCCCAGATATCTGAAATTATCAAGATAAACCGGTATCAGTCCCGTCTGCCAGTCATGACAATGAATCAGTTCCGGACGAAATCCGATCACCGGAAGTATGCTCAGCACTGCTTTTGAAAAGAAGGCAAACTTTTCTATATTCCACTTCGGATCCCCATCATACGGAGCAAATCCACTGAAATAATATTCATTATCGATAAAATAGAAAATAATACCGTTCAATTCAATCTTCAGTACTCCGACATACCTGTCCTGACCTGCAATGTCCATATAAAAATGGGCAACATACTCTAACTTCTCTTCCACTCCTGTTTCATGCACATGTAATTCGGAATAACAACACGAACATCATATTTTTCTTTGTCGAAATCTTTCGGAAGCGAACCGACAACATCTGCCAGACCTCCGGTTTTGATAAACGGTACACACTCCGATGCAGCAAACAAAATATTTTTCATATCCTGATCCTCCCATTCTTCACATAAATTCCCGGAAAGAATTCTGTTAATTGTTATTATACCCTATTCTCTGCGCAATGAAAAGGACTTTCCTAGTTTTTATGCCTGTATTCAAGCTGAATTGTATCGGCAATCAGCGCAATAAACTCTGAATTGGTCGGTTTCCCCTTTCCTGTACTCACAGTATATCCAAAAAGCTCATCAAGCGTATCCAATTTTCCGCGGCTCCATGCCACCTCGATCGCATGTCGAATTGCCCGTTCGACGCGGCTTGACGTTGTCCGGTATTTTTTTGCAACTGTAGGATACAATATTTTTGTAATTGCATTCAGCACATCCATGTCGTTTACTGCCATCATGATCGCATCCCGCAGATAATGATACCCTTTGATATGCGCCGGTATTCCAATCTCATGAAGCATATTCGTCACTCTGCTTTCCAGATTTTCCCGTCTTGATGAAACTTCCTGTATACTCTCTTCATTTTTCTTTTCAAAAACCGCCGGCTTTTTTCGGATCGATTTGATCCGATCCAATAAAATCGTATGATTAAACGGTTTCATAATATAGTAATTTGCACCTTTATTAAATGCATCTTCTGTAATTTTTTCCTGTCCGACAGCAGTAAGCACTATAAAATACGGTCTTTTGTCGACAACTCCTGCTTGTTTACTTGCTCCATTACTGTCAATCCATCCATTTTCGGCATGATCAGATCAAGCAGGACAACATCCGGCTGTCTGTCCTTTATGATCTGACACATCTCTTCTCCATTTTTCGCTTTTCCGACGAGATCCAGTTCCTTGTCCGTTTGTATGATGTCGTCAAGCATATCTAGAATTCTCTGGTTGTCGTCAGCGATCGCCACACTCAAATGCTCCATTCTCTCTCTCCTTTAGTTTTGAGACCATCCCTTTAAAACGCCACTCGCTTATTATATCTATGCCATTTTGCATAATCAAGCGAATCTTGTAGTAACAATTCGACATTTATCCACACATTTCCGGTAAATTCACCTGTTTTAACATATTTTCTATGAATATTCCGTAACCTTTTGTCGAGTCTTGTACGAAAACGTGGGTTACTGCTCCGATCAATTTCCCGTTTTGTATGATCGGACTTCCGCTCATCCCCTGAATAATCCCTCCTGTTTTTTCAAGAAGTTCTTCGTCCGTCACCTTAATCACAAGTCCTTTATTGATCTCCTGAGACATCATGTCGACTTGAGTCACTTCAATATCAAATTCTCTAACTTCATTATCTACAAAACATCGGATTGTAGCAGGTCCTGTTATAATTTCTTCTTTTTTTGCAGTCCTGATTGCCGTCTGTTCTGTGAAAAGTTCATCAATTTTGTCGATTTTCCCATAAATCCCAGCCTCTGTATTTTTATCGATTGTACCGAGAATATTATAATTGTTATAAATGATCATACCCTCCATACTTCCCGGAGATCCGCTCTGTCCTTTTGTGATATCTCTGATACTCGTGCGGTATACATTTCCTTCCGCAATCGACATAAGAACACTTGTATCCACGTCATGAATCCCATGCCCAAGCGCGCCAAACCGACTTTGATCCGTTAAAAAAGTAACTGTTCCCAAGCCTTGTACATTATCGCGAACCCATATACCAAGCCGATATTCTCCCGTTTCATATTCAACCGGCTTTATTTTCAAATCTATCGTCTCCCCATTTCGTCTGACCGTCAACACCACGAACGTTCCGGTAGATTTCCGACAGCTCCAAAAGCTCTTTTTTTCCCGTAATTTCACAATGATCTACTGCCATAATATAATCGCCTGCTTTAACAATTCCTTTTGCTGGTTCATGCTCCTTTCCATCCGCTCCGGCAATCTGCTCTGTATTAAGAACCATCACTCCGTCCGTTTCCATATAAATACCAATCGGCATTCCTCCGACAAGCACCGTATCATTATTCATCGCTTCTATTCCCGCATCTGTCGAAACCGGTTTCTTTCCACGAATCATTTGATACTGCAAAATACCCATAGCCGCAAAGAAGAAGGAGAGGAATAGACAGAATACAGCGGTCACATACTTTTGTTTTTTCAACATATCCACACCCTTTCTCTGATATCTCGATAATTTTTTATCCGCATCCGCTCCTTCTTTCCTATATAAAAAGAAACGGATACTTCTCTGTATCCGTTTCTAGTATATGTGGTTTCTTCTTTTTCCACACTAGTATTATATTTCACTCTTTGCCATTTCTTTCATTTCACGGGCACTTTCCATAATACTGGATGTAATCTTATCTCCACCCAGAATACGCGCCAGTTCTTTTACCGAATCTTCTTCGTTCAATAGACGAATCCTTGTTTTTACGCTTTCGTTTTCCGCAGATTTTTCAATCAGAAAATGACTGTCTGCCACTGCTGCTATCTGTGAAAGATGAGTAATGCAAATCACCTGCCTGCTTTTACCTATCAGCTTTAGTTTTCTCCGACTTTTGCTGCCGTAACTCCCGATATTCCGGCATCAATCTCGTCAAAAATCAAAGTCGGCGTATCTTCCGCATCTGCCAGAACCGTTTTTATCGCAAGCATAATACGGGAAAGTTCTCCGCCTGATGCAATATTCTCAAGCGGCTTTACAGCTCGCCGGGATTAAGCGCAAGATAAAATTCCGCTTCGTCTTTTCCGTTCGCGCTAAACTGTCCTGCATCTTTTAAATGTATCTCAAACCTTGTATCGAGAAAATTTAATTCCTTCAGATGAATACAGATTTCGTCAGCAAAAACTGTTTTATATCGATTTCTTACATCATGAAGTTTTTTCGTTACACGTTCTACTTTTTTTAACGCTTTTTCTTTCTCTTCTTCAATTTGTTTTATATATGCATCATAATCATTAAGCTGTTCTATTCTATGGCGTTTTGATTCGCAATATGCAAGGACATCGCTTACAGAACTTCCATATTTTGCTTTTAAATGATTGATCAGATTCAACCGTTCCTCTGTCTCTTTGAACTCTTCTTCTGAAAATTCAAATTTTGAGGCATATTCGGACAGTTCTCTGTTAAAATCATTCAGAAGGCTGTCCACATCCATAAGCAGAGCGCACAGAACGGTCTCCCTCTTCATCAAATTCCGCCGCCTCCCGAAACGCACGTATCGCCCGAGTAAGACAATCACCTGCATTTGCCGAACTGTCCTCGCATGTATAGCGATAAGTCTGCGCAACTGCATCCGTGATTTTTCTGCTCTCCGTCATCCTTCGGTATGTTTCCTCTAATTCTTCATCCTCATTTTCCCGAAGAGCAGCCTCTTCGATCTCGTGTACTTCAAATTCATAAAGAGAAAGTTCTCTTCGCCTTTCTTCATCATTTAAAGAAGTTTCTTCCGCCTTTTTACAGATCGCCCGATATTCTTTATAACATTTTGACATTTCTGATTTGATCGGAGCAATCTCTTTTCTCCCAAAAAGATCCAGAAGCACCAAATGATTCTTCCTTTGAAGTAAGGTTTTATTATCATGCTGACCATGAATGTCAATCAAAAGCTCTGCCGCTTCTTTCAACTTTCCTGTATTCACTGTCTCTCCATTAATGCGGCTTATGCTTCTGCTTCCTGTAAACTTTCTTGTTAAAGTAACCATACCGTCATCCGGAATAATATCCATCTCTTCCAGTTTTTGTATGATCTGTCCGTCGTCAACCGAAAAAGTCAGCTCTACCAGACCATTTTCCGCCCCGTTTCTCAAAAGATCAGAACTATACTTTCCTCCAAGAGCCAGTCCGACAGAGCCGAGCAAGATAGACTTTCCCGCCCCGGTTTCTCCTGTCAATATATTCAATCCTTGTCCGAAATCTACTTCTGTCTCATCGATCAAAGCAATATTTTTCACATGTAGATTTTGTAGCATACCATTCACCTATACTTCTCTTGAAACGATCTTTCTTATCTTATCCATTACGGCCGCTGTATCTTCTACAGTTCTGATTGCACACATGATCGTATCGTCTCCTGCAATACAGCCTACGACCTCATGCCATTTCATTGCGTCTACAGCGCAGCCACAGCCATTGCCATACCGGAAACAGTCTTGATCACTAGAATATTCTGCGCCATATCCATCGCCACATACCCATCTTTTAAGACACGTATATATTTTTCACTCATTCCGGGTTCTTCGATCCTGTGAAGAATATATTTCTGATGTCCGCTTCCTGTAGATACTTTTGACAACTTCAGATCACGTATATCTCTCGACACAGTAGCCTGCGTCACTTTAAACCCCGCATTATTCAGATATTCTGCCAGTTCTTCCTGTGTTTCAATATCATACTGACTGATAAGTTCAATAATTTTTGCATGACGGCTGACTTTCATATGTTCAATTTCCTTTCATTTTTTTACGCATTGTTTTCATAAAGCTTTCTTTGCTTAATTTGATCAGTTTTGCCGTATGAGACGACCGCTTAATACAAACTCTTTCTCCCGTGACAAGAGTTGTCTGTTCTGCACCGTCAAAGCAAAGAGAAACCTGTTCCTGCCTTCCATAACGTCCTTCGCACACTTCTACCTCAATCAAATCATCGGCTGACAGAACAATACTGCTTGTATTAAGCGCGTGTGAACAAATCGGAGTGATCACGATCATCTGTGCTGTCGGTTCAACGATCGGGCCTCCCGCCGACAGATTATAACCTGTACTTCCGGTTGGAGTCGATATGATCACTCCATCTGCGTGATAAGTATTCAGAAGCGCCCCGTTGACATAAATATGAAAACTTACGATACGAACCTTTCCTTCTCTTGCAATGACAATATCGTTCATCGCCATATCTTTCCGAGAATTACGAAAGCTTCCTTCCAGCATCATCCGTTCTTCAATAACCGGAGTCTCTGAAAACAAATGATCCAATGCACTTTCAAAATCTTCCAGATCCACATCTGTAAGATATCCGAGCGTTCCAAGATTGATCCCAAGCAGCGGAAGGCTTCGCTCTCCAAGATCTCTGACCGCACGGATTAAAGTTCCGTCACCACCTAGTACCAATCCGCATTCTGCTTCCTTAGGAACAGTTCCCGGAATAATATGGCCCTCACTGTCTTTTTCCGACAAAAAACATTTTTTACCGGAAGATTGAATATATTGTTCAATCTGACTCGTGATCGCATAATCTTTATCTTTTAATTTATTTGTAATAATATAAAAGCAATCCATTTTAGTCCTCTTGTTTTTACAAAATACTGCATCGCATACATTACTTAAGCGTGCTGCTTTGCCAGCGTCTCAAATGCTCTGTCTGAAACAATAACAGGATCAAGTCCGCCGAGATTTTCACCGGCTCATTTTCACTCTTTTTTAAATGAATCAAATACTCTATATTTCCTTCCGGTCCTTTGATCGGAGAAAAATCAAGAGCACACAGATCGAAACCGATCGACATAGCATAATCCATAATTTTCTGAATCACTTCCCGGTGTGTGCTCTTTTCTCTTACGACACCTTTTTTTCCTACTTTTTCCCGTCCTGCCTCAAACTGCGGTTTAATAAGAGCTACGATCTCACCGTCTTTTGCCAAATAATTACGAATCGGCTCCAATACTTTCGTAAGCGAAATAAATGAGACATCAATAGAAGAAAAATCAATTTCTTCTCCCAAATCTTCAGGTGTCACATATCGAATATTCGTCTTTTCCATGCAGATAACTCTCGGGTCGTTTCTCAGTTTCCAATCAAGCTGTCCTCGTCCCACATCGATCGCAAACACCTTTTTTGCACCGTTTTGAAGCATGCAATCTGTAAAACCGCCCGTTGAAGAACCGACATCCGTACAGACTTTATCTTTTACGCTGACATCAAAATTTGCGATCGCTTTTTCTAATTTCAAGCCGCCTCTGCTTACATACGGAAGTGTATGCCCCCGAACTTCGATACTGACTTCTTCCGGGAACGTGCTTCCCGCTTTATCTTCTCTTTGTCCCTCCACAAAAACATTTCCGGACATAATGATCGCTTTTGCCTTTTCCCTTGACTCCGCCAGATTTCTTTTTACAAGTAATACATCCAAGCGTTCTTTCATATTTTTTTCCTTTCAGTTACACATATTCATCAATTATCTGCTTTACGATCGTATCTTTATCAAGACCTACTTCCCTGCGGAGCAGATCTACATTTCCATGTTCTACATAGTCATCGGCTATCCCGAAATTTTTCACGCGTACATTAATACCTGCTCCTGAAATATAATCAAGAACCTGTTCCCCGAATCCGCCTGTCAGCATGTTTTCTTCAATCGTTACATACAGATCGTGATTCTCCGCTAATCTTTCCAGCAATTCTGTATCAAGAGGTTTTACAAACCTTGCATTTACAAGAGAACAGCAATATCCTTTTTCTTTCAGGCCTTTTCTCACCTGATCTGCAAGTTCTGCCATATGACCTACAAATATGATCACAATCTTTTCTTCTTCATACAGCAGTTCACTTTTCCCGTAACAGATCGGACTGCGGAATTGTTTCATTCCTTCATATGCCTCGCCTCTTGGATACCGCACTGCGATCGGATATGGAAAATCTGCCGCAAACCGTATCATATCTGCCATTTCCCATCTGTTTTTCGGAGAATGATCGTCATATTCGGGATCATTGATAAAAATGACAAATCAAACACCCCCTGATGTGTTTCACCGTCACTTCCGACAAGTCCCGCCCTGTCTACCGCGATCACAACCGGAAGATTTTGCAGACAGACATCATGAAGCGTCTGGTCATACGCTCTTTGCAAAAACGAAGAATATACTGCAAATATCGGTTTCATTCCCCCCGCCGCAAGACCTGCCGCAAATGTCATCGCATGTTCTTCCGCGATCCCCACATCAAAAAAACGATTTGGGAAATGCTTTGCAAACGGAGTAAGACCTGTTCCGTCCGCCATCGCAGCCGTAATCGCAACGATACGCTCGTCTTTTTTTGCAATATCAAGCAGCACTTTAGAAAATACTTCCGTATAAGTATCCGCCCCTTTTGATTCTTTCGCATCTCCGGTCTCAAGATGGAACGGACCTGTCCCATGAAATTTTGCCGGATTTTCCTCTGCCGGAAGATACCCTTTTCCTTTTTTCGTAAGTACATGTACTAAAACGGCATGATCCACCTTTTTGCCTCATTGAACACACGCACCATCTCTTTAACATCATGTCCGTCCACAGGTCCTAAATATGTAATATCCATATCTTCAAAAAACATTCCCGGAACAAATAACTGTTTAATCCCACTTTTTGTCTTTTTCAGCCTGCTGACGATCCGATCGCCTGTCCCCGGTATTTTTTTTAAAGTATCTTCAACACCCTTTTTCAGATCAGTATACGCCTGTGCTGTCCGCAGGCATCCCAAATATTTCGATACTCCGCCGACATTTTCAGAAATTGACATATTATTATCATTCAGCACGATAATAAAATTACTTTTCAAACGGGAAGCATTATTCAATGCCTCAAATGCCATTCCCCCGGTCATTGCTCCGTCTCCGATCACTGAAACGACATTGTATTTTTCCCCTTTCAGTTCTCTTGCCGCAACATACCCCAGACCTGCCGAAATAGATGTAGAACTATGCCCTGTATCAAAAGCATCACATTCACTTTCTTTTCGTTTCGGAAATCCACTCATGCCGCCATATTTACGCAGATCGTCAAAACCATCTTTTCTTCCTGTAAGAAGTTTATGCGTATAAGATTGATGACCTACATCCCAGATCAATTTATCCTGCGGAAAATCCAGTGTAAGATGAAGCGCCATCGTCAATTCTACAACACCCAGATTTGAAGCCAGATGTCCTCCTGTACAACTGATCTTATCAAGAAGAAATCCCCGGATCTCTTCTGCAAGTTCTTTTAGCTGTGTATGATCAAGTTTTTTTATATCGTTCTCTTTCTGGATCATTTCAATTATCATGATTGATCCTCCTAGTTCTATTTTTCTCTGTATACAAGTCTTCGGAGCAGTTCCTCCATAAATCCGCACTCTTTTCCGATAGAACGAAGTTCTTCTACCGCCTCTTCCGTCAGACGAGCAGCCTCTTCTTTTGCCTTTTCAAGCCCCTTCCAAGTAACGTAAGTCGTTTTTTCGTTTTTTTCATCGCTGTGCACCGGCTTTCCGAGTATTTCTGTCGTACTCGTCACATCAAGAATATCGTCTTGTATTTGGAATGCCAGTCCTATTTTCCCGGCGATTTCTTCCATTTTTCCGATTTCCTCTTCTTTTGCCCCTGCAAGAACAGCTCCGATCATTACAGACGCCTCAATAAGCGCTCCTGTTTTCAATCTATAAATAAACGCAAGAAGTTCTCCTGATATTTTGCATCCTGCAGATCTTACATCGACCACCTGACCTCCGATCATTCCGTAAATTCCGGCTTTGCCTGCAAGAATTTTCAGAGCTCTTCCGATCAGGATGCTGTTTTGAGGATCTGTTTCAAAGGCGCTGCATGCAGTCTCAAATGCGTAATTCAAAAGTGCGTCCCCTGTCAAAATTCCCATATCTTCTCCGTATACGACATGAGTCGTCTTCCGTCCTCTTCGATAATCATCATTATCCATGGCCGGAAGGTCATCATGAACAAGAGAATATGTATGGATCATCTCGATAGCGGCCATAAACGGCTCGATGACCCCGCCTTTTCCGCCAAACAAGTCAAACGTCTCTTTCATGAGCATCGGACGAAGGCGTTTTCCACCTGCCATCAGACTATATTCCATCGCTTCTTCTATGATCTGCTGATGTCCTGTCTGATCAGGCAGGTATTTTCGTAAAATCTCTTCTATTTTTTCTGTTCGTTTTCTACAGTCTTCTTTAAAATTCATCTGTCTCTCCATTTTCATCAAGAACGAGAACCTTTTTTCTACCTCGTCTATGGATAAGTTACATTTTTTAAGAAGTTCCATTCCGTTATTATATAGATCAAATGTTTGTTCTAACGTGATTTCTTCATTTTCCATCTTTCCGATCAGTTCTTCCAAATCTTTGAACATCTCCTCAAGATTTTCTTTCTTTTTCTCTGACACTTTAACCTCCGCCGATCCGTTTTTATCCGTGAATCATTGTTTCCGTATTATGAACCTCCGCTTCGATCTTTCCGTCGCTTACAAAGATTTCCAATTTTTCTCCCCCGTTTCACCTGAGCTGTCGATCGTATATTTTTTCCTTCTTCGGATCTTATATACGAGTATCCGCTGCTCAGTTTTAAAAGAGGAGACACTCTTTTCATTCGTTCGGCATTCAAGGCCAGACGATGTTTTTCCTGCGTCAGTCTTCGTTCCATAATATCGCGAATCCTGTTTTCCATCTCTGCCGTAAATTGCCTGTGCTCATATAATTTGTGCCGTGGATGAAGCAGTTTCAGCCTCATTGAGAAACGCTCCGCTTTCGTCCTGAAAAGACCGATCTGTGACAAGGCAGCCCGAACAATTCTGTCTTCATACGCAGACATCGTTTTTTTACATTCGCGGATCTCGTACACTGCCAATTCGGCGGCTGCTGAGGGAGTCGGAGCTCGTAAATCCGCAACAAAATCTGCGATTGTAACATCTGTTTCATGACCTACCGCAGATATGACCGGAACGGAACATTCAAAAATTGCACGTGCAACCTCTTCTTCGTTAAACGCCCACAACTCCTCAATACTTCCGCCGCCTCTGCCAACGATCATGACATCCACACCTTGTTGTTCTAGCATCCGTATTCCTCTTATAATGCTCTTCACCGCTCCTTCACCCTGAACAAGGCCGGATAAAGAATGAGCTGAACATATGGATTTCTACGTTTTGCAACATTGATTATATCTCTTACCGCCGCTCCGTTTTGCGCCGTCACAATCCCAACTGTTTTTACATAGGCAGGAATTCGCTGCTTATATTCGTCTGAAAACATCCCCATTTCACAAAGTTCCCGCTTAAGCGCCTCGAACTTTTCATAGAGTTCTCCTGCTCCGTCCAGCTTGATTTCTCTTGCATAAAGCTGATATTTGCCATCTCTTTCATATACGCTTACTGAACCGAATGCGATGACCCGCTGGCCGTTTTTCAATGTAAAAGAAAGCCCCGCCCTTGAGCCTGCAAACATAACACAGGCAATCGTGCCGGACTCATCTTTCAAAGAAAAATAAATATGTCCTGATGGGTGATATTTACAGTTGGAAATTTCTCCCTTTACATAGATACGGTTCAGCATGAAATCCTGTGTAAACATATTTTTTATATAAGAATTAACCTGCTTCACTGTATAAATGCCGTTCATTTTATAACTCCTGTTTTGCAAATTTAGCAAGCACACCATTTACAAACGACGAGCTATTATCTCCTCCGAAACGTTTCGCAAGCTCAACAGCCTCGTTGATCGCAACTTTTGCCGGAACGTCCTCATCCCATTTTATCTCGTAAAGCGCCAACCGTAAAATTGACAGATCGACTTTGTTCATTCTTGTCGTTTTCCAGCCTGTCGCGTTCTCATTTAAAAGTCCGTCGATTTCTTCTATGTGTGATAAAATCGCTTCATATTTATTTTGTATATACTGTTTGTCTTTTTCTTTTGCATCTTCAAGCGTCTCAAAATAGTAGTTCAAATTCTCCGGCATATCAACAGAATCATTAAACTCGATCTGAAAAAGCATTTTAAATATATGTTCCCGAAGTTCCGTTCTTACCATAGTAATTCCTCTCTATTGTCATAATCATCTTCTGTCGGCGCACACGGCCTTTTGCCATCTTCCTGTCCTGCTCGTACCCGCTTGTATCTTATTGCCGCGCAATATTGAAAAAGGATGTCTTGCGACATCCCTTAGTATCAATGTCAGGGGCGGATCGCCTTGTCACATATTGCAATACGAAAGCAGATCAGTTCTGTTTCTCCATCTCTACTCCGGCAACCTTAATATTGACATCCGCAACCTCAAGCCCCGTCATATTCTCAACCGCATTTTTCACCTTTTCCTGAACTTTTTTCGTAACTTCCATAATACTGTAATCATATTTCAGGTTTAATGCCAGAGATACTGTAACGACACCCTCTAATACATCTACCTTTACGCCTTTTGACAGGTTCTTGATTCCAAGCTTTCCAATCACTTCATTCGTAATATTTCCGGCCATGGAAGCAACGCCATCCACTTCCGTAGCAGCCAGAGCCGCAATGATCGCTACAACTTCATCCGCGATCTTAACTTCGCCGAGACTCGCATCATTTTGTATTGTATAAGCATTTCTTTCGTCCTTAGCCATATTCAAAACCTCCCGTTTTGTATCATCTCTTTTCTTATTATAACAAATCTCCATCCGTTTGCAAAGAAAAAGTTCACCGCCAAGAGAACTCTGTATTTGAATCCGATTTTTAAGATCTTCCAAACTCCGAAAGAACAAGTCCGTCATTTCTTTCCAACGTCATTCTAATGCTCCACTCATGGATGAACAAAAGTAACGGCCGGTCTTTCAAATCTTTTATTTTCTTCATATCCGACGTTCCGCTTATACGGTCAAGATCCGTATCCGCACTCTCGATCCATCGGATATATTCGTACGGAAGGTTTTCGAGGAGGATCTCTACATTATATTCATTTTTCAAACGGTATTTCAATACATCAAACTGCAAAACGCCGACAACGCCGACAATGATTTCTTCCATTCCTGTGTTATATTCCTGAAAGATCTGAATTGCTCCTTCCTGTGCAATTTGATTGATTCCTTTTACAAACTGTTTCCTTTTCATCGTGTCAACCTGACGCACTCTTGCAAAATGCTCAGGCGCAAATGTCGGAATTCCTTCATAAGCAAATTTTTCTTTTGACGTTGTCAGTGTATCGCCTATCGAAAAAATTCCCGGATCAAATACACCGATAATATCTCCCCCATATGCTTTGTCTATAATTTTCCTTTCACTGGCAATCATTTGCTGCGGCTGGGAAAGCCTTACGTCTTTTTTTCCCCTGAACATGATATACGTTCATCCCGGCATCAAACTCACCCGAACAAATACGCATAAACGCAATTCTGTCCCTATGAGCTTTATTCATATTTGCCTGAATTTTAAAAACAAAGGCCGAAAATTCTTTTTCTTTCATCGGATCGATCGCACCATGATCTGACATCCTCGGCAAAGGGGACGTCGTCATGGAAAGAAAATGTCTTAAAAACGTTTCCACTCCGAAGTTAGTAAGTGCAGAACCGAAGAACACCGGAGAGAGCTCGCCTTTATCGACAAGCTCTCTGTCAAATTCTGCCGAAGCGCCGTCCAAAAGTTCGATTTCTTCCATCAGAGTTGTCTTTGCTTCATCTCCGATCAGCCAGTCAATCTCCGGATTGTTCATAGCTACAACTTTCACTTCACCTGTCGCTGTTCCTTTCCTCGTATCCGAGAAAAGCTCTACTTCCTTTTTCTGTCTGTCATACACGCCTTTAAATGCTTTTCCCGAGCCGATCGGCCAGTTTACCGGACAAGTCGGAATGCCGAGCTCCTTTTCGATATCATCCAAAAGATCGAACGTATCTTTTGCGTCACGATCCATCTTATTGATAAAGGTAAAAATCGGAATATGACGCATCGCACATACTTTAAACAGTTTTCGCGTCTGAGCCTCCACACCCTTCGACGCATCAATCACCATAACCGCCGAATCTGCCGCCATCAGTGTTCTGTAAGTATCTTCCGAGAAATCCTGATGCCCCGGCGTATCAAGGATATTAATACAGTATCCATCGTAATTAAACTGCAATACAGAAGAAGTAACCGAAATACCTCTTTCTTTTTCTATTTCCATCCAGTCTGAAACTGCATGTTTGGATGTCGCTTTTCCCTTGACAGAACCTGCCTGATTGATCACCCCTCCATATAATAGAAATTTTTCCGTCAGCGTTGTCTTTCCCGCATCGGGATGAGAAATGATGGCAAATGTTCTTCTCTTTTTTATTTCATTCGTTATCTCTGACATATGTTTCTTTTCTCCTAATGCTTATAAAATGCATCTGTTCGTTCTTTTATTTTTCCCGGAACATCTTCCGGACATACCAATTTAGTTTATCATATCTCAAAAGATACTTCAACCACGGGATTCAGGCATGTTATTAACTTGTGATAATGTCTCCTTAAGATTCACTTGAGGTTTTGTCTCTTTTTGGTATTCTATTAAAGCTATGAAAGAAGGTAAAATTACATTGTCACAAGAACAACTGAAAACGCTGACTGT
>ENA-OQAA01001107-OQAA01001107.1-human-gut-metagenome-genome-assembly--contig:-NODE-1107-length-15039-cov-1.431129_pt1 | contig 15039 bp, 20 predicted proteins | sample MGYA00242489_ERZ504515 | MGnify/ENA primary metagenome ERZ504515 (study PRJEB26092, sample SAMD00036237) | human gut metagenome | host: Homo sapiens | study: EMG produced TPA metagenomics assembly of...
CATCCGGATGCGGATAAACTGGTTGTCTGCCAGGTGAATGTTGGAACAGAGACTGTTCAGATTGTAACCGGAGCGAAGAATGTATTTGAAGGAGCAAAGGTGCCGGTTGTATTAGACGGTGGACGTGTAGCAGGAAGTCATGACGGGAAAGTTGTAGAAGGCGGAATCAAGATTAAAAAAGGAAAGCTTCGTGGAGTGGAAAGTTTTGGTATGATGTGTTCCATCGAAGAACTTGGATCTACAACAGATATGTACCCGGAGGCTCCGGAGAACGGAATCTATATTTTCGAGGAAGATGCAGTAGTTGGAAGCAGCGCGATTGAAGCACTTGGAAGAATGATGTTGTATTTGAATACGAGGTGACATCAAACCGTGTGGACTGCTTTAGTGTAGTGGGAATTGCGAGAGAAGCAGCGGCAACTTTTAGAAAAGAATTCTGTCCTCCGGTTGTGGCAGAGACTGGAAATGACGAAGATGTCAATGATTATATTAAAGTAACTGTGGAGAACACAGAGCTTTGCCCACGCTACTGTGCAAGAGTTGTGAAAAATGTAAAAATTGGACCATCTCCGAGATGGATGCAAAGAAGACTGGCTTCTGTTGGAATCCGTCCGATCAACAATCTTGTTGATATCACAAACTATGTGATGGAAGAGTATGGGCAGCCAATGCATGCTTACGATCTTTCTACGATTGCCGGAAATGAGATTGTTGTAAAGACAGCAAAAGCAGGAGAAAAAAATTCGTGACATTAGACGGACAGGAAAGAGAGATGGACGAATCTGTCTAATGATCTGCGACGGAGAAAAATCAGTTGGTATTGCGGGTATCATGGGTGGAGAAAACTCTATGATTACAGATGATGTGCAGAACGTATTGTTTGAGGCGGCATGCTTTGATGGAACAAATATCCGTAAATCAAGCAAAAAAGTCGGACTTCGTACAGATGCTTCCGGAAAATTTGAAAAGGGACTTGACCCGAACAATGCGAAAGCGGCAATCGACAGAGCCTGCCAGTTGATTGAAGAATTAGGTGCAGGTGAAGTTGTCGGAGGAACCGTTGATGTATATGGAAAAGAAAAAGAACCGGTTCGCGTTCCATTTGATGCAGAGAAAATCAATGTGATGCTTGGAACAGATATTTCAGAAGAAGAAATGCTTGGATATTTTGAAAAAATCGGCTTGGAATATGATGCAGAGGCAAAAGAAGTGATCACACCGACATTCAGACATGATTTATTCAGACTTGCAGACCTTGCAGAAGAAGTTGCAAGATTTACGGATATGACAATATTCCGACAACACTTCCAAGGGGAGAGGCAACAACAGGAAAATTGTCATTCAAACTTCGTGTGGAGGAAGTAGCCAGAAATATTGCAGAGTTCTGTGGATTCAGTCAGGGAATGACATATTCTTTTGAAAGTCCAAAAGTATTTGATAAACTGTTGCTTCCGGCGGACTCAAAACTCCGTGAAGCGGTGGAGATTATGAATCCGCTTGGAGAAGATTACAGTATTATGAGAACAATTTCTTTGAATGGAATGTTAACATCGCTTGCGACAAACTATAACAGAAGAAATAAAGATGTTCGTTTGTATGAACTTGGAAATATTTATCTTCCAAAACAGCTTCCGGTCACAGAACTTCCGGAAGAACGTATGCAGTTCACACTTGGTATGTATGGAGAAGGTGATTTCTTCAGCATGAAAGGCGTTGTAGAAGAATTCTTTGAAAAAATCGGTATGCATGAAAAAGAGACATATGATCCAAACGCAGGAAAGACATTCTTGCATCCGGGACGTCAGGCAAATATCATTTACGGTGGAAAAGTAGTAGGATACTTGGGAGAAGTACATCCAGAAGTGGCAGATATTTACGGAATCGGGACAAGAGCTTATGTTGCAGTGATTGATATGCCGGAGGTAGTGGAACTTGCTACATTTGACAGAAAATATGAAGGAATTGCAAAATATCCGGCAGTGACTCGTGATATCAGTATGGTTGTGCCGAAAGAAATTTTGGTTGGTCAGATCGAGGAAGTGATTGCGAAGAAAGGCGGCGCTTACTTAGAAAGCTACAAATTATTCGACCTTTATGAGGGAGCGCAGATTAAAGCAGGATTCAAATCTGTTGCATATTCTATTGTGTTCCGTGCAAAAGATAAGACATTGGAAGAGGCAGATGTGACTTCTGCGATGACGAAAATCTTGAAAGCATTGGAAGAAATGGGAATTGAATTAAGACAGTAAATAAAAGAAGGAAAGTACCGTCAGATGGCGGATACTTTTTGTGTAAGACGAAACGGGATGTAGGAGGAAGTTTTCTTAGCTCTATAAGCTGGGGGTTATTTTGCCAATAACTTTAAAAATCTCTTATCATTCATCTGCTCATTTGTTAAATATTCTCCATTATAGAACAGAGCGTAAGTTGTAATCGGCGTAGGTGCATTCTGTGCTTGCTCTTTGCTTTGCAAATGAATAGATTTAAACTGTACGCCCTTTTCTTTTGCGATTTCTTCTACAATAGGCACATATTTCGCATTAAATGGACATTGACTGGTATAGTATAAAACATATCCCATTTCATCAATGTGAGGGTGCTTGGCACACTTCTTGAATTTAGGTAACAAGGAATTTTTATTAAATGGTAAACACCATAATTGAATACCATTATCTGCTTCATCGCAAACGATGAAACCTTTGTATTTTAAGAATTTAGGGTCAGCTAAAAATGTTTTTTTCTTTTGGGAAGATAGATACATAACCCTTGTTTTCCTTTTGTTTTACTATCTTCAATACACGCATTTAATAAGTCTGTTGAGTATCCATGACCCTTGAATGAACCAGCAACCCAAAGACAGTTAATATACATATACCCATCTGCAATAATAGGATTCCAAGCATTTTCAGCAGGAATATACTCAATAAAACACTTTCCTCGTTCTTCGCTCTTTAGGAAAACTAAGCCTTCGTTAAATCGCTCTTGTAGCCAAGCCTTTTTTGATGACACTTGAATATCATTGTTATTTGAAATAGCACAGCATATATGCTCTTTGTCTATATTCTCGTTGGTTACTCTAATATATTCCATAAAAATACCTCATTTCTAAATTCTTTAGGTTAGAATCAATGATGGGGGAAACGAAAAAGCAGTTTTTTGTACTTACCTGTGATTATACAGTATTTTCTGTGCAGAAGCTACAGAAATCAAGTGTTTTCATAATAAAATCCTCTATGTAAAATCAGTAGTAATCAAAACACTGCTTTACACGGGAGGCGCATTTGAATCGTAAAACCGCTTGCCAACCAAGCGGAAGGATGGTATTGTTTTCATAGGCAATGGGAAGGTCGATACTGTTCAATTGGAATTTTGCATAGATGTTATGGGAGGTGAATGAATTGAAGAAAATATTTACTATTTTAGGTATGAGTATTTTTTTTATGATTAGTTTTTCGGGATGTGGTTCAGCATTAAGCACTGAATCGACTCCGGAGCAGTTGTATTCCGATGATCATAGTATAGATATGTTTGTTCCATATATGAAATATGTTGAGGGATAGGGAGAGTCAGCACAATAATATTTGTTATAGTGACAAATTCGGTTTTGGGGTTATCGATAGATGAATATATTAAAAGTAAAGAAATAAAAATGGAGAATAACCATGCCGATACATGTTGTAAAAAGTGGAGAGACAATCTATTCGATCGCTCAGCTATATGACGTCTCAGCTGACCGGATTGTGTATGACAATGAGCTGGCAGCGCAGCAAAATCTTGTTCCGGGGCAAGCTCTTTTGATTCTGATGACGAGCCGGGTTCATATTGTGAGAGAAGGACAGACGGTGAAGCAGATCGCGGAAGAATATAGTATCACGGTCAAAAATCTATATCAAAACAATCCGTTTCTGTTGAATCAGACCTATTTGTTAGAGGGGCAGAGTTTGGTCATTTCTTATGAGGGAGAACCGCTTATGCAAGGTAGGATCAGCGGGTATGCATATCCGTTTATTGAGCCGTATATTTTGCGTGAGGTACTTCTTTATATAGATGAAATACTTATTTTTTCTTATGGATTTACGGCAGAAGGAGAATTGATACCACCTCAGATTGACGAGACGTGGGTGATTCAGGAGGCTTGGAATCAGCAGGTGGAACCGATTCTGGTGCTGACGCCGTTTGCGGAGACGGGGACCTTTAACAGTGGGTTGATTCAAATATTATCGGAAAATGAGACGGTTCAGGACAATTTGATTGAAAATCTTTTGGAGACAGTACGAGAAAAGGGGTATGTAGGTGTAGATGTGGACTTTGAATATATTCGGCCGGAAGATCGGGTAGGGTATGCAGATTTTGTGAATCGTTACGGGAGACGATGAATGGAAAATGGATATCGGGTGTCGGTGGCGCTTGCCCGAAGACCTCTTCTTATCAAAAAGGGCTGTTGTATGAGGCAATGGATTATCATCTGTTGGGGCAAAGTGCAAATACGGTGTTTCTGATGACGTATGAATGGGGGTATACATACGGACCACCGCTTGCGGTAGCGCCGCTGCCAAATGTCCGACAGGTGTTGGAGTATGCCCTCACGGAAATTCCGAAAGAAAAAATTGTATTGGGAGTCCCGAATTATGGATATAGCTGGCCGCTCCCATATGAGCGAGGGGTGACAAAAGCAAGGTTGATTGGAAATGTTGAGGCGAATGTCATCGCGGCAGAGCGAGGTGCGGAGATTCAGTACGATGAGCGTTATCAAAGTCCGTTTTTCTATTATGAAATTGGTGGAAGGAGATATGAAGTCTGGTTTGAAGATGTGAGAAGTATTTATGCAAAATTGCAGCTGGCTGCAGAAAAGGATATCCATGGTGTCGGGTATTGGAACTTGATGCGTCCGTTTCGGGCAAACTGGCTGCTGGTGAATCAGATGCTTCATTGAAAAAGGGGTAGCGTTTTTAGAAAAAAGCATATATAATGTGATTATATATGCGAAAATGCAAATGAGGAAGAGGGGAAAAAGATGACAAACAAAAAAAGAGAGACATTTCAAAACCGGTTCGGCTTTGTGCTGGCATGTATCGGCTCTGCTGTTGGAATGGGAAATATCTGGCTGTTTCCTTATCGTGTAGGCGAAGGTGGCGGTGCTGCATTTTTGATACCGTATTTTATATTTGTTTTTTGTGCTCGGATTTGCGGGTGTTGCAGGTGAGATGGCGTTTTGGACGTGCGATGAAAGCTGGTTCTATCGGGGCGTTTCGCGGAGCATCGAAGATGAGAGGCGGAAGATGGGGCGAGTTCTCGGACTTGTGCCGACACTTGGTTCGCTTGGAATTGCAATCGGGTATTCGGTTGTTTGTGGGATGGATTTTGAAATTTTTGGTCGGATCTGTGACGGGAAGTCTGATGAAAACAAAATCGGAAGAGTACTTCGGAGAGATATCTGCTTCATTTGGAAGTATTCCGTGGCATCTGCTTGGTCTGGTGATTGTGTTTGCAATCATGCTGTTTGGGATTGCAAAAGGAATTGAAAAAGTCAATAAGTTTATGATGCCTGCATTTTTCTGCCTGTTCCTGATACTGGCGGTGCGAGTATTCTTTCTGGAAGGATCCGCATCTGGGTATTCTTTTTTGCTAAAGCCAAAATGGAGTGAACTTGGAAATGTAAAAACCTGGGTATATGCACTTGGGCAGGCATTTTTTTTCGCTTTCATTAGCAGGTTCAGGAACTATAGTTTATGGAAGCTACCTGAAAAAAGATGAAGATGTGATTGCATGTGCGAGAAACGTAGCGATTTTCGATACATTGGCAGCGCTTCTTTCAGCGTTTGTAATTTTACCCGCAGTGTTTGCGTTTCAATTAGATCCAAATGCAGGACCGGCATTGATGTTCATTACGATGCCGAAAGTATTTCAGCAGATGCCGGCCGGAACATTTTTCTGTATTCTCTTTTTTGTGGCAGTTCTGTTTGCGGCAGTCACTTCGTTGATCAATTTGTTTGAGACACCGGTGGAGGCGATTCAGGAACGCTTTGGAGTGTCGAGAAAGATTGCAGTCGCAATTGTGGCAGTTGTGGCTGTGGCGGTTGGAGTTGTCATTGAATCCGGTGATGTCGTAAGTACATGGATGGATGTGGTTTCAATTTACATTATTCCACTGGGAGCATTGCTTGCCGCAATTATGTTTTTCTGGGTATGCCTCCTAGGTTTGCAAGGGAGCAGGTACAGATGGGACGCGAGAAAAAGATTGGAAAATGGTTTGAGCCAATGACAAAATATATTTTTGTTGGTTTGACGATTGTTGTCTATATATTGGGTATTTTATATGGCGGCATTGGATAAGAAAGGAAGTTTCAAAAAGATGAGAAAAGAAGATTTTTATTTTGATTTACCGGAAGAATTGATTGCACAGGATCCATTGGAGGACCGTTCAAGCTCAAGACTTTTGGTGTTGGATAAAGAGACTGGCAAGGTGGAGCATCATGTGTTCCGGGAGATTATAGATTATCTGCAGGAAGGGGACTGTCTTGTTATCAATGATACAAAAGTGATTCCGGCAAGGCTGATTGGTTCCAAAATCGGCACGGATGCAAAAATAGAAGTATTGTTGCTAAAACGAAAAGAAAACGATGTATGGGAGACGCTTGTAAAGCCTGGGAAAAAGGCAAAAGTGGGAACTCGAATCAGTTTCGGAGACGGTCTTTTAGTCGGTGAAGTCGTTGATATCGTAGAAGAAGGCAATCGTCTGATCCATTTTGAATACGAAGGAATTTTTGAGGAAATTTTAGATCAATTAGGACAGATGCCGCTGCCGCCGTATATCACACACCAATTGGAAGATAAAAACAGATATCAGACGGTATATGCGAAACATTCCGGCTCTGCTGCAGCTCCGACAGCCGGACTGCATTTTACGCCGGAGTTGTTAAAAGAGATTGAAGAGAAAGGCGTGCAGATTGCACGTGTGACCTTACATGTAGGACTTGGAACATTCCGTCCTGTAAAAGTAGATAATATATTGGAACATCACATGCACTCAGAATTTTATCAGATTGACGAAGAGGCGGCTGAAAAGATTAATCGTGCAAAAGAAAGCGGGCATCGCGTAATTTGTGTCGGAACAACAAGTTGTCGAACAATTGAATCTGCTGCAGATAAAAATGGAAAACTTCATGCGACGAATGGCTGGACGGAGATTTTCATTTATCCGGGGTATGAATTTAAGGTGTTAGATTGCCTGATCACGAACTTTCATTTGCCGGAGTCTACATTGGTCATGTTGGTATCTGCATTGGCAGGAAGAGAACAGGTGCTCTCGGCTTATGAGGAGGCTGTGAAAGAAAAATACCGTTTCTTCAGCTTTGGGGATGCGATGTTTATTAAATAGACGGTGAAAAATGAAGTCTCGGAACTTGAAGTTCCGGGGCTTTTCTATGTGATTGGAATAAATATCGTTTATTATGGGAATAGTCCTTGTATAAAAATTTAGGAGGGACTGCGTTGAGGATTCCAAAACATATTGCAATTATACCGGATGGAAATAGGAGATGGGCGACACAACATCAGATGGAGAAAAAAGATGGCTATCAGCACGGACTGAACCCGGGACTTGAAGTGCTGCGCAAAGCAAAGGAGTATGGAGTCGCGGAAATTACGTATTATGGGTTTACTGTGGACAATTGTAAACGGCCGAAAGTGCAGCAAAATGCATTTAAAAAAGCGTGCGTAGATGCAGTGCGGCTGATTCAAAAAGAAGGGAATGTATCGCTCTTGGTTGTGGGAGATTCGAGCTCAGTACATTTTCCGGAAGAACTTTTGAAATATACACAGAGAAAGGAAATCGGAATTGCTGATATCAAGGTGAATTTTCTTGTGAATTACGGCTGGGAATGGGATTTGAGCGCGATAAGAAAAGAGGGTATGGAGCAAGAGAACGATGTAATGACTCAAATACATTCGAAGGATATTTCCAGATTGATTTGGTAATTCGTTGGGGAAATATGAGAAGATTGTCGGGGATGCTGCCTGTGCAGTCAGTCTACGCAGATTTCTATGTGGTAGAAAATCTTTGGCCGGATTATAAAGAAAGAGATTTTGATAAAGCAATCAGGTGGTATGACAAACAAGATGTAACTTTAGGCGGATAGCATCCGGAATAGTTTGATGATAATTTATTTTTATCTAAAAAGAAATTTTGTAGATTCTTCTAGTAAGATTTGTACAAGGTTTCTTTTTTATTATTGTCTTTTAAATCCTGTCTAATTTCAGAATTTTGTATAAAATTACAAAAACTATCAAAAATAAATTAAAATAATGGTAAAAATACATAAAAGAAAAGTGCTTAAATATGGATTTTTGCATAAATCTGTGTTAATATGAAGTGGTATATCGAGATGCACAAGGTGCAGAACGGAAAACTACAGTAAAAGGAGGTTTCAGGATGTGTTCTAAAACAGGAGGGGTTCCGTTTCATGGAACAAAAGAAGCAGGAAGAGGCGTTATTGCAGGTGATTGCGGAATTGAAGGATGATAAAGGTGCTTTGATGCCCATTTTGCAAAAGGCTCAGGAAATATATGGGTATCTTCCGATAGAAGTGCAGACAATGATTTCAAATGAGACGAAGATTCCGTTGGAGAAAATATATGGAGTTGCAACGTTTTATTCACAGTTTACGCTCAATCCAAAAGGAAGATATCGCATTTCAGTCTGTCTTGGCACGGCATGTTATGTAAAAGGTTCCGGGGATATTTATAATTATCTGATGGAAAAGCTTGGAATCGTGGGTGGGGAATGTACACCTGACGGTAAATTTTCACTGGATGCCTGTCGATGTGTCGGGGCATGCGTCTTGCGCCGGTCATGATGGTAAATGATGATGTCTACGGACGTTTTGACTGTAGATGACATAGATGATATTTTAGCAAAATATGATTAGGATCGTATGAAAATAGAAATGGAGGATATGCATGAAGTCACTGGAAGAATTGAAAGCAATCAAAGAAAAGATGCGGGGACAGGTAGAGTTTCGTTCAGAAGACGGAGTCTGGACAGAAGATAACCCGTATCGCAAGCATGTGTTGGTCTGCGGAGGTACCGGGTGTACTTCTTCCGGCAGCAAGAAAATTATTGAAAAACTGCATGAAGAGATTCGAAAAAATAGTCTGGAAAATGAGATTGGAGTCGTGAAAACAGGATGTTTCGGGCTGTGTGCGTTGGGGCCGATTATGATCGTTTATCCGGAGGGCGCATTTTATTCCATGGTAAAAGAAGAGGACATTCCGGAAATCGTATCGGAACATTTGTTAAACGGAAGAATTGTTACTCGTCTTTTATATCAGGAGACGGTCAGTGAAGATGGAATACTGCCGCTTCAAGAGACGGAATTTTATAAGAAACAAAAGCGAATTGCGCTTCGCAACTGTGGCGTGATCAATCCGGAAGATATTGAAGAATACATAGGGACGAGCGGATACGAGGCTCTTGGAAAAGTCTTGACGACGATGACACCGGATGACGTCATTCAGGTTATCTTGGACAGTGGACTGAGAGGACGCGGAGGAGCAGGTTTCCCGACGGGGTTGAAATGGAAATTTGCAAAAGGCAATCAGGCAGAACAAAAATATGTCTGTTGTAATGCCGATGAAGGAGATCCGGGAGCGTTTATGGATCGCTCGGTGCTTGAAGGGGATCCTCATGTTGTGTTGGAGGCAATGACAATTGCGAGGGTAAGGCAATCGGGGCGTCACAAGTACATCTATGTGCGTGCGGAATATCCGATCGCAATTGAACGTCTGGAAATCGCAATTCGTCAGGCGAGAGAATACGGAATGCTTGGCAAAGATATTTTTGGAAGCGGATTTGATTTTGATATTGATTTGAGACTGGGAGCGGGAGCGTTTGTCTGTGGAGAAGAGACGGCATTGATGACATCCATTGAAGGAAATCGTGGTGAGCCAAGACCGCGTCCCCCATTCCCTGCATTGAAAGGTTTATTCCAAAAACCGACGATTTTAAATAATGTGGAGACCTGGGCAAATATTCCGCAGATTATTTTAAAGGGACCGGAATGGTTTGTGGGTATGGGAACAGAAAAATCAAAAGGAACAAAAGTGTTTGCGTTAGGTGGTAAAATTCATAATACCGGACTTGTGGAGATTCCGATGGGAACGACACTTCGTGAAATTGTGGAAGAAATCGGCGGAGGAATTCCGAATGGAAAGAAATTCAAGGCGGCTCAGACGGGAGGACCGTCAGGCGGATGCATTCCGGCAGAACATCTTGATGTTCCGATCGATTACGACAACTTGATGGAAATTGGATCCATGATGGGATCAGGTGGTCTGATTGTTATGGATGAGAATACTTGTATGGTGGATATTGCAAAATTCTTTTTGGAATTCACGGTAGATGAGTCCTGCGGGAAATGTACACCTTGCCGTATCGGCACAAGACGTATGCTGGAACTTTTGGATAAGATTACAAAGGGGCAGGCAACCATGGAAGATTTGGATAAATTGGCAAATGGTGTGAAATTGGAAGATGGCAAGACTGCACCTGCTGATGTGTATTTAGATTCCATAAATAAAACTTTGAAAGAATCTCGTGTGGAAATCACTATTTATGAAGGTAAAAATCGTCAAGTTCGTCGTATGTTCAAGGCTTTAGGATATGAAGTTAAAGCTTTAAAAACGCATAGCTTTTGCAGGTCTTACTTTGAGTAAATTAAAACGTGGAGAATATAGAAAATTAACTGAAACTGAATTATTGCGTTTGCGTAAAAAAATAGGAGATAAATAATGCGTAAAGTTATTGTTGTTGGCGGTGGTGCTGCTGGACTCATGGCGGCTGTCAGTGCTGCACAAAATGGTGCAGAAGTGATGTTGTTGGAAAAAAATAATCGCTTGGGTAAAAAATTATTAATCACTGGTAAAGGTCGCTGTAATGTAACGAATACAGCACCATTGCAAGAGTTTGTAAAAAATATTCCTGGTAATGGTAGATTTTTATATAGTGTATTTAGCAAATTTTTTTAATTGGGATATCAGAAGCTTTTTTGAAGAATTAGATGTGCCATTAAAAGAAGAACGCGGTGGACGAATTTTCCCTGTAAGTGATAAAGCCATTGATATTGTAAATGCTTTTGAAAAGATATTGCATAGATTGGCTGTACAGATAAAGTTAAATGAAAGTGTAAAATTTTTAAAAGTAGATAATAATAAAGTAACAGGTGTAATCACTGAAGAGGATAAATTATATGAAGCCGATGCTGTTATTTTAGCTACAGGTGGTTCATCTTTCCCTGGAACAGGCTCAACAGGTGATGGTTATCGTATGGCAAAACAAATAGGTCATACTATTGAAGATTTATTTCCAGCACTTGTACCTTTAGAATGTGAAGAAGATTGGGTAAAAGATTTCCAAGGCTTATCACTTCGCAATGTAAATTTAAAGGTATTAGTTGATGGTGATGTAAAAAAAGAAATGTTTGGTGAAATGTTATTCACTCATTTTGGTGTAAGTGGGCCAATTATTTTGACTTTAAGTCGTGATATTGCTAAATGGTTAAGAGAAGGAAAAACTGTAGAATTATCTTTAAATCTCAAACCTGCTTTGACAAAAGAACAGCTTGATAAACGCATTTGTAGAGATTTTGAAAAATATAGTAGAAAACAAACAAAAAATGCTTTAGGCGATTTATTGCCAAGCAAGATGATTAGTACAGTGATTGATTTAGCTTTTATTGATGAAAATAAATTTGTAAATCAAATAAGCAAGGCTGAACGCGAAAGATTAGTTGACTTATTGCAAGATATGGTGATGACTGTTACAAAGACAAGACCACTTAGCGAGGCTATTGTAACAGCTGGCGGTATTTCTACAAAAGAAATAAATCCTAAAACTATGGAGTCAAAACTAATTAAAGATTTGTATTGCGTTGGCGAAGTAGTAGATGTAGACGCTTTTACAGGCGGATATAATTTGCAAGCAGCTTTTTCTATGGGCTTTGTTGCTGGTGAAGCTAGTAGTTTAGAGTAATATTTTTTAGTAAATAGTTTTTTGAAATTTCATGCTATACTATAAATTAGATAGGATTTATTTAATTTTATAGTAAGGTGGGATTGAAGCTCGATGAAAATATCAACTAAAGGTAGATATGCATTGCGATTGATGTTAGATATCGCATTAAATGATGCAAAAACACCGGTTCGAATAAAGGATATTGCTGAACGACAGCAGATTTCAGATAAGTATCTGGAACAAATAGTATCTAGTTTAAATAAGGCAGGATTTGTAAAAAGCTTGCGTGGACCGCAGGGCGGATATCGACTGACTAAAAAACCAGAAGAGTATACAGTAGGCATGATTTTACGTTTGATAGAGGGAAGTTTAGCCCCAGTAGCTTGCCTTGATGATGATATTAATAATTGTACACGTGCAGATAGATGTCCAACATTAATTCTTTGGGAAAAATTATATGATGCTATAAGTGAAGTTGTGGATAATATTACTTTGGCGGATTTAATTAGTTGGCAAAAAAAATATGAAGTAGAGGAAAAAAGATTAATTAATATGCTACTAAGGTAAAATTTAAATTAATCTTTTTTTGTAAATTAATTTTTATTGTGGAGAATAAGGAGGGTATCTTAATGTATGATGAATATATAGAAAAACAATTGGTAGAAATCAGTAAATGGGAACAGCAAAAACCCAGTGTAGTCAATACTGGCATGAATAAGATTTTTCACCTTATGAGTAAATTTACGAGAAAAGTAATTCCAGAGGTGGTAGTGGAAAAGGCAATATATCATGCTCATGATATTGGTCAAAAATTGGCAAGTAAAAATGATATTTTGAAAAATGCTGGTGTAGATACTATCGAAGAATTGCGTCATAAAGATTTGGCACTATCTGATAAGTTAGCTAGTAATGTGCATAAATGGGCGATAGGTTTTGCTGGTTCTGAAGGGTTTGCTACAGGGCTTGGTGGTACAGCAACAATGGTAGCTGATGTGGGGGCTGTTATAGTTTTAGCTTTTAGAACTATTCATAAAATTGCTATGTGTTATAGGTATGAAGTGAAATCAGCTGAAGATAAAGAATTTGTGTTGAATATTTTGTCTGTATCAGGTGCTAATGATATGAAGGAGAAAAAGGAAGCATTATTGGCATTGAAATCAGATTTTTTACAAAAGAAAATAATTGAAGAAGTTTTAATGAGCAATTTAGTCAAAAAAAGTCGCTAAACAATTGGGTATTAATTTGACTAAACGTAAGTTGATGCAGATAATGCCGATTATAGGAGCAGGCATAGGTGCAGCAGTTAATGCTTCATATATAAATGATATCGCATGGACAGCTCGTCGTTCGTATCAATTAAAATGGCTTGCTGATAATGAATATATAGATGCTAATAATTTGAATAATATTTAAGGAGTTTTAATTTAATGAAACAGATGAAAGTTGGTATTGTAGGAACAGGTTTAATCGCTTCTTTGATGGCAAAAACTTTGAATGGATTAAATGGTGAAAATATAAAAAATTATGCAAGTAGCTTCAAGAACTTTGACTAAGGCAAAAGCATTTGCAGATGAATATAAAATAGAAAAAGCGTATGGTTCTTATATGGAATTAATTCAAGATAAAGATATTGATTTAGTCTATATTGCCGTACCACATAATGAGCATTATCGCATAGCTAAATTATGTATAGAAAATAAAAAGAATGTTTTGTGTGAAAAACCTTTTACTGTAAATGCAGAAGAAACAAAGGATTTATTAGCTTTAGCTAAAGAAAATAATGTACTTATCACAGAAGCAATTTGGACAAGATATATGCCTTCACGAAAATTAATAAATGATGTCATTGCTTCTGGAATTATAGGGCAAGTATATTCAATTCAGGCAAATTTAGGTTATCCTCTTAAAGATGTGAAACGCATGATTTCTCCAGAACTTGCTGGCGGTGCTTTGCTTGATGTAGGTGTATATACCGTTAATTTTGCTTGTATGGTATTTGGCAATGATATAAAAGATATTTTTGCAAAAGCTGTGATGTCAGATAAAGGTGTAGATTTGACAGATAGTATAACAATCACTTGGAATGATGGGAAAATGGCAGTTCTTCATGCTTCTATGATGACACCAACAGATAGATGTGGTTTTATTTATGGAGAAAAAGGCTATATTTGTGTAACTAATATCAATAATCCTGAAGCGATAAAATTTATGATGTAGAACATAATTTAATCAAAGAAGTAGAAATACCAAAACAAGTAACAGGGTATGAATAATGAAGTTTTTAGCTTGTGCTAAAGCGATTTGATAAAAATGAATTAGAATGTTGAAGCAATGCCACATAAAGAAACTATTTTCGTCATGGAAATATTAGATAAGATACGCAATCAATGGAATATGAAATATCCTTTTGAAAAATAAATAAGTAGAAAAAGAAAACGCCTTATGATTAAGGCGTTTTTTACATTGATAAATAATTTAATGATAATTTAATCAAACTAGGTGAGTAAGTTTATTGAGCTTAAGATAGATAATTTGTATAATAGAGTTTAGATAGGGTATAGATTTAAGAGGTGAAAATATGATGGATAAAATTATAGATTGTCATATGCATTTTTCAGCTAAAGGGATATTTAATAAAACAGCTGAAAATATTGGTTTAAAATGCACCTTAGAAGAAGTACAAAATGAATTTAAGAAAAATAATATAGTTTTAGGTATTGGTATGGGTGTGGATATTTGCGAAGAAAATAATCTTAGTAATCCACAGATAATATATCATGGAAAAAGAAAAAATTTCCGCCTTTTTTAGCACAATGTTTAGGTATTAATGCATTGGCTATTAATAAGGAAAATCTTAAAGATACATTAGATAGTTTTAAGCAAAAATTAGAAGAAAAATTCAACAGTTGGGTTAAAGATTTATACAGGATATCAGCCGTATTTAGCTACAGATAAGAAATATAGAGATTTTTATAAAATTAGCACAGAAATATGATGTACCAGTGGTTTTTCATATGGGCGATACAGCA
>ENA-OQAA01001109-OQAA01001109.1-human-gut-metagenome-genome-assembly--contig:-NODE-1109-length-15011-cov-4.999798_pt1 | contig 15011 bp, 19 predicted proteins | sample MGYA00242489_ERZ504515 | MGnify/ENA primary metagenome ERZ504515 (study PRJEB26092, sample SAMD00036237) | human gut metagenome | host: Homo sapiens | study: EMG produced TPA metagenomics assembly of...
AAATTTTGGCCGTTCCGTATCCCGGCACTTGGCCATTGTGTCGGGATAGGTCGGGCGTTAGGCTTCGGGCAAGTCAATCTTGCGACAAAGCTGTAATAAATCTCAATGTCCTGCCTGCGGGTGCCGTTCTCGTCATAGCTGCACTCATGCACGACGATTTTTTCAATCATTTCCCGCAAGAGGGTGGGGGTCAATTCCTCAAAGGCAAGGTGCTTTCGGACGATACCCATAAACTTTTCCGCGTTGACGGTGGCAGCCTGCGACTTGTCCAGTTCTTCCTGCAAAGCGGCGGCGCGGTCTTTCAGTTCCCGCTGTTCCTGCTCATAGTCTGCCGACAGTTCCATGAAACGCTCGTCACTGATTTTGCCGTTCACATTGTCCTCATACAGCCGCTTAATAATGCGGCTCACTTCGGCAATGCGCTCCTGCGCCTGTTCAAGCTGCCTGGTGGTTGCGGCGGTCTTTCTCTTGCCGCCGATCTCGTTCTGCTGGATAAGCAGCTTCACAAAGCGGCTCTCATGCTTGGCGGCATACTCCGTCACTTGCCGGAGATTGGAGAGGACACCGGCGGTCAACAGGTCGGTGCGGATAAAGTGCGCCGTACAGTCGCGGGTGCGCTTCTTGTAGCTGCCGCAGATGTAACAGTCCTGCTTGCGGTTCTTGTTCTGATACCGCTGCTGGTACATCACATGACCGCAGTCGGCGCAGAACAGCATACCTGAGAACAGCCCCACTTCATCATAGCGGTTCGGGCGTTTGCGCTGCTTGCGTAACTCCTGCACGCGCTCCCATGTTTCCCGGTCTATGATAGGCTCATGGTGGTTCTCAAAAACAGCCTGCTTCTCCACGGGGTTTTCTACACTGTGCTTGACCTTGTAAGAGGCTTCTCCGTCTTGAAGTTTACCAGACAGCCGGTGTACTCCCGGTTTTCGAGGATATGAACGACGGTGTTCGTCGCCCATTTGCACTCATAGCCGGGGTGGTAGCGGCGTGTGCTGCCCGTCCTGCGGTATTCCAGCGTCCCCGGCGTGGGGATTTGCTGCTCCGTAAGCATACGGGCAATCTTGGTCGGGCCATTCCCGGCAAGGCAAAGCTGGTATATCTGCTGGACAACCGGCGCGGTTTCCTCGTCAACGATATAGTTCTCGTCCTCGTCCATGAGGTAGCCATAGACCGGCTTGCTGGTAACAGGCTTGCCGCTCATGCCTTTTGCTCGTTTTACTGCCTTGATTTTCTTGCTCGTATCTCTCACCAGCCATTCGTTGAACAGATTTCGCAGAGGGGTAAAATCGTTGTCCATGCTGCCGTTTGCGCTGTCCACATTGTCGTTGACAGCGATAAAACGCACTCCCTTTTGAGGGAACAGCATTTCCGTGTAAAACCCTACCTGCAAGTAGTTTCGCCCTAACCGGCTCATGTCCTTGACTATGACGGTTCCGACTTTCCCGGCTTCAATGTCTGCAAGCATGGCTTGAAAACCGGGTCTTTGAAAGTTCGCGCCGGAAAAGCCGTCGTCGGTGTACCAGCGCAGGTTGGTAAAGCCATTCTGTTTTGCAAAGGCTTCGAGTATCCTTTTTTGGTTCGATATGGAATTACTCTCACCTTGCAATTCGTCCTCATGGGACAATCTCGGATAAAGGGCGGTAATGAGGTTTTGGGTGGCTTGTCTTAACATAAAATCCTCCGTTTCCGACAGCCAGCCCCACTATTCCGTGGTTTCATTGTACCACGGAACAGGGGCGGCTGTACAGCGGTAAAAGTGATAAATCTGCTTCTTTACAGCTTGTCAAATCGCCTTTTTTTGTGTAGCAGCGGCTTCCGCTTCCAGTACCCTCGCCATCTTGTCGGCGGCGGTGCTGGTGGTGTCTTTCTTGAAAAAGCCGGACACGACAAGAACGGTATTCCCCATGCGGATTTCCGTCACGCAGTCGGGGCGGCGGGTGGTACGGTGGTCGTGCTGCTTGATATTCTCCATAGGCAATACTCCTTTCATTCAGCCAGCAGTTTCTTCATGGTTTCCATTTTCCGCTTTGCGGTTTCCTGCCGGAAGTTGACGCCAGTAAAGCGTATCGGGACGCACATGGACAGCAGTCGGTCATAAATCCGGGAATGGGCCGTGTCTGTCGGCTTTTTCAACTCGTCCAGCGGGCGGTTGGTGGTGGCGATCAGCGGCTTGTTGCTGCGGTATCGGGTATCAATCACATGGAATACCTGTTCCAGTCCATAGTCGGTGCCACGCTCCATGCCGAAGTCGTCAATGATAAGCAGCGGATAGCGGCAAAGGCGGGAAATATACTCATTCCGGCCTGTAAAGCCGGGAGAGAGGTCGCCCAGGATAACGGCGAAGTTCGTCATATATACGGGGACTTCTTTCTCCATGAGGCGTTTGCGATACAGCCCGCAAGGTAGCTTTTCCCGTTGCCGACGTTCCCCCAGAACAGGCAGCCGATGTTTTCGGCCTGCATTTCTTCCCAATGCTCCGCATACCGCCGGGCAATCCCGGTCTGCGGGTTTCTGCCGTTGTCGTTCTCGAATGTCCATTGCTGCATGGCTGAGTCGGCAAAAGCCTCTGTTTCAGATTTTCCACGGCTTCCACATGGCGGCGGTGTTCCTCGGCGGCCTGCCGCTGCTCACGGGCGGCTCTCTGGCAGTCGCACTCTGCCGGGTGGCGGTCACGGCCAAACAGCTCCTTACCCTCCGGGAAGTAGGCTTCTTTCGGCGTATGGCACTTTCCGCAGTAAAGCAGTCCGTCCTCGCCGATATAGTCCTCCATCTCCGGGGCGGCGGTTGTCATGTTCTCCAAAATATCTTTGATTTCACTTGTCATAAGCTTTCTCCTCCATACAGGTATAGTCGGGGATGCCTGTTTTACGGCTCCCTTTTTGTCATTGGCCGCCCATCTGTGCAAGGCGGCGGCATAATTCTGGTAGGCTTTCCCGCTGGCGGCAAGGTAATGGCTCATTTCCTCAATCAGCCGTTCCAGCCTGTCCGGGTATTCTGCCTGTAACTCGTCATATTCGTCCTTTGACAGAAAAATATTCTCATATCGGCCATAAGCTGTGGGCGGCTCCCCACTCGCTCTCATTGTTTGGTTCTCTATTAAGTTGTTTATATTAGTTTTGTTAGGGGTCGGTTTTCCGACCATCATAGGGTCGGTTTTCCGACCGTCATAAGGTCGCTTTTCCGACTGTATGAGGGTCGCTTTTCCGGCCATCAGTTGGTCGGAAAACCGTACCACTGGGACAGGCGGCACTTTCACATAAAGCCGATTGGGTGCGGAGAAGCCCCGCCGTTCCCGTTCTAAAAGCCCGGCTGCGTCCAGTTCTTTCAAGGCTCCCTTGATGGCGGTACAACCCTTGTCCAGCATTTCCGCTATCTCCGCAACGGGGTAGACAATGAATATCCTGCCCTCGCCGTCCTGCCAGCCGTTCTTCTGTGACAGGGTGGAGCGGTCTAATAAAAGCGCATACAGCAGCTTGGCGGTCTGTGAAATCTCCATTTTCAGCAGGAAACGGGGGTATGGAAGATAGGCGGGCAGCGTGGTGTCTGCCCTGATATAATCAGCGATAGTATCACCTCCCTCTGTGTTGTGTCGTTTTTGGGCTTTGTCACGCATTAGGACGGCATTTCCGGGGGGAAAGGATAAATGTATCGCATACCCTTTGACACCCACGAAAAAAGCCTTGATTTATGCGGGTTTGAAAGGCTCTAAAGCGTGACATTTCTGCCTTTGTTTCCGCTTTCTCTCGGCGGCTTTGATTTTCTTCATGCGTCCGGCGCAGTCGGGGCAGTATTTTCCCCGGTTGGATTTGGGGACAAATGCCGCACCGCAGACGGCACACCGTTTCCGGCTCCCCCGGTACAAGAGGGCTGCGGCCAGCTCCCCGTCAAGGGGCAGGACAGCCACACGGAACCAGTGGCACATGAGGGAAAAGGAAATGCTCTGGACGCACACGCAAGGCTCCCCGTCGTCCAATAGCAGGCAGTTCCCCTCATCGTAGTTACAGCACTCATGTACCAGCCGCCGCGCCCGCCGGTGCTGGCGGTAGTCCATGTGGGGCAGGTTATCGCTCATGGCTCTGCTCCTTTCTGCGGTGCGGCTCGTCCCGGCGCAAAATCTGGTCGATGTTCCGCTTGACGGTCTGCAACTCCTTGAACCGCTGTTTCTGTTCGTGATAGGTGTTATACAGGCCGTCTTTCTCGGAGATAAGCTGCTCGATCTCGGCCTGCAACGCTTTCCGGGCGGGCAGCTTGGTAATGCCATGCGCCTTGAAATACCGGGCTGCTGCGTCGGCTATGATAAAATCGCTCTCATGGGCCTGCCGGTATGCGGCGCGGGCTTTCTCGGATTTCTGTGCCCGCAGCCCGTCGCGGGCGGCTTGGTCTGGGCGTAGGCCAACACCTGCCGCTGCAACTTCTTTTTCCCTTGCAGCTTCGTTTCCAGTGCTTTCAGTTCGCCGCTGGTCTGGCGCATTTTCTGATAGGCGGTGTCAACGGCGGCTTCTAACTGCTCCGGGGAAGTAAAGCCGTATTGCTGGTAGACGGACAGCGTTTTGGCGGCCTGCTTCAGATTGTGTATCTTCGCCCAGCGTTCATAGCCCCGGCCTTTGCCTCGGCCATTTTCTGCTCAATGTCCACAAGCCGCTGCACTCCGTCCTGTTTCGGGGCGGCTATCTCGGCTCTGGCAACCTGCAAGCGGTCTTTTATGGTGCGTGGGGGATCGGGGGATCTGGCTGGCGCTTCGGCTGCTCTGGCGGCGTTTTGCTCTAAAACGGCAAAGACAGCGGCGCGGTCAAAATCGTCGCCCAGCTTCCGGGCGGTAATTGGCTTTGTCCTGTCCGGCGTGAGGTAGGAAAGCCGCCCCCGGCTCTCCTTGACGGTCACACCCTCCTGCAGCAACAGAGAGGAAAACTCGTCAAAGCTGGCGGCGGTGGCAAGGGCTTTCCGTAGGGTCTGCCGCAGCTTCTCCTTGTTCGTTTCAAACTTGGTCTGCCGGGGCGTGATACTATCGGCAATCATGGGGGCGTTCTGCTTGTCCAGCGCGGCCTGTCCCTTTTTCTGCGCCCAATACTCCCGGTCGGTGACGCGGTTCTTGCTGCCGTTCAAGAGGTCGATTTGATAAAGCCCCTCCCGGTGGCACATCTCCATGACTTCGGATTTGAAGTAGCGCAGGGCAGCGTCGGTACATCGGTGCTTGCAGCCGACTTTCGTATCGGCCGGCCTGTCCATGTAGGGCAGGAACGGCACTTCCTCAATCCGCAGGCTGTTTATGACGATATGCACATGAATGTTGCCGCTGTGGTTATGCCCGTCCGGGTGGGTGCAGACAAGGGCCTGGTGGCCGGGAAAATGCTCTTTACAGAATTGTTCCCCCAACGCCTGCGCCCGGTCTACGGTCAGGCCGTTGTCCGGCCCGTCCCGCGGGTCAAAGCTGATGATGTAGTGGTGGCTTTTCACATCTTCCCGCCGCTGGTTTTTCTGATAGCGGAGATTGGCCCGCATACACGCAACGGCAAAATCCTCCCCGTCGCAGTTCAGCGTGGACAGCCGGTAGTCCTCGCGGGGGATAAGCCTGCCGGTTTCATCAAGGACGGGCTTCATGGTAAACTCGTCATGCTCAAAGAGAAGATATTGCTCGGCGGCTCCGTAGTCGGCGTTTTTAGAGTTGATATGCTTGAGTGTTGCCAACCGCGTCACCTACTTTCTTGAGGACTTCATACTTGAGGACGGCAAGGTCGGATATGGCGGCGCGTACCTCGCCGGAAAGGGTGTTGTAGGGTACGCCGTATTCGTTCAGATACCGGGCAATCTGATTGAGGTTGCCGCCGATCCTGCCGTACTCGGCTGTCAGCTTCCCGACAGCGGAAAGCAACTCGTCATTGACCGACGACACATGGACAACCGGGCGTATGGTCGCCCGCCGTATCGCCTGCCGGAGAAATTCGGACTGGCTGATACCATAGGGCGCAAGCCGCGCTGTGAAGTCGGCATACTCATCTTCGGACAGCCGGGTTTTCACAACGCGGCTGCGGTGGGGCGTGTTGTATTTCTTTCGCATGGTGTGACCTCCTTTCTCGCCCGTAAGGGCGCATGAGCAGGGTTTGGGGAAGGCACTCCCCAACAAGTTTCCCGCGAGGGGCAAAACTGCAGAATTGCGGATTTTGGCACCGTGGTAGAAACTTGCTCTCCGTGACTGCAAACTTTCTCTCACTTCCGTCCGCCACTTTTTTGGAAAACTGCAACCACAAAAGTTTGTTTCTCTTTTTCTGCTACTACTAATCCTGTAAAGGGCATTCCTGCCCGCTTTCGCTAAAATGACACCGGACGCAGTGGTTTCTACCCGGTGTTGGAGAAATCCTTTCTCTTTGCCCTCTACTACGGGTAAATGCTCCAAATGCCAAACACCAGGGCAGAAAAATTCCCTCCTCGCTTACTACTACAACCGGCAGGGGGCAAAATGGCCGGGAGCGGAGCCGGACAACAAAAAAAGCAGTAAATCTTTTTCAAGACTTACTGCTTTCGCTGGCCGCGTCGGTGGCGGCTGGTATTCAGTTTTTATGACTTGTCCGGTGGTTCGTCAAGCCGGAACTTGAATTGACAGTCAATTAACCGCTGCTTTACATAGTCCTCCACCTCGGCGTTGACCTGCCCGTTCACTTTTGAGAAATAGCGGATATATCCGGCGTAGTGGAGCAGGACAGCGTTCACGGCTTCTGGGTCGCCTCACGGGCTTTGAGGATTGTTTCATAGGGGAGAAGTCTACTCATACCGGCTCACCCCCATTTCTTCGCGTAGCCGCTGCAAGGCAAGCTGGATATGCCGCCCCGCTGTGCTGCGTGACCGGCCAATACACGCGCCGATCACGCGCTGCGGCTGGCGCAGAAAGTAATAGCGCAGGATTTCTTCCCGCGTCTGCTCCGGCAAAACAGAGATCGCGTCGGCAAGGGCGGCGTTGCAGAGCAGGACGGTCTGACCGCAGACGGTAAATGGGTATTCCTCGTCCGGCTCCGACGCGGCAAACTGGACAAACTTCTCGTTCATCAGATAGTCAAGGGAAACTTGCCGTTCCCATTGCCGTTTAAGCTTCAAAATCTTGTCCAAGGCGGCACAGCGGATAACAGTCTTGCAAAAGGCGTTGTACCTGCGCTGGATATATTCTTGATAGGCTATCTGGTCGGTCATGGAAATTCCCCTTTCTGAATAATAGTGCGGGGCGGTGGCACTTCTTGCTGTCGCCCTTGATTGCCTACCAGCAAAGGCGGGCGGGGCTGTCAACGGCTGCGCATATGCGCCGTTCATCTTGACCGTTGACTGGCTCGGCTGGGTTTGCTATTTACCCGACAAACTTGAATTTATTTTAAGCTATCACGTTTTACCTTCTTAAGCCTTACTATCATTACCATAGGAATTTCTTTGTTGGTTTTAAAACATTCTTCATAAAATCCATCAATGACAAATCCAGCTCTAAAACAAAGGTTAAAAATATCTTGTATGGAACGATGATAATAAATCTGCTCTTTCGGTTGCCCTTCAATCGCTATATCATAGTAACTGTGCGGTGTCATATATTTTTCAGTCAACGTGACAAAACAAGGGTGTTGCGTTGCAAAGACAAAAATTCCGCTTTCCTGCAACAGTTCATAAACAGCCATAAGAAGTGGTTCAATATCCGTAATATCCATAATTGCCATATTAGAAACTGCTTTCGTAAAGGGTCGATTTCTTTTTAATTCTAATATACTTTTTCTATCGGTCGCATCCGCCACACAAAATTCAATTTGTTTTGCATATTGTGATTGCCGTCTTTTAGCCAATTCTATCATTTTTTTGCTGTAATCAAAAGCGACAACCGAAGCGCCTCTTTGTGCAAGATACGAAGAATAATTTCCATTGCCACACGCAATATCCAAAATGTAATCCGCAGGATTAGGAGATAGAAGTTCCGTTACTTTGGGACGCACTACCTCTCTGTGAAATTCATTAGATTCGTCACCCATTGCATTATCCCAAAATTGTGCGTTCTCCTCCCAGATTTTTTTACTTTCCTCTGTTCCCATGTTCTCTCCCACTCCCCAAATTTGCTTTTTTGCTTCCATTAAATCTTCCTTACTATATTCCATTGTTACCCTCCATAACTTCTGATTGTTGCCGTCTTGACGATTATGTATCTTTACATTACCTTCTGAAACATATGGCGCACCTTGTCCAGGCGGCTGTTTGGACGGCGGGGCTGGATGACCGGCTGACCGACAGCGGCTGATATCCTTTCAGCTCTGTAAGGCATACGCTCCGCCCGTTGGTGTAAAAGGCAGATCAGTACGGTATGCCTGTATACAGCGGGCGGGAATCTCGCCAGTAAAGACAACTTCATCCTTTTTTACCTGGGCCGTTTCGATGGTGGCACAGTATTTCGGTGCATCATGATAAGCCTGGAAAGGTATTCCTGGGGCGCATAGAGGATGAAGGAGAGATAAGGTTCCAGCAGCTGCGTCCCCGATTCCTTCAATGCCTGTTCCAATACAATCGGGGCCAATGAGCGGAAGTCCGCCGGCGTGCTGACCGGACTGTAATAAAGCCCGTATTCAAAGCAAATCTTACAGTCCGTTACGTTCCAGCCGAACAAGCCCTGCTCCAGCCCGTAACGGATACCATCCCTGACAGCGTTTTGAAAACTCTGGTTCAAGTATCCCAGCGAAACCCGGCTCTCGTATTGTACACCGGAGCCAAGCGGGAGTGGTGTAACAGACAGTCCGATGGATGCCCAAAACGGGTTGGGCGGCACCTCGATATGGATGGTGTGGCTGGCTGCTTTGAGCGGCCGCTCCATATAAATGACGGTGGGTTCCTTTACCACTGTTTCAAGCTTGTATTTTTCCGACAGCAAAGCGGAAACAACCTCCAACTGCACCCGGCCCAAAAAAGAAAGAATGATCTCATGGGTGATGGAATCCACTTCGCAACGCAAAAGCGGGTCAGTATCCGCAAGTTGCGTAAGAGCGTCCAGCAGCCGTTCTCTTTGCGCTGCCGTTTTCGGCGCAATCGTCGTCCGCAGCATGGGGAGGGGGTCCTCGCGCCACCTTTTACGAGGGAGCCGGGTTTGGTCCCCTAATACATCGTTTAACCTCACGCTGTCGCTGGGAAGGATAACAATTTCACCCTGATAAGCGGTGTCTGTCCGAACAATTTCCCCTTTGGATGGAATACGCATCTCTGTGATTTTCAGCTTTTCTCTCCCGGCCAGGCCACCGTATCCCGCAGGCGCAGCGTTCCGCTGTATAACCGTAGATAGACACGCCGCTGGCCGCAATCGGTGTACTCAACCTTGAAAACGCTGCCGCATAGGGCGGCGCCCCCCTGTTCCCCAATCGGTTGGAACAGCCCTGTCACCGCATCCATCAACGGTTGAATGCCAAGGCCATTTTTGGCGCTGCCATGATAGACTGGGAACAGGGAGGCGTCTTGAACCCGCTGCTGTTCCTCCCGCGCAAGTTTTTCCCGGCTGATTGGTTCTCCTGCGATATACTTTTCCAATAATTCATCGTTATTTTCGATGACCGCATCCCATGCTTCTATGTCGGTATTTTCCTCCAGGACTATTTCCGGGGACAGCGACACCGTCTGCTTGATGATAATATCGGCGGAGAGCTTATCCCGAACAGACTGAACCACGCTCTGCAAATCAACGCCAGCCTGGTCGATCTTGTTGATAAAGATAACGGTGGGAATGTTCATTTTCCGCAGGGCATGGAACAGAATACGGGTCTGGGCCTGCACGCCATCTTTAGCGGAGATCACCAAGATGGCCCCATCTAAAACAGCCAAAGAGCGGTACACCTCCGCCAAAAAATCCATGTGGCCGGGCGTATCCACAATGTTAACTTTACATCTGTGCCACTGGAAGGAAGTGACTGCCGCTTGAATGGTAATCCCACGCTGCCGCTCCAAAAACATGGTGTCCGTCCTCGTTGTCCCTTTTTCGACGCTCCCCGGTTCTGAAATGGCTCCGCTGGCATATAGCAGGCTCTCCGTCAAGGTCGTCTTTCCAGCGTCTACATGGGCAAGAATTCCAATATTGATTATTTTCATGTGATTGTCCTCCCTTTACTGCCCCGAAGGGCATAAAAATCCCCAGCAGTAAAATACTTTTACCACTGGGGATGATAATTTGCGGACATACACATATACAGCATACACCTGTTTGTGAGTGCTGTTTTTGGGGATATGTCAAAATTGATAAGGCAAAAGTATTCTTAAATTGGGTACAAAAAACTAAGCCCCTACAAAAGGGACTATCATAATCCTTTGTTCCCACTATTTGATTATAGTTTTATTTAAGAATACCTTGCCGCATATTTTTTACTCCTTTTCTGGAATTGAATTATTATATCACATCAGTTTTAGGAAAACAAGTATCTAAAAGAAATTTTTCTTCCCCTTATATGTAACAATCATACCGGCTTCCTAACGTTCAGAATGGTTTCTACTGTCTGCTGCGGTGTTTGGTTGGAATTGTCCAGCCAAAAGCCGATCCGTGGTGTTGTCTGCATTTTACTAAATACAAATTCAATGTATACAGAAAGAAATATATAAGGAGTGGGAGGGATTCCGCCGTAGTCGGCATTGTAGGAAAATCCAAAAGTTTAGATTTTCTCAAAATGCTTATCTTTTGGTCTTTGGTTCGGAATAGTGTAGTGCTGGCGGTCTATCTATTGTTTTCGGTTGCTTGCTTCTTTACCGTACATGAGCATTGCTGGCCGGATTATCCTGACCGTAACCTTCCAGAAGGTTGATGCCGCCCCAAACGCACAGCGCACCGCCGAGGCCCACAACGATAGTCTGCAAAGTAGTAACCGCACTATTGAAAAATTCCATAAATTTACCTCCATAAATTTCAGTTTGATATGATTTGTTGATAAGGGAAAGCCGCCGATCATTCGTCCACGGCGGCCATATCTTCATCCGACAGGTCTATGTCGTAGAGGTCAAAGGTTTCCTCCTGCGAAACCACCCGCTGCCGTTTCCGGCGCAGGGCGGTCAAGTACCTGTCCACGTCAAAATAGTTCTTCTTGTCGGCGTCGGAAAGGTATTTATAGCGGGGGTGACGGGTAATGTCGTATTTCTCACTGAAAAACGGCCTGACACCGCGCACCTGCAAAATACACTTGCCTCCGTCCATCGTTGCGATTTCGTCCTGTGACATCAACTCCTTTCCTAACTTCTGATAATTCAATCCGTGAGAGGTCTGTGCGCCCCGGTTTTCGCTCTGGTTGTAGCTGTCGATGGTTTCTTTTCCCAGCACGTCAGAGATTTCCTTGGCGTTCTTGCCCCGCCCACTAAGGAAAAGCATACAGTCGCAGTTGTCGGAAATGATTTCCGCAGCGTCCTTGTAGATGGCCTTTAACTGCGACTGGCTTTGCAAAATAATAGAAGCCGAGATTTCACGGCTTCGGATGGTGGCGATCAGTTTGTCAAAGTTGGGTATCTGGCCGATGTTCGCAAACTCGTCCAGTATCATGCGGACGTGAACCGGCAGCCGCCCGCCGTATTTATCATCGGCCCGGTCACAAAGCAGGTTGATAAGCTGGCTCTGTACCATTGCCAGAATGAAATTAAAGGTGGTGTCCGTGTCCGACATAATCAGGAACAGCGCCGTTTTCTCGTCCCCGATGGTGTCAAGTTCCAGTTCGTCGTCCTCCATCAGCTCCCGCACCTCGCGGATGTCAAAAGGGGCCATTCTCGCGCCTGCGCTGATAAGGATAGAGGAACGTGTCTTGCCCGCCGAAAGCAGGAATTTTTTATACTGGCGGACGGCAAAGTGGTCTGGATCGCGTTCCTCCAATCGCTCAAACATCAAATCCACCGGCGACTGAAATTCCGGGTCGTCCTCGCGGGCTTCGCTGGCATTTATCATTTCAAGCAGCGTCGTGAAGTTCATTTCTTCCTCCGGCGCTTCCTGCCAGATATAGCCGATCAGGGCCGTGTAGAACAGCCGTTCCGATTTCACCCAAAAATCTTCCGCACTTTTTTTCGCCCTCGCCTTTAGTGTTGCAAATCAGGGTATTTACCAGCTTCAACACGTCTTTTTCCGAGTGCAGATACCGAAACGGGTTGTATTTCATGCTCTTGGAATTGATGGTGTTCAGCACTTTCACGCGGTAGCTGCTGCGGATAAGGAGCTGGCCCACTTCACCGATCAAGCTGCCCTTGGGATCGGTTATCACAAATGAGGTCGGATAGTCCTTGGACACACATTGCATCAGGTTTGGTTTTACAAAGAACCGGGTCTTGCCGGAGCCGGAACCGCCGATCACCAGAACATTTTTATTTCTTGCGGTTTTGGGGTCTTTCGGCCTGTTGTTCATGGTGATCCGTTCCGTCTGTGTCAGCAGAATGTTGTTGTCAAAATTGGGGTCGATATAGGGGCTATATCCTTGGGGCCGCCCCATCGGGCGCTGCCATATTCCACGCCTTTGCGGTATTTCTTGGCGTTCTTGCCTTTGCAGTACACCATAAGCCGCAGCGCCGCAGCACCAGCGACGCCGATCAGCAGGTCAGTGGGGTGGAAGCTGGGGGCGGCACTTTCAAAGGCCGCCGCGCAGCCATCCGCAAAGTGCAGGAGCTTTTGGGAAAGGTCGATGCCCTCCGCCAGCCGGTACGCCTGCCCCAGCTTGCCGAACAGATAGACAAACAGCAGATAGGGCAGATTGGCGATTATCAGTTTTTTCATTTCCGGCTTCATCGTGACAGCCCCCTTTCTTTGAATTTTTCCTTGGCCCGGTCAGCGTTGCGGGCCGCTGCCTTTTCCTTGCTTGCGGCAATGTCCTTGCGGATCGAGGGCCGTTCCTCCCGCTGCAACTTCTTGGCCGTGAACTCCTTGAACGCCTGTTCCATGTTGTCGGCGTCCTTGGCCTTGAAAATCACGATGTAGTGCGGGGGCTGGGTAGTGGCGTCTTTCCGCAGCGTGAAGTCCACGCCGTATTTCTTGGCGCAGGGCTTAAACAGTCCAATGTTGGCGTCGGTAATCTCGATATTGGACAGGGCCGCCCCGTGCTTTTTGAGCTGCTTTAGGCTCTGCTGGCGTGGTGCAGCTTGGTCTTGCCCTTGTTTTGGGTTTCCAGAAACTTGCGGGCCGCCGCTTGCAGCACTTGGATAGTCAGCTTGGCCGATTTGATGGAAAAGGCTATTGTCTTTTGGGTTACTTCCTCCTGCAATCGCTATCCCTCCTTTCGCAGAAGTGCGGTGGGACGGTTAAGGTGGCACCGTCAGCCGCCGCAAGAAACAGAAAAGGGACAGCCGCTTGCGCCGGTTGTCCCCGATTAAATCCTCACCCGCAGGCCGGAAAGGTCGTCGGCACGGATGCCAACCAGATACCAGTCGTCCCCGTACTCAATGCGGGTGGGCTTCCACCTGCCGCCCACCATCACGTCAAAGGTTTCTCCACAGTGCAGGCCGCCGTAGTAGTCCGCCAGATCAAAGCGAATGTCGTAACGGTCGCTGCGCTCGTCAAAAATCAATGCACCCTGTTTCATAGGGCCGTCCTCCTTTCAGATTTTGCCGGTGTTCATGTCATGGGCCACCAGCGCGGCATAGTACCCGTTGATCGTGCTGGGCGCATTGAACAGCATAGCCAGCAGGTATTTCTTGATGTTGCGGATTTCCGAAGTGTTCTTGCTCAAACAGTCAAAGACAAACTCGATGTGAGAGCTGTCCAGCTTCATAAACTTGGATTTCACCAGCTCTGCCGGGTAATCGTCCCCGGCAATGCGGATGGTCTTGCGGGCGCTGCATACGGTTTCCACCAGCAAGTCCACAATCTCGTCCAGCGTTTCCCGGTCAATGCCCTTGACGTGCTGGCAAAGGTGTTCGTACTCAATGTTGTCCATGATGATTTGACGATAAATCTCTATGGCGCTCTGTGATTTCGCTTCCGTTCCTTTCCGTTCCGGCGGCTGTGCCGCCTCGTCCTCCAAAGGAGAGGGTCGGGAAAGGATAGGAATGGGATCGGTAATTGATACATCAGTAATTGATTTTTCTTTACTTGATATATCTTTATTTAATTGCGTTGGTTTTCCCAACGTAGGCTTTTCCTGCGTTGGATTATCCAACATTGGATTTTCCAACGTAGGTGAATCCGGCACAGGCTGGGGCTGTTCATAGATCACATAGTCCGCGCCGCGCAAGCGCCCTTGGCTGTCGCGCTCACGGGATCGGACGATGTACCCGGCCTGTTCCAGCTCCCGGATTGCGGCCCGGATCGCGTCGATCTGCTCCCGGTTGATAAGGGATAAGCCTTTGAGCGTATAGTCCCAATCTTCCGGCAGGGAGAGCATTTGCGATAACAGGCCCTTGGCTTTCAGGGATAAGTCCTTGTTCCGCAGATGGTGATTGGACATCACCGTGTAGCCCTTGTTACGCTCTACACGAAATACTGCCATATTCTCAACTCCTTTCACTCGAAATGTCACCGCGTCGTAGGCGGTCAGCTTGCCCGGCTGGTAGGGACATTCCGCATAGACGCAGAATTGATATTTCCAGTGCGGGCGATAAAAACGGCAGGTGCCGCAGTCCTCCGGCGTGACCGCCTCGCCGCTGTCGTAGTGGTCGAAACCGGGCTTGCCCTGCATGAGCTGTTCAAAGGCCCGGTCGCTGCCGGAAGTGAAGTACATAGGCCGTCGCCTCCTTTCTGCTTTTGGGCAAAAAGAAAAGCCGCAGACTTTTTTCAAAATCTGCGGCTTGGCCGGGGAACAGAAAAGGGCGCTGTCATGCTTGACAACACCCTGTTTCTGTCTGATTATTCAGTTGTTTTGACCTGCCCCGTTTTCCGCTGCCCTAAAAAACATTGATTTTACTGGGTTTTTTCATGTTTTCTTATGGCACCACGGTTAACGGTGTGTCCTTTTTGTTATACGATATGAAGCTTAGACCTTCTCGATGGTGATGCTCCAATCAGCGGTCATGGCCTCGTCCGGCTCTAGCACTTCGTGCTTGCCTTCCTCGTTGACGCTGTTGGC
>ENA-OQAA01001110-OQAA01001110.1-human-gut-metagenome-genome-assembly--contig:-NODE-1110-length-14996-cov-1.654852_pt1 | contig 14996 bp, 17 predicted proteins | sample MGYA00242489_ERZ504515 | MGnify/ENA primary metagenome ERZ504515 (study PRJEB26092, sample SAMD00036237) | human gut metagenome | host: Homo sapiens | study: EMG produced TPA metagenomics assembly of...
ATCCGATTAGTGGCAAAGATTGGAACTGGCATACAGACGTGACTCTGTCTCACAACAAAGGGACTTTCAAAAACATCCCTACATTAGATCGTACCCAAATCCAAGCTGGTCAATATGAAAACAAAGTATTCAAAATGATTGAAGGAGAAAAACTGGGAACTTTTTGGGGGTATACCAACTTAGGAGTATGGAAAAGTGATGAAGTAAATCAAGAGGTCATATAGTTAAAAATGGAGTAGAAACAAAAGGTACTTATGCTTCTATCTATAAAGTAGTACCAGGTCAGGAAAAACTCTTAGATGTAAATAATGACGGTACTTACAACGATGATGATCAAGTATCATAGGCAACGGACAGCCCAGTTTTAATTGGGGATGGAATAATACTCTCCGCTATAAGGATTTCGATCTCTCATTATTCATTATCGGTTTCCGCGGTTTCGACATTTATAATGTAACAGATCAATCAGGTTATGGAAATGCAGTATCAGGCATCAATACGGATGTTATTACTCCTAAACGTGCACTTTTAAATCGTTGGACCAAAGAAAATGAAAACACTAATATTCCAGGATTTGTAAAACTCAACCAAACTACTACTGGATTTAATAGTCGATTCGTAGAAAAAGGTGATTTTATAAAAGTCAAAAGTATAACTTTAGGATATAACTTACCTAAAAAGCATGTGATAAAGTTTTCCTCAATGATTTGAGACTTTACTTTTCTGTACAGAATCCTTTCATGATAACAAGCTATAGTGGTCTTGATCCGGAAGCAACCCTTGGTAGCCCATTAGTATCCGGCGTTGATTGGGGATGCTACCCTAATAGCCGTAATTTTCTGTTGGGTGTAAATTTCTCATTCTAATATTAACCGATAATATAAAAAACATATGAAAAAAATTAGCATATATAACATTAGGATGCTGCATAGCATTAACTACTGCATGCGTTGATTTAGATCAATACCCCAAATCATTCATCACAGAAGAAGAGTATAATGGCATAGAGCAAGACATTAGTAAAGTAGAGCTTGCTGCAACCGGTCTCTATAAGAATTTATGGAATGGCAATTATGGCTTCTGTTGTCGCATGATGCGTATTGATTGTGCAGCAGACCAGATGGTAAGCTCCCCTAAACCTAATAATGTTTTAGATTACATTATCCAGTTAAATCCAAGCATAAGTTCCAACACAGCTGACTGGGACACTTCATGGGCCAATTTCTGGAATGTAATCACCGGTGCAAATACACTTATTGCCGGTACTCCTATCCCCGAGATAAGTGGTGCAACTGCTGCGGAAAAGGAAGCCTCCGAAAAACAGCGAAACGATACAAAGCTGTTGTGGCAGAAGCTCGTTTCATGCGCGCTTTGAGTTATTTCTATTTAGTACGTATGTACGGAGACATCCCATACGTCACAAATAGCTCTGAAGCCATCGAATATCAACCACGTACAGCTGTAGCTGATATTTATAATAAAATTATCGTTCCCGACCTGATTGAAGCATGTGCATCATTACCTACAGTGAGCCGTAGCGGATTTAGTTCCACGCCTTCACAATGGGCAGCAAAAGCACTCCTTTCCGATGTTTACATGACTATGGCAGGTTGGCCCCTAAAGTTAGGTAAAGAATATTATGCTAAAGCTGCAGAAGTTTCTTTAGATATCATAGAACATTCCGGACTCTCTCTGACACCGGTATATGGTGATTTATGGAAAGAAGCCAAAAAGGAAGAAGCTAATGAACATTTATTCGCCATACACAATTCTGTAGCTAACAAAGTTGCAAGTCAGTATGGCAAATCCTTCTACCACGAGACTATGTCAAGGCCGGTTGGGCAGACTATTATGCTAATCCTGACTATATGGCAACCTATCCGGAAGGTGCACGGAAAGAATTCAATTACATGACTGAATGGCCCACAGCTACCGGAACGACTGTAAAATGGCAGGACAGTCAAGACGGATACCCTTGTATTGCCAAATACCAAGATTACAATCAAGGAGTAGCAGGCAACAGTGCGCAATCTAACGGTATCACTCCCATTTACCGATATGCAGATGTATTATTAAGATATGCCGAAGCATCTAATTTAGCTACAGGAAACGTCAACGCCACAGCCTTAAAATGTCTGCAAGATATTCAAACCCGCGCTGGGGTATCTACATTGACTACAACAACTAATAGCGAGGAATTTGACAAAGCTGTATTTGCAGAACGTGGCTACGAGTTTTAGCCGAATACAAGCGTTGGTTCGACTTAGTACGTCGTGAAAAGGTCAGTGAATTTAAATCTAAATATTATCCTTCTTCACTAATGAAAGCCAATAGCCATTACTACTTTCCAATTCCTTCTACTCAAATTAAACTGGCTGGCTGGACTAACAATGCAGGATATTAATCTACAAGAGGCAATAACACATACTTCTAACCTATTATCAAATAAATCAAATAGACCTTAATCAATTTTATATGAGGGAAAGGGACCGTGAGGTTCTTCTCCCTCATTTTCCTTGCACATACAGTACTTTAGGTTAATCAAGGTACATACTCGCTTTGTGATTTATTTTATAATAAGTAGTATTAGGGTATTTCTATAACAGATGGTTTCCCGCTAAGCATTCCCTGTTCCATCGAAACAATTACGGTTCGTCCATTAAATTACGAGAGTTATTTCTTTTAATGCAGAATTCATGCAAGCATCCGTTACGGATAATTTATATTTGCCTTTTTCTTTCTGAATCAACACTGCACAAGGAGAAGAGGCAGAGAGAGACAAATTATCAACTTCCAAGCCTTTATTTCCGGGATAGAATACTACCCCAACCAATTTACCATCTACAGAACGTACAGCTTGTACCAAGGTATCGTTCCGCAAAACTTGAAAAGGCAAAGTATCAGCAGGTCGTCCCTTACCTGTATAGACCACATAGCCATAAGTATCATTTACCGGTGCCTGTCCATGATCGACCCACAAACGCAAAATATCAACCGTCTGTGGCAAATCTCCCTTCTTTGCATTTCCTCTATTTCGCTTTATCCAGTTTGTTGGACAAGTCTCCGTCAGAACAAAAGCCTTGCGGGTAAATTCAGGCAACACACGATAGGCAAACTTACCTTCCTGCATCACCCACACAGGTTGTCCTTCAAAAGTTATCAAGGATTGACGGCCCTCCTGTAAAGGCTTCTCTTTTCCCTTCTCAATCACAGTAACTGCTCCGATGTGAGCTGTTTGGTCTATAGTCGTACGAATACCTCCTTCCATAGCCGGTTTCGCATTAGTAACACCCGCACCCAATGCTACAAAATAATCTCCCAAAATGAAATTTTGCCTTATAGGCTTAAAGTCATAAAGTAGTGTATTCAATCCCTTACTATTGCCACGATCATTCACATCTTTTTTATCAGATGCATTCATTTTTTTCAAAGATATAACCGGTTACAGCATTCTCACCTCCATCGGTAGTGCCTACCGCATAGTTATATTTACTGCAATATCCACGCCAATTAGTCACAGGTGTAAGCTTGTTCATCCTTCACGCGCTGTAACACCTGGAGAAGCTGTGACATCCCAGCCTCCCATTATACGAAAGTACTCGTCGCCTGTACGTTGAAAGAGGTCAATCCGTCCGTAGGATAGAAATTATATTCATCCGCCATATTCACCGCACTTTCCAAACCGTCACAACGGACAGAAGCCATGTTTACAGTAATATGATAATCGGAAGTTTTCTTGATAAGATCATCGTTATTAAAAAACCATCGGGTACCATTGTATACTCCTGGCGCATAACTATTCATATTTATACGATTCTTCTTTACTTCCACCTGCAACTGCTGCAATTCTTTCTGCTCTTCGGGAGTAAAAGAGTCTATCCAATTCGTCACAATATTATCGAGCATCTTAGCATAAGGAATAGATTGTTCCATAGGATTATATACATACGATCCCCGGTCAAGACAAGGCAAGCGATAACCTTTATAATAATACCAGCTACCACCACGCAAGAAATTCAAAATAGCCTCAGCATTATCACGGTTCAGTGCTTTCGACCAGGGAGTACCTTTCAGCAAATTCAAGATACTAAGTGCATTGGATGTTCCATCAATAGGATAGCCCCATATCAGACATTGTTTTCCATGCCCCCATCCGGCTCCGTCAGCTGTAAACCCCTCTGTCCAGAAAGCTTCTGAATAAGTATTCTGCGAAGTCATACTGATACCCCGTTGGCAAACCTCAGCCAGTAAGTCAATCATAGGAATAGAGCGGTACATGGCTGCCACGGGAAGCAAGGAACGATAAGCCAAAGCATTTCCTCCAACCCACCACACATGATTACGGAAACGCGAGATAGAAACGACATTTTCGTCCGTTTCATCGTGCCGAAGGGGTTGCGTCCAAGCTTGAAGCCCCAAGGCTTTCAACATATCACAGACCTCTCTCAACAATGCCCTTCCCTGCCCAATCTCCGCTCCTTCCATCTGTGCGAGATAAGCATAGTAGATATTAACAGCCGCTGTTGGGATGGCAAAACAAGAAGCATGAAAGCGCGGCCCATCATTAGGACGTCCCAGCTCTATATTTCCATAGTGCAATATCGCTTTCAGCACTTTATCACTCAAAGCCTTCTCCAGCGGAAGCTCTTTCTTGCGATAAGCATCAGCTATTTTCCATATACAATTGAATGCATCTGTCAAAAAGAGGCCAATCTCTCCTTGTACTGTGGAGTAAGGCTTCTGAAAACCATTGTCCTTTCCGAAATTCATCTTCTTGCGTTTGTAAGGGAGTAAATATACCATTATCTGTCAATTGTTCCAAACATTCTTTGGCACTGTATGAAGTCTTCAATGAATGATAACGATACGGATGTTCCGCTAATGAGTGCCTCAGACTCTCCAAGGCTTTCTCCTTCTCCGGATCATGAACTCGCTGACCATCTTGATAGTAGCGTTGATAATTGTCAAAAGCATATTTCCTTTCCGCCTCTTGTGCATGGAGCAAAAACCCGGTGCATGTGATCAACATAATGCAAAGTATTCTTTTTCATGGTAACTTATTCGGTTTTATCAATAAAGGTTAGTTAAACAAAAGTAGAGAAAAAGAAAAAGAAGAAACGATATAAATCATACAATAAAGCGTATGTTATTGTACAAGAGCTTATAAGAAGAGTATCACGAAATAAAATAAAGATTATCTTTGCTACATTCATAAAAAGCATTGGCTATCTTTTTCCGGTTTTCATACAGTAGGTTCTGCTTCTGCAGTATACCTGCTCCATACCCGAAACCTGCCTGAGCCGTACTTGCTCCGTACATTCTCCACTCAGAGGTACCCTTATACGGAGAAAGCACGGAGTTGGTACGGAGCAAGTATAGCTCAGGTATAGTCCTGATACCTTCCAGAGGGGGTTAAAGGGATTATGAGACCAACCAACAGGGATTTAGCAAAGCAATAGAACTTAAATCATAATATTAAACAAGAATAAAACCATGAAAAAGAATTATTTCTTATTTGCGCTGATACTTCTCTCTTCAATCAGTATGCTCCGTGCACAGAAGATTGATAACCTAATAGAGTTAAAACAGAAATCACAGAACCCATTATTCCATCAGTAGGCAAAGCAATAAAAACACCTGCTTTTGAGAGTGAAGGTTATTGGAGTTGGGGAAGTTCCGTGGTAAAAGGAGACGATGGCAAGTATCATATGTTCGTATCCCGTTTCCCAAGTCACTCCCCTTCCATCCTGCTGGATGGTGGCTTCAGAGATTGTACATGCCGTATCGAATGTACCGCAAGGACCTTACCAGTTTAGTGAAGTAGCACTTCCGGCACGTGGTGCACAGTATTGGGACGGACGTTCTACACACAATCCGCGAATACTGAAATACAATCATAAATACTATCTGATTTATATGGGGTCCACTCACCCCTTCGTAGATCCAACATACGACCAGTTAACACTCAACAGTCCCTGGTGTACGGTAGCACGCTCCAACAAGCGCATTGGTTGGCTGTTGCCGATTCACCATACGGACCATGGAAGCGTCTGGATGAGCCTATTCTGAAAACGAAGCCCAATACTTTCTTTAGTTTCCTGACTTCCAATCCCTCGCCAGTGGTACAGGAAGATGGTTCTGTCATGATGATTTTCAAGGGACGCAGACACATGGAGGACGGGAAGTATTCAAATATGGCTTTAGGAATCGCCTATGCTCCGACTATCGAAGGCCCTTACCGGGTATTAAACAATGAACAACCCATTTTCCAGGTAGCCGGACAAGGAGAAGCGGAAGATCCTTTTCTTTGGAAAGACGATAAGGGATACCATGCCATCTTTAAGGATCATGTAGCTAAATTTACAGGTGAAAAAGGAGGTGGTGTTATGGCACATTCCAAAGATGGCATCAACTGGACTGTTGATAAAGACCCGAAAGCATACTCAAAAACAGTAGAGTGGGAAGACGGCACAATAGCGAAACAAGGACAATTGGAGCGTCCATTCATTCTTTTTGAGGATGGCAAGCCAACATTCATATTCTTTGCAACAATGGATGGTCCGGGCGAATTTGAAAACGGGACACACTCCTGGAACATGGTTATTCCGCTAAAATAGTTACCTTTGCAGAAATATTGAATAACTAATTGATATGCAGAGTACCCTCCCCATTCATTTTGCCCCGCTGCAAGGTTACACCGAGGCTATTTACCGACAAGCGCATGCCCGTATATTCGGTGGTGTAGAGAGCTATTATACTCCTTTTGTACGTGTAGAGCACGGAGAAATCCGAAAAAAAGACATGCGCGAGATTACTCTGGAAAACAACCGTGGCGTGCAGCTTATTCCACAGCTCATTGCTCCCGATGTGGACAAAATGGAGCAGATAATTGCCCTATTCATCGAAAAAGGATATAAGAATGTGGACATAAATCTGGGATGTCCTTTCCCTCTTTTGGCTAAACGGCACAATGGTTCGGGAATGCTTCCTTATCCCGAAGAAGTACGGGAGTTGCTGACTGCTGCCATAAAGAATCACCCCGACCTTCAGTTCTCTGTCAAGATGAGGTTGGGTTGGGAGAACCCGGAAGAATGTCTGGCTTTGCTACCCTTTCTGAATGAACTGCCACTGACACATATCATTATGCATCCCCGATTGGGAAAACAGCAATATAAAGGGGAAGTGGATTTAAAAGGTTTTGAAGCCTTCTACAACGAATGCAGCCATCCGCTTATTTATAACGGTGATTTACTTACAGTAGAAGATATACAGACTATCAGCGAACGCTTTCCACGACTGGCAGGTACCATGATAGGTCGTGGACTGCTTGCCAATCCCGCCTTAGCTTTAGAGTATCAACAGGAACATCCGCTTTCCGAAAAGGATATGCAGGAGAGACTCAGATTGTTCCATGCTGACGTATTTGCCCAGTATGGCAATCTTCTGGAAGGGGGAGACAAACAACTGCTGACGAAAATGAAAAACTTCTGGGAATATCTGATGCCGGACGGAGACCGAAAAGCAAAAAAGGCGATTCATAAGTCCAACAAGCTGGAAACTTACCAGGCGGCAGTCCGCAGCTTGTTGGGGTAATCATTCATCTTATTCCGGATTTACGTCCGGAATCGTATGTACATCTTTACGTATCTGCGCTACATGATGCAGCTTCATCCAGTCGTGCAGGTACTCACGGTGTTGCAACAGGATCTCTTTGTATTTCTCCTCGATGGCGAGGTTCCGCATTTCTCCACGGTCTTTTTCCATATCAAAAAGTTGCTCACGGTAACGGCCTTTGTCATACAATACATATTTATAGCGAGAGGTACGCAAAGCCCAGCCACGTGTATTTCCACCTTTATCGAAAGTAGTTTCGGTTACGATATAGTCCTGATGCCTCAATGACGGATCAGCTTTCTCTACCAACGATCTGAAAGAGACACCATGCAGCCCTTCAGGAAGCCGGATGCCTGCCCAGTCGCAAACTGCTGCAAAGAAATCGACACCATTATTCACGAGTTGCGGCATCTCCTTGCCGGCATTCTTCTTTCCCGGTAAGGTTACAATCAGAGGGATATTTACCACCTCTTCATATAAAGCCGATTTCTGGTTCCAGTGGTGTGCTCCCACTCCGTCGCCATGATCACTGGTAAATATCACGACTGTATTCTTCCATAAATCCTGTTTATCTATAGCATTCAGAATCTTACCGATTTCTGCATCCACCTTTTCAACCAGACGGTAATAGAGGTTCCGGTAACGGCGCCAATCATCCGGAGTATAGTTACGGGTAGGATAAGCCGAATAATTCAGGCTCTGCTCATAACTGATAACATCAGCGTCATAGGGATTCTTAGCAAAATTAAGAGGTAGTCCCGGCCACTCATTCTGCGGCAGGTCTTCTATATTTCCCCAAGGCAAATTCTGGCTACGTGCGTACTCACAGATATTATGCGGGTTATCGAATCCTGCCACCAAGAAGAAGGGTTTGGTATGTTTTTGTTCCAGAAAGCCGACACAGGCTTCCGCCAGCCCATTATCACTATGAGGATGGATAGTAGTAAAACCGAACTCTTTATCCGGCATGGAGGCAGTATGTACATGCCATTTACCGGCATAGATACAATCATAACCGGCATTTTGCATCAGTGTTCCCAAAGTCCGGGTACGCAATTGAATCCGGTATCGGCGTACCATTCGGGCAAGTCCTACTTCGTGCGAAGTATAGCCTGTAAACATAGCTGCCCCTGGCAGGTCCACTCAGGGGCGTAGAACAATAGGCATTACGGAACAGAACACCCGCCTGTGCCAGTTTATCCATATTCGGAGTATGCAAGTCATCGTTTCCCATGCAACTCATCGCAGAGGCTGTCTGCTGATCGGTAACAATGTAGATGATATTAGGCAACTCTTTCGCCCAAGCCAAAGAAGGAACGACAGCCGTTGCACACAACATTATATTCTTTACTTTCATCACAGTTCTATTTTAAGGATTAACTTCATTATTTCTTCAGTTCCACATCGAAGCTGGCGGCATCTCTGCACGTAAATTGCAAAACAGTCTGCTGCTTATCTTTGGAAATCACTTTGCAATAAGGAGTTTCTGCAACATTCCATTCACCCTTTAAAGTAACGGTTACTGGTATTTCACCACTATCATTATCAATCCAGGGACGCGAATAGATACTGCGTTCCATACGTTTGCCATCCTTGTCAAAAGCCTCATCGCTCGGACCTCGATATAGTGCCAGATCCGGTTGGGAAACGGTCAATAAGAGCTTATCTCTGTCTTCACGTATCATGACGAGGCAGGAAGTATCAGCTTTCTGTAGCAATCCCTCCTCAGGCAATGCCTGTGGTGTTTCAAAAAGCACATATGAAGTCAGGTTATCAGTCAGAGAACGGACGATATGAGCGTTGCGGTCCTGTTGCAATACCTTGTAAGACGGTTTCTTTGCGAAAGCTTTCAAAGAAGCTGCATCCGTACGAGGCAGGACAGCATATTCATAGGAAGCACCTTTCGGAGCTTTTCCATGCTCTAATACCAATGAAACCCAATCACCGGAAGTAGGTTTCGGATTACGTTCACCTACGGTAACTTGTGGGAAATTCCTTTCATATTTCGCCGCTTTCATCGTATTTTTCGACAGATAATATCCTACTCCGTTAGGATCGATATAGGTCTGTCCGTCACTTTTATAAGTTGCCCAGTAATCATGCATTTCGGGAGTAGTGGCTGCCAACTGGAAAACGGTAGTTTCTGTGGGGAACTCTTCATTTTTATTCTCAATATCCGTTCCCAGACATACGATCGTTCCATTGAAGAAGTGATAAGATTTACGGGCACGGTGTGAACCGTTGTACTTGTCATGCTCGTGAAGCTTCATGCCGAAGTTACCATTTAATTTTGCCTGAGACAAACCGCCTGCAAAAGCCTCGTCGGAATAAAGCATTTCTTCCATACCTGAGAAAGTATCTACATTCATCACTTTGGCACGAAGCTGATCGAATGGCAAATGAATAGTCGTCGTACCGGGAAAACGGTTCCAGTCGAAGCCTGCTTCCTGCCAACCACTGGTTGTAAAAGTAACCATTTCATCGGATTTTCCGGTCAATATCTGCATACTTCCGTGGGCCAGGTAGCGACCGAAGAAATTAGCATCCAGATAATGTTCGGCTGCCCAAAGGTAACGGGAATGCCCACGTACCACAGCAGCCCAATTATCCCGGCGCTGTACTGAAACGCAGCCGTACCCTAACGCCAAATTACCTTGCGGATCGGGTTCGGGGCGGAATCCCTGTACTTCAAATAGTTGTTTCAATTTCTGTTCATGGGCAGTAGATGCTTTCGGTAGATAATCAGGAGAATTCTTATCAGGAGTTTCCGTATAAGAAACCAGACGCAGATAAGCAGCAGCCAGTTCAGGATCGTATTTTTGTTTTCCATCGGGAGTGCCAGCCAATGCCAAAGTAGCATATTGTATAGGTATCAACTGTCCCTTTCCATTGGGATGACGCCCTGACATGGAAAGAGCCCATTGCTTGGTATTACAATAGAAACGCATAGTGAGCAATACATTCTTTACTGTTTCGTGCGCTATTTCAGATACTTTGAATCCTGTTCCGCTCAACAGATAAATCATATTCGTGGCACCATCCAGACCGCCGACCGCATAAGCCGGGTAGTTATTACGATGGTGGAAACAAGCACCGTCTTTTTTGAAAGAACCGGCCAATCCAACTGCCGGGCGGCAACCATAATCTATCCAACGGGAGAAAGAACGAAGATATTGAAGTTCTCAGGAGTATCTTCCATAATCAGGATACTTGCCATGCGCCCCTGCGTCTGCGTATTGAAAGTATCTATATCAATGCCATTGACCGTGGGTTTAGGATATACTTCATTGGTGATGGCATACCAGCGCAAGGTACGTTCCGCTTCGTTCAGCTTTCCGGCTTCTCTCAATACATCTTTCATCAGGAAATAGGCCACATACAAACCGCGCATACTGTATCCGTAATGATGGATATTCCCCCAACAACTGCCATAAGCCACTCCCTGATCGGTGATGTGGTCGTACATGGCCAGGAACTTTTGTTTCAGCTCATCCTTTGTCACAGTATCCGAAGCGTTGTTATAGGCATAGGCTATCCGGCGCATCAGATTGAAATACTCACTCATCTCCATCCCTAACTTGGTGAACATGCCTTTGTCCCAGTTGGGATACATACGCTCGTAAGCTTCAGCCTGGCGTACCATAAAAATGGGCAGCCGCTTACAACACCGTCCTTATAAGTAATCCCATAGAAATCATATTTCTTACGGATACTTTTCATTTCTTTTTCTGTCAGTTTAGAAGGAGTATAAAGCATATCGCGGAAACGTTTCTCCATCAACTGCATATCTTGTCTGTCTTTCTCGCTAACCGGAGTAAGGGCTATTTCCGGTTTCCACAGGGAGTGTTCATAAATCACCAGCCAATGGTTGGTGGTTCCTTTATTAACGAAAGGCACCTGCACATCAGCTGTTTGCTGACGGGCATCCACTTTACTGGCAGTTATCAGATGGTCTATGAACAACTCTCCCTTTACATCAGGTGCAACGATACGCAGTTCATTCATCCCGGGTTCAGGAGTGCCTTGCATATCGCGCTCGTAGCATACCCACGCAGCACGCCAGCCGGTGAAGTTAATACCGAAAGGAAAGGAAGTACACTTCTTTCCATCTTTCAGGAATTCAAACTCAATAGTAGTATCCTGAGCCTTTGCATTGTACACCCAAACTATAAAAGCGGAAAGATAAGTGTCTTTTCCGGTAGGGTCTTTCTTCTCAAACTTCAGATCACGCTGAAGGGTTAGTACAGAACCGGGTTCAAACGTCCAGCGCAAACTATGCGTACCGTCTTTATAATGTTGGTCGCTAATGCCAAGCGTGGCCTTCGTAGCGCTCAGCCCGGCAGGAAGTTCAGGTTGTTCAAAAGAGAGCAACCGGTCATTCTTTACAACCTGTGCCGACAGGCTGAAAGAAAACAGTGCAGTGCATACAGCGGCAAGAATAGGTTTCATCAGATTAAGTTTCGTCATCATGGTATGAGAATATTAATAGAGTTAATTCAAGTGTTCGATACGGAAATTCGTGAAGCGGACATGATTTTGAAGAAGGCGTAAGCAAAATGTCCATCGCCTGCACCGGCTTCGAGAGGCAGACGGAAAAGTTCCTCACCATCTACAAGAAAAGTTGTGCAATTGTCCTGAACGCGGATCTGAATATAATACCATTGATTAGGCTTCAACAGATGAGCCGGGTCGGTATATTCTTTAATCAGAGGTTTGATACGGGCCTCGTCTACATCATAAAACTGACCGTAGTAACGACGAAAACGGGTAGTGGTATTATCATTACCACCATAGCCTACATAAAAAAGGTTCAATGTATTATAGTTGCGGAAGACACCGTTTCGCCAAGTGGAACGTGCCAAGAGTTTGCCGGGATGTTTCGGGTCGTTTGCAGCCCAGAAGCAGTTCATATCACTCAGACGGTCGTGTTTACCGCCATTCATTACCATACAGATATGGTAACTGATCTCGTAATCGCCGGTCAGGCGATCTTTATACCATAAAGTAAGTCCTTCGGGGACAATCAATTCAAGAGTATCTTCACGAATGGTGAAGTCCATTATTCCCGACTGGTCTTCGGCTATCCAATGGCCCAATGAGAGCCGATCCTGTGCCAATACGGTACAGGGCAGGAAAAGAAAAAGACATTTCCACAGAATTTGTATGAAAGATGAATGTGTCATTTCCGGTATTAGTTTCGTTTACAATATTTCCACATTGCAAAGAAACGGTACTTTTTAGAGAAAATGACACATAAATCGTACAGAAAAGGTATATTTTAGTAATTTAAGGATGCATCTCCTCAAACGCTTTATTCTCCTCTTCTATCGTAGTGATGGTTTCCGGCAGTTCACTGATAGGAAGATCGAAATTATACCAGTCAGTATAGCAATCGGTAACGTACCACTTCCCGTCAATCAGTTCGAACACTACGCGAAGGGAAGCTTCCGACTCATCATAGCCAGCCTCAAACTCTTTATGCTTGGGGTTGTTCACGGTAAACCGGGAGACATAAACTCCGCCCTCTTCGTCTGTGATACGTTCTTCTTTAAACGCATCTTCACCCAGCAACGCCCACTTATCACGTGTAAACGGAAAAGTTTTCTCCGTCTCACCGTCTTCCTCTAACAAGGCTATGGGAGTTTTCAACGGAAACTTGATACGGGAATACTGGAAAGAAGCACTGGAAGTAAATTCTTGAGGAATGTCTGGAAGTCCTCATTAGTTGCGGCAGCATGACCATTCGTAGTTGTCAGCATAAGTACCGCGAAAAGACAAAATACAAAGTGAATTGCCTTCATTTAGTTACAATGTCAAAGGGTTTATTAATCAGGCGCAAAGATAATGCAAATCCGCAGATTTGAGATAAAAAGGAAAAAGAATATTATAGGTGGTGTTGGATCTATAGATGCAGCATGTCCCATCTATAGATGCAGCATGACCGATATATAGATGCAACGCGTCCGATATATAGATGCAACATATCCGATATATAGACCCTGCACCCTTATCATGTAACCCTTCATCATATGTTTCATTTCTGTCTCAGATACTCAAACCCAAAACGACAGCGTAAGCAGTCTTTCTTATCGCAATACTCTTTCTGAAGCTGCAACAAAGCCTGCGAATCAGCAGCAGTAGATACAGGTAGTCCTGCCCCACTCCAGTGGCGGATGATATGATTATCCTCCGCTTTCAGACTTTCTAGAAAGCCCGTAGCCCGTTCGCAAAGCTCCTCATTCGCCTTATGCAAGCCATAAGCATATAAAAAAGGGATGACAGTATTAATAACAATCAGGTTCTGGGCATTCTTTCCCACTTGTTTTTCACAGGAGGAAGAGACTTTCCGGAAATTGAAATGCTCTTCCCAATACGGAGAGGTAGCGACAGTCAGTAGTTTCCGGACAGCTTCCAGCGTATCCGCTTCCATAATACGGGAGAATAAGGACTGCTCTTTATAATAAAGATTTGCCAACTGCGCCAAGCGGACATGAGGGAAATTACCCGGACGTAAGCGAAGAAAGCGCCATTGAGTAGCAGCCATCGGAACAGGCAGTTCAAACTTATGCTGCAAGTAGCGAAATTCCTTCTGCAACTTCAGATAATACCCGTCTGCATCCGGCAGTTCTTCATCCAACAGCCCGGCTTGCCCCAAAAAGAAGGCTTCTACTTGAAAGAGATTATCCCGGTGCTTATCTATCGCACGAAAAGGCAGACGACTGGCCCATGCTTCAAAGGCATCCCCATTCAGCCCGAAACCAAAGTTACGGGCCAAGGTGATAAAGAATACATCTTCCCAATGATTATGCATCGCTCCAACCGGGCGGCAATCACATGGGCTTTCTGCTCGAAACGTTCTACCTGCAAAGCAGAAAGCCAGGAATGGACTGTTAGTTTCGGAAGAGAAGACAATATGGAATAACAAGGAGGATAGATTTCCGCATGACTCAGTTCATCATAACGCTGACGAACAGATTCAGGACAGGATAGTTGCAGTTGTGGCACCGGTGCTCCGTTTGCACAAAACACTTCGCAATCTACAGTTTCCGCTACGTGCAGAATGACATTGTCATAAGCTGCATCTTTATCGTGACCATGCCTCATCCAATCGGATGCCAACGTATGCACTTCGATGTTTCCCACCCAAAGGTACCGCCAATTTTTAGTTTGGCATTGAAGAAGTCGGGGCCTGCGTTTGTGTTCGGTAGTCCGGCATCTATCACTTCAACCGGTTCACCGGTGGTGTCTGGAGCACCTTTAACGGAAAGATTTTATGCTTCCAGACATAATGCAATAGTAGTTCCATTGTTAACAAAGAAGTTAAATGTACTGCAAACAAATGTAAGAAAAGATTATCTTGCGTACCTATAAGAACGATTATA
>ENA-OQAA01001111-OQAA01001111.1-human-gut-metagenome-genome-assembly--contig:-NODE-1111-length-14995-cov-1.672653_pt1 | contig 14995 bp, 18 predicted proteins | sample MGYA00242489_ERZ504515 | MGnify/ENA primary metagenome ERZ504515 (study PRJEB26092, sample SAMD00036237) | human gut metagenome | host: Homo sapiens | study: EMG produced TPA metagenomics assembly of...
CACCTTCGATAGAGGTGATAAAGATGGAGAATGAAGGAGTGATTGCTACAAGTGGAAATCTGCCCGGAGTTGGTGACGGAGGGTCAGCTACACGGAGTAGCAATAGAGGTTCCTATAACAGGGCAAGCAGCAGTGATCTGGAAGACATGATAAATGATATTCTAACAATTGAGCAATGATAAGAGCATTTTATTTAAGAGGAATGATGATGCTGGCTCTTGTATCAGTATTTCTCGGCTGCACCGGAGATGAAATAAATACACTGGTACAGGCTGTAAAAGGATGATGACCTTCCATGTAAGTACACCTTATGATAATAGCCCGAAGACCAGAATCGCATATAATGATACTAAACTGGAACTAACTTGGCAAACTGGAGATAAACTTGCTGTATTAGGATTTGCTGAAAATGCTTATAAAGGTAGCGAAGATTATTTCTATTCTGGAGAAGACGGTGCAACTTCCGGAGATTTTACCGGATTGGAGATTGATGAGGCAACAAGCTATAATATTTATTATCCCAATAGTATTACTGTAGCAGAAGGAACTGGTATTGTCAGCCTTAATATGGATGGTCAGACACAGATCGGAAACAATAATACAGACCATCTTAGAAATTATATATTGCTTGAAGCTACTGGCATTACAGACTTGAATTATATCAACCTGAAAATGAAAAGCAGTATCCTAAAGTTTGAGCTTTCCAATATTCCGGTAGAAATAGGAACATTAGATGCTCTGGTATGGGAAACTGAGACGGACACAGAAACTAAAAGTACGACATTGAATCTTAAAGATATTGCCTTAGAGAATCAGAGTCTAACCGCCTATTTAAGCTTTATACCTGAAGAAATGTCCGTAAAAACAGGTGGAATATTTACAGTAACCCTTATTGGCAGCGTGCAGAATCACAAAGCATCAATTAAAGTCGAAGATGGGAAAGAATATAAACCAGGCAATCGATATACCGCTACAATCAGCGACTGGGAACCTGTGATAGAAATTGGTGACTTTCTCATGAAAGACGGAAGTTTAGTAGGAAAAGACAAAGACCTGACAATAGCACAAAAAGCAAACTGTATCGGTATTGTTTTTTGGGTTGGTGATCCAAGTAAAGACGATAAAGCCTTACAGATAGACCACCCCTCTTGTACACATGGATTGGTTGTTTCCCTAACGGAGTTCGAGGAAATGATATGGCAAGAGAACTTTCGGAGTATAAGCGAATGCTCGCAAATCAGACGGAACTATCGAATAAGTATGTCAGCTTAATAGTTGAACAAGATGGAATTAACTTAAATAAGATTTTGGGTTATAACCACACTTGTGTTCTCGACAAGTTCAATGATGACGAAGAAAATTCAAAACTATTTTGGCCAATTCTGCAGCTAAGATAAAAGAATTCCGCGATAGTGAAAAGGGTGTTACTCCAAGTAATACAAGTAATTGGTATTTTCCTTCTGTCAAGGAATTATCTTTGTTGTGTTCAGGTGAGGTAAATATTACTTGGAAGGGGTCATATACTACAGAAATATATAATTTTATAAATGGCCAATTAAGCCAGATACCAGAGGCTATCCAACTAACAAGTTCTGGTAGTTATTCATCGAGTTCAGAAGATTGGGAACGTCTTGACCAGATGATATATCTACAGTTTCACACCGGTTCTGCGAGCAAAAGCCTTAAGTTCTACAAGTCTTGTCGCCTGCGTCCTGTTCTCGCTTTTTAAATATATCAAAATGGCTGGTGCCAGTATAAACACCTAATATTCAAACAATTTAGATATTTATTTATACATACGAGGACTTTTATTTATAACGACCTAAGGCAAGAGAGTGTGATTACTCAATAAAATCACTTACTTTACTTCATATTGTATAGTCTGTGAAGACTAAGATAGGCAATTTTTGGTTAAAATGCACCCTTTCATTAGTTAGGGTGCATTTTTTCAAATGCTTGATATATAGTATTATTGCACTTTTTTTAATACACCCGGAGACTTTTATTTATAACAAGTAAAAAAGAAATAGAGACATTTCTTTCAAAATTAGCTTCCTTTGCAGTTACAAGGTTTTTGGATAGAAAACCTAAGATATATTTGTAGTATATATAGTATATCTCAGTTTTGGTCATAAAAGGTTGAAACTGTTTGTTTGTTTTGCAGAGATGCACCCTTTCTAAGCGTAGTCAGGGTGCATTTCATTTTTTATGAGCGTAAAACCCCTACTATTTGATTCCCAAGAACTGGAAAGGTTTTGTAGCGACAAACTCTTTGGCAGTATTTCCCGCATACGTTTTACCGGAAAGAAGATTCAACTTCTTGACAGGCGCTTTCTCTGAGAAATCCACATCCTTGAAGTCAATCCAAAATACATTGGGATATAAAGTAGACTCAAAGTAATAAACTTTATCCTTCTGATCGGAAACTGTCCTCCATCGGGTTGAAGAAATATTCGGCTGATCAGGAGTGCTGATACCGAACGGAACGGAAGTATTGCGTATCACGCTGAATACACTGGCCAAGGCTGTACGGGTATCTTCTGTTTTAGGAATAGCATTTATATAGAAAGAAGCTCTCACAAAACGGTCGGCAGCACGATTGGTACCCGGCAAAAAGTGGTTCCTCCGATATTCTTCCAGTAATCATCAAGCGCCAGCTGTTGATCAAACACAGGTGAGTTTGTCATTACCTGATATGCTTTGCTATGATGAATATCCAACTTCCGTCCACATACTCAAAAATAGCATTATCACCCGTAGCGTCCGAAATGGAAAGATGAAGGGTAGCCATACGCGTACCGTCGGGCATCATATCCGACACCACATCGAAAGTATTCTTTTCTACCTCGCAACAGCCTCATCCACCGTTGCAAAATTATCAAGCATATATTGCACCCAGGCGGTCTATGGACCAAAGCCGGTCGTCTCAACCGTTCCATTGGGGATAGATGAGTTCTGCCAGCCACAACAGATTGGCAACGAGTCCTTTTTCATTCATACCGTCAGTGCTACAGATGTCATAAGCCGAAGTTATCACACTACCGTATTTAGATTTCCAACGCATCGGGTCCTTCCCTACCTCTCCGTTGCGCTCCATACCTCGCGGGAAAATCCAGATATTACTACGGGTATCTTCTTTCCAATCCATAGTACGACCGGTTATTATCATATTATTATCACCCTGATAGACTACACGGGTACAAGCATTCAAATGATTTACAGATACTCCAAAGAGTGTAATCATGAATACCATACTATAAAGAACATTCACTTTTCGCATAATTGATTCATGTTAAGTTGTTAGTTAATTTGCAGTATAAACAAACAATCACATTGCAAAGTTCTTAAAATGAATAGATACATATTCCTATTTCTCAGACATGAGATCAAAGGAAATTGAAAGGATTAGAAAGCAAAACATCATAATAATAGCAAAACAGTTAATATGCACTCATCATGGTAGCATTTCAATATGTTTAATGACATACTATATTTCACATATTTACATTCCAGCATATTCTATGAATAAAATAATTATAACAATGCGCTATTTCAGTATATATTTGCAGTTTTAACTGCTTTTTATGCAGAAAAGGGTTACTACTTATGATTGATATGGTTACTAGATATGGGCAAAAAGGTTACTACATACCAACAAAAGGGTTACTACATATCAGAATTTGCCTTATTGATATTATATTTCCCACTTATCAGTGCGTTTATTTCATCCAGAATAAATGTAAGTATTTTGATACCGCATTAACTATCTGACGTTTATTCATTTTCGTTTGCACGCTTCCAATCCTATTGACCTCCGGACATAAATAGTACATTCTCAGTCAACTAAAAATACAAATTGTCAAAATGACAATACTAAATACAAGATTACCTCAATCATCTATTAATCAAACAAATAAGCATAATTCACACAAATTTATGTCAGAATCACATATCCCCAATTAATCAAATATTCATACGCGCATGTATAATTAGTAAATTCGCACTATAAAATAATAAATAAAAAACAAGCAAATGAAAATTAGGCTAACGCAACTGACAAATTCTCTAAATATCCCACATATGAAATATTCCAGATTACTCACAGCAATCATGATGCTTACAGGAGTGCTGACCGCATGCTCGGATCAAGAAAACGAACAGGACGGTGCGAACGAACGAACAGCACTGAGTATTAACGCCGGTATCGGTGTTATCCCTGCCAGCACGTCCTCTGCAACCACCCGTGCCACAGATGCTTTCTGGCAAGCGAATGATGCCATCGGTATAGTGATGCTAGATGCCGGAACCAACACTGTGACCGAAGGAAAGACCAATTACCGTTATATTACCACAACCGGAAACGGCAGTTTTACCCCGGACGGAAAGGAGCATACCGCCTATTATCCCACCGCAGGCGCCCAGGTGGACGTACTGGCTTACTATCCCTACACCACAACCATATCGGCAGGCAGTTTGAATATTCCTGTGGACGTAAGCGATCAGAGTAATCTGGCAGCTATCGACCTGATGACAGCCGAGAAAGTAACCGGACGCTCGTCGAAGGCGCCGGACGTGTCACTCATGTTCACACACCGCCTATGCAAACTCGTGCTGAAAGTGGTGAAAGACGAAACAACTTCCGACGTGACGCTGACAGGTGCCACAGCCATACTGGCAGGTACAGCCAGCACCGGAAACTGGAACCTGATAACGGAAAAACTCAGTACGGAAGGAGAAGCAAGAGACCTGACACTCCCCCTCTCTGCTGATGGAACCATTGCTACCGCCATCGTGATGCCCACCCAAGCCGGAGACGGAAAAAGCATCACCGTGACCACCGCCGACGGCAAGAGTTACACCGCCACAATTGCCGCCAACCTCGCTCTGGCCGCCGGAACAGTGAACACATACACCATGACACTGCACCGCAACCAGGCCAACATCACTGCCGGCATCACACCGTGGACAGACGGTACCACCGTGCCACTGGAAAGCCTGCACATAGAAGTACCCGCTGACGCCACCACCAACGGACTGACCACCTTCGAAATGTGGCGCAACCAGGCACAGAAGACGGATACACGCATCTATACTTCAGCAACAACGGAAACAGCGGAACCGGCACCTGGACTGCCACTCCAAAGCCTTCTACCATTGGAAGTAGATCGCCACAACCGATCATTTCTACGCCTCCACACGCCCGCCGATGACCGGAAAGATGGTCTGACCGGGCTGAAAGACCTCCTTGCCGCCGGCCCCGCATCGCTACAGTCTTCCGCTACGGGAAGTATCGCCAATAGCCTCTCCCTCAATTTCAAGCACCTAATGGCGCAGCTCACCGTAACACTGGCACCCGGCAAGGACTTCCCCACCGGCGTATCAACGGAAGGAGCCACCGTTATCTTGCCCGAAATGATCTCAGGATACACCTTGGACGGCATTACCCTGACGGCAGACGATACAAAGAAGACCGGATACAAAAACATAACCGTAACTTCGGGACGGACAGCCATCCTCACCGTAGTTCCGCAAACGTTGTCCCAAGGAACTGAAATCAGCGTAAAACTAACCGGTGGAAACACCTATAAGACAACATTGGGCAAGGCCGTAGCATTAAGTGCAGGTAGCAAAACCAGCATCAACCTCACTATCAGCCGACGCAAACGGCAATCAGCGTTTCAGTGAATCCATGGACAGACACCGATGCCGTCGCCCAAAACATCACCATCGAAGGAATAGAGACAGGAAGCGCCACGGGAAGCTATGAGTCCGCAGACAAAGACTTACTGGTACTGACCGGCACCAACCGAGACTACCCCCACCGAAAAGCATACCACCAGTTACATATATAATAAGGTGAACAACCAATGGAACTCCAACGCCCCTCTCTATTGGGACAGCCTCAGCCAATTCGCCGCTGCAAAGGCAAAAGGCGGCAGTGCAGACGCAGCAGGCGACAATACAGGCAATGCAGACAGCAACACGCCCTGCACCTTCCGCTTTGACGCCCTCATCACTCCCGCCGTCACACCCACGGAAGCACGGATAGCCTGTGGTGCAGTGAAAGATTACCTACAAGGATCGCTCACCGCCACCACTTTCGGTACACCACTCAGTTTCCGGCTAAGCCATCTCATGGCGCAAATCAGCGTGACACTGAAACCGGGCATCGGATATACGGCGGAAGACTGAGCCAAAACATCACCGTACACTTGTACGGGTTGCATACCCTGACCGACGAAGGCGTGGAAACTGACGGCACTCTGATCCTAAGCAAAGAGGCCGCATCTTCTCCATTAAAGATGAACAAGGCGGCAGAGGCAAACGCTGAAGGAAACTTCACGTACACTGCCCTTGTGGCTCCGCAGACTATCGTCCAGGGAAATCTCGTCGCACGCATCACCCTCACTGCACAGGAGGCGGACAGAACGACACCCGTCAGCCTGAGCTACGACTACCGTACGGGAAGCAACGGGTTCGTCTACCGTGCCGGACAGAACAATAAACTGGTGCTCACTGTCAGCAAGGCGGGCGTGAGTGCAGTGTTCACGCTGACGGACTGGGATGATTCGCAAGAGGCCACCGAGGGGGATGTAACGGTAGATTAGAGCCGCACCACCCTTTAGATTAAGAACAACTTAAATAGTAAGAAATATAATAATAAATAAGTTTTGTATATAGCCTCAAAAGCTTTAGAGCTATTGCGTAGGGCTTTCGGGCTGACAAGCTATATGCAGGACGTGAATAATAAATTAACAAAAACAGTATGAACAAGCTAAGTTTTAAAATCAGCACCTTGCTGGCAGTTGCAGTTCTTTTTGCCGCGTGCAGCAATGACGAGACATTAACGCCCGAAACTGACGGACAAGTAGACATCAGCACTCGCGTGAATGCGGGTAACGAGGCTACGGCCGAAGGCACCTACGCACCAACAGACGGCACCCAACTCTTCCTTTATTACAAGGAGATGGGCAATGCCGACGACAACGGCACCTTCACCTACACGAACAACAAATGGGAAAATACCCGGAAACTCTACTGGGACGACCTGACGTCCGTAACCGTAGGAGACGTGCAAGCCTACCCCTTCTTCGCCGCATCGCCACAAATGCCCGCCGCATCGCCGGCCGTATCCGTCAACCAAAACACCGGCAACGCCTACACCACCAGTGACCAACTCATCGCCTACATCACCGTTCCGAAGCGGCAAACCGTGCTCAACCTCAAGTTCCGCCACATATTGTCACAACTGAAGGTAGTCATCGAGTCGCCTACGGGAAACAACCAGGTGGATCTCAGCGGAACCACCCTCAGCATAAACGGCACCCGGACGACATACTCGCTGGCATACACCGGCACCGCACAGGATAAGGACGGCAACGATATCACCGTACCCAGTGAAGCCGTGCCCGCCATAGCCACCGCAGGCACCGACGCACAGGCTGTGGCAGTGACTCCAAAGACCGTAGCCCGCAGCACAGGAAGCGCCACGGAAGCCGCACAGGCCACCTTCGAGGGAATCCTCCCGCCGCAAACGTGCAGTCCCGTGCTTGCCTTCACCATCGAAGGAAAGACATACACCTACAAAGCCGTTGAAACCACACTGGTAGCTGGAAAAACCACCGCCTACAAGCTCAGCGTAACCAAGAGTGGCGTAGAACTCAGCAGCATCACCCTGGAAGACTGGGATACCACCGCCCCCGCCACTAAAGCCGATATCAAAGCCGACCTCACCGGAACAGCCTCCGCAGGCGGTAGTGGTACGGAAGCCATCAAGGGAACCGCCATGAGCATCTGGAAAAAAGGAGTCGGCAACACAGGAAGCACAACGAATAACGCACAGGCTGACAAGCCGCGGCACACGCCTACACCTTCGCCGGCAGTGCATGGAGCAGCACGAACCCCATTTACGTGGACGACACAAATCTGACTAACGACCGTTTTTATGCTACCATCGAGAATGCCACCGACAGCAAGACCCGGGTGGTAGATCTGATAGGCGCCGGCCCCGCCACCATGGGACAAGGCATCCTGAACTTCGGCTTCCGCCATTTGATGGCACAGCTGGCCGTGAACGTAGTAGCCGGAACGGACTTCCCCGCAGGCCATCTCCCTGACCGACGCCCACCGTGAAGACCCCCGCCATGCCTGACCGCCTACACTCTGGCTACAACACCGCTGACAACAGCCTCCTGCAAGTGAATCCCACCGTCGGCAGCACCAGCACCACCTACACAGATCTCGCCACCGGAGTTTCCGCCACTGACAACACCGGTACCGCCATCATCACGGGCGAGACCACCTACCTCGTAGTGCCGCAGACGCTTGCCCAAGGCGCATCGTTCACCGTCAGCGTGGGAGACAAGACTTACACCGGTACACTCAACACAGCTCTCACTCTGCAGGCAGGCAAGAAGAACGTCCTGACACTGACCCTGAACCCCACCGCCATGACCGTGGGCAGCATCACACTTGCGGAATGGGGAGCAGGAAGCAAGGGTAGCGACAGCAGCGAAGTGGACGGAGTCACCATCACCACCACCACCCTGACGAACATCGACCAAGCCGGCACGCTCTACTTGGCAGCCACGGCAGAAAGTACCTCCGGCGTAGCCGCCAACGGCACAGGAACTTATCCCGTGAAATACGAGAAGAGCCAAGCCTCCATCGACGATGCAACCGATAGCGGATACTCCCCCATCATTTGGGACAATCTGGCAAAAGGAAACTACACCTATGCCGCCTCTTCGTCCCCAAGGAATACCGGCACGAAGCCGTGGCAGGCAACAACCACGAGTTTGACTACCTCATCGCCACTTCCGACGTCACCGCATGGGGCACACAGCCCGGTTTCAGCACCGAAGGCCACAAACTAACACACGCCATGGCACAGCTGGACGTGAAGTTAATATCGGGTACAGACGGATTCACAAACGCTGAACTGAACGCCGCCGCTGTAAAGACAGACAGTAAAAAGAAGTATCTGTCGGCAGCACCACCGCTACACTGAACATCAGCGACCTCACCACTGCCAAGAACGTAGCCCTGAAGAAGACCGTGGATGCAGCCGATGCTAGCGGTACCAACGCCACCTTCAGCGCCCTTATTGCTCCGCAGCAACTGAAGCAGATAGTCATCACCATCAACGGGAACAACTACACGCTGAATAAAGAACTGACGATGACAGCCAACCAGAAGTTCAGCCTCGAAGTCACCGTAAGCCGCACGCCGCTGGGCTTCTCGGCAGCTGTGACCAACTGGACCGAAGCCTCGATGACGGAAGGCGGAGTGGTAGTAGATCCCTAAACAAAACAAAGAAAGATATGAAGAAGAAAAATAATCTATTCCTGACCGGTTGCCTGGCACTATGCACCTGACAGCCTGTACCGACAGCATCGACGACGCATCGGACACGCGTGACCCGGCAGACGCCGTCACCCTCAGCGTGAACACCGATGGCGCCAACCCGCAGACGCGCGTCACCACCGGTAGCACCGAAGCATATATCCCCGATCAGAACGTAGACCTACATCTTTACAGCAACTCCGTGGGCAGCTCCATAACGGCCGTATACAACAACACCGCCGGTGACCAAACCGCCAACGCCACCTGGGAGGCCAAGCCGGCACGTCTCCTCTCTACTGGGACGATGCCATCGGCACCGACGGCAACAAATTCTACAGCTTCTACGCCGTGGTGAATGCTCACGCATCCTCCGGAAAAGGCAGTAACGACAATGTCGTCTACACCATACCCACCAACCAGGCTGACCCAGCCACCGGCTCCGAGAATTTTTCTCCCTATGAGCGGGCTGACCTGTTGACGGCTTATACTTATACCACCCGGCGGCGTCAGGACCTCCAGTTCACCCTGAAGCACCTCATGGCACAGCTCACCGTCACACTGACCACGCTCGAAGGAAACAACGGATTCAGCCCCACACAACTGGCGGGAGCCCACAGCCGAAGCTTCGCTGATAGCGCCCTACACGCTGGTGTATACTGACGTGGCCAACACTACGAATGCTGATAAAGCTAAAGAAACGCCCGCCACCGCCACTGCAAGCGGCACCACCAGCACCGCTTTCACCATGCAGCGCACCCTGCACTACAAGTCGGGCACCGAAGAGACGGCCGGAAACGTGGCGAGTGTCACCTTCCGTCTCATCACCCCGCCTCAGACAATAAGCAGCACCGATGGCGGCATTGTGCTCACCATCGACGGAAAGACCTACACCTTCAAGCCCGACAAACCCGAAAATAGCATCCAGCTAACAGCAGGCCGGAACACCATCCAGCCCATCGTAGCCCGGAAGTCTGTACTGATCCCCGGTACCATCCAACTGAAAGACTGGGACACCTCGACCAACGCCAGTCAGAGTGTGACGGCGGACGGAGTGGTGACACCTCAGGATATTGATCTCTCGGGCATCACGGAGACGGGAACACTGTATCTGCGGGCTACAACCTCGACGAGGAGCGTCACTGACGGCACCATCGGTACATACCCCATTCAATACCAGACATCTTCCACAGGAGGTACGGCCAGCATCAATACCGCCGATGCCGCCTACGCCCCCATCCTATGGGACAACCTGAACAAGTGGGATAACGATGCATCCACCGGTACCCTGCAAAAGTATTATTTTCATGCCGTCTTTATCCCCACCAACTACCGCCACGCCACTAACACCGGTGCGGATAGAAACAAGGAAAACCACGAGAAGGACTATCTTGAAGGCCGGAACGCAGCAACCGAATGGGGCGAATCACCTAAGTTCACCGAAAACAGCTCCGGCAGCGGCGATGACCGCGCTTGGAGCATCAGACCGTCCGGTTCATCATGAATCTGAAAAGCGATGGTACCTACGATGCCGCCACTCTGAACTCTGCCTCAATCAAGCTGAAGCGCAACAAGAAAATGACCATCTCAGGCTCTGGCAACAATGCATGGAACAGCATCAGCGATGGCTGGCCCAGTATCACCACCGCCACGCTTACATCCGGTGAGTCCACCGACGTCACCCTGGTGAAGATCGAAGATGCCACCGACAGTGGTTCCGGCGCCACTGAAGCCAAACCCGCCCGATTCGTTGCCATTATCGCCCCACAAACTTTAGGAGCAAACAGTGCAAGTGGCGCCACTATCGGTACTGACTATCTGACCCTAACCTTAGGCAGCGGTACGGCAACAGAGAAAACCTACACTCTGAAAGCAGCCGACAAGGATGGGCTAACGCTGAAGTACGGCAGCCAGTACACCCTCACCGCCACCCTGATAAAATCCGAACTCAATCCGGGTACCATTGCGGTGGAAGCATGGAAAGAAGAATCGGGTGAAGGCAACTTCGAGTGGCAATAGTAACTCCGATTCTTCCGACGCACGGGAGAGCGATAACGAGACGAAGAACCAAAAGACATAAAGAACAAGAAACAATGAAAAAACAAAAGAAAATAAAGACATGCAGGTACAGCGATGAATTCTGGAAAAACGTCTGGTACACCATACGCTACGGCGACTCACTGGCGACGGATCATCATTCCACTGCTCTCACTGTGCATTCTCCTCTGCATCTCTTTCCTCATCTTCCTGCTGACGAGCTGCACAGCCGACCCTCTGCCTGTTACCGACCCGAAGGCACCGGCACCGAAGGCCTGCGCACTCCCCTCACCATCGGCCTCCTCACCATCGAGGGTAACGATGGCTACGACGGCTCAGTACCCGCTACCACACGCATGGCGACCGACCCCGCAGGCAAAGACAACGCTTGGGAAGCGGGAGATTGCATCGCCGTCAGTGCCCCCAAACTGGGAAACAACGACATGGGAAGCAAGACGCTCACCGCCACCTATGTATATACCGGCATAACGGACAACCTCTGGCGGCAGATAAACCCGAATGACAACAGCGACCCATACCGAGCTCAAGCTGAAGCTACCGACATCTATCCCCTCTACATCGACGACATCGACCGCAACAGTGGGAAGACGATTTCCGTAGAAACCTACGGCGGCAACCTCCATTGGGAAGGCAGCATCACATACACGAATCAAACCACCCGGAAGAACTACTGTCTACAGAACTACCTATCCTGCGACAATGCCCGGATAGCCGAAGCCGACAATGAAATCCCCGGCATCAAGCGCGGACAACTGTACGCCGAACTCCTTCACCGGCGAGTCAGCATCGTGGTGCGGGTAATAGACCAGACAATGCCCAACGTGCTACCCACCACCGGTGAAGCCACTCTCGACGGCACCGACGCCAACGATATCGATGCTGTGAAGCTGACACTGACCGGTGGCCCCCAACGAGAACAGCAAAAACAACCAAATCGTCTGCTGGCGCACCGGTAAGGCTACGGAAACGATAAACGGTCGGCAACAATCCGTCACCACCTTCCGTGCCTATATGTACTTAACGGACGTGCCGGGCATTACGACCACTACCGACGTCAGCACAGGAAAACAGAGCGGCACCGTCCCCGACGGCTCCACCTTGGGCACCCTCACCTTCACCCCCAACACCGGAAGCACACCGCAGACGCTGATTATAAAATATTCTATCACCAAGAATGCCGGCGTCCCCCCCACCCATCACCACCGGCACGCGCATCACAGTGATGGCACCCTTCAATGTTTCCCAAAACCTGGACGCCACGGCAACGCTCAACACCTGGGAAGAAATAGACGCGGGAGATACGGGAACGGAGACAATAGAGTTGAAACCTGCCACGAATCCGGACGGTACAGAAAAGAAAGGTACTAACGGCCAACCTATCTATGAACCCTCTTCAGCCCAAGACCTGCTACTCTTTGCACAGATCGTAAACGGGACGGACAACCCCACAGGCGACAGCGTGACCGGAAACCTGAAGCTATGGTGAGAACAGTGACCTGTACCAAGCAACCCAAGACAGTAACGAAAGTCCAAAAACAATAGAACGATTATGAAAAAGAAAACAACATACCTTGCCACCCTCATCCTGTTCGCCCTCGGACTGATGTCAGCCTGCATCCCCAGCGAACTGGACGGCGACGACAACAGTAACCCCGACGCCACACCGGTGCCACTGGCCGCAACCGTCAGCCTGCCCGCAACGGGCATGGTGACCCGGGCCAACGCCACCACTGGCAGCATCAAGTTCGATGTCAGCGGCAGCAGCTTCACCCTGAGGCGCTACGACCAGGCACCCGACGGCACCACCACCCTGACCGCCTCCGCCGACTACGAAATAGCAGACCGTAACGACAATACCTCCGGCAGCGGCACCAGTTCGCAATACTTCAAGCTGAAGACGTCCACGGGCACCTCCGCCAACACCCACATCCCCGTCATCCCCACTGAACAAGCCGACCTACGCATCGAGGAAACCGCCGCACCGGTACTGATGAACGTCCCCGCAGACATCAGCGGTACAAGCGGCACTGCTGACGATGCCACGACCAATGTCTACGTCCCCTTCCGCACCCGGATGAAGTACGGTGCCGAAGTACCCGCAAATCCCGACGTCAGCATCCCCTCCGCCACGGACAAAGAACGGACCGGCATCACTCTCTCCGCAGACAAAAAGGCAGGCATCGCCACCATCAACCCCGCCTACACCACAGCTGCCCTGCGCCTGGTGCTGAAACTCTACAACGCCGGACAAGGAACCGTGGTGAACTACGCATCCTGCCCCCTGACTATGACAGGCGACAGCCCCACCACTCAATACGCACCTACCGTAACGCACGGCACCCAAGCCACTCCCGGCACGGATCCCGGCAGTATCATCTACACCGACGCCACGGCCGCCCACCAATACACAGCCGTCAGCCAGCAGATCGTCATCTTCGGCGAACTGACACCCGGCACGAACACCAGTGAAAGCTCCACAGGCACCAACCGGCTCACTCCGGGCAGCACATGCGTGGCAGTACTTACCACCTCCACAGGTGAACTGCTTTCCGTCACCTGGCCTACAAGCGCTACCATCAACGCCGTGCCACAGCCCGGGAAGATGTTGACGCTCACCGTACACGTGAAGGGAGACATGGCCTACATCGACCCCAACGGCATCACAATCTCCGGATTTGAGGACGGGAACGGAGAAGGAGGAGAGACAGCAGACGGAAGCCCGGGCATCGCCAGTGGTCTGACGGAGCTAAATCCGGACATATTCTGCATTGCAAACCCAATGTGGGTGGTGACCGGAGGAGGCACAGAGGCCACTTCCAGCAGCAACACCGACAGCAAAGACGTGACAGTCTTAAAGAATGTGCGCACGGCGCTGAACAAGATATACACTCCGGATAACGACAGCTACACCGGCCCCAACTACATCGACCTAATGCTGACAGACGTGACCACACTGCCAACATACAACAACGATGGCGCTTTCCAAAGCTACAAACAGTTACGCAACATAGAGTTGCCTACGGTGACCGACATCGAGGAATACGCCTTCTACAAATGCGAATCCCTCACCACAGCAAGTATGCCATCAGCAAAGGCCATCAGGAAAAACGCCTTTATTGGCTGCCAAGCTTTAACAAACCTCGACATCTCCGGCGTTACCCAAATATGGAACTTAGGAACTTCAGAACAAAACTACCTGCTCAGTGCCTTTGGCAGCGGCGCTACCCCAACTGTGACCTCGTGCTAAATTCCGCCCTGGAACAATACTGCTATGCCGCCGATGGCACCTCGCAGAACGGTCCACTCGTAAAACTCAAGATAGAGGGCCATGATAGTAGTGGCTCCCCTTACAGCTACACCATCACCTTCCGGAGCATCACCTTCAAATGACGGCAACAGAGACGAAGACAGCAGCACGTTCGCTTTATCCGCATCGTCCGCGTATCCATTGAACTCATAACCCAATAAACAGCATAGCAATGAAAAAGAAATTCATACCCACCACATTCACCCTCGCCCTGGCAACCTTGAGCCTCGCCCTCATACTGCCTACCGCCTGTACCCGGATGAACTCATAACACCCCGTCCATCCCCG
>ENA-OQAA01001112-OQAA01001112.1-human-gut-metagenome-genome-assembly--contig:-NODE-1112-length-14994-cov-4.251026_pt1 | contig 14994 bp, 19 predicted proteins | sample MGYA00242489_ERZ504515 | MGnify/ENA primary metagenome ERZ504515 (study PRJEB26092, sample SAMD00036237) | human gut metagenome | host: Homo sapiens | study: EMG produced TPA metagenomics assembly of...
TCAGACATGATAACTATTTAGGATAACATCTGATGAAAGAAGAACTCCTTCTTCTGTTATCTTGAATATAGAAACTTATTAACTAAGTAGTCTTATTGACTACACCATTATTATACTAGGAGGAAATCAGATGATAGCATTAGGATGCGACCACGGAGGTTATGAATTAAAACAGGAAATTATCAAATACCTGGAGGATAAAAAAATTCCTTACAAGGACTTTGGATGTGACAGTACAGAAGCTGTGGACTATCCGATTTATGCAAGAAAAGTAGGAAATGCTATTTTGCAGGGAGAGTGCGAGAAGGGAATCCTTATTTGCGGTACAGGAATTGGAATCTCTATTGCGGCCAATAAAATGAAAGGCATCCGGGCTGCTCTTTGCACAGACTGTTTCTGCGCAGAGGCTACCAGAGAGCATAATGACGCCAATGTGCTGGCTTTAGGCGGAAGAGTAGTAGGACCTGGTCTTGCAGTGAAAATTGTAGATACTTTCTTAAATACAGAGTTTTCCCATGCGCCAAGACACCAGCACAGAATAGATTTAATTGAAGAATGAAACTATAAAACCAAAAGATAAAAGAAAAAGGAGAAGACACATGGCAAAAGTATTAGTTATGGAGCATCCGCTGATTCAGCATAAGATTGGAATTATCAGGAGAAAAGAGACAAGCTCCAAAGAGTTTCGGGAACTGGTAAGCGAAGTGGCAATGTTTATGGCTTATGAAGCAACCAGAGATTTAAAGCTGACAGATGTGGAAATCGAAACACCTTTAAAGAAAACCACAGTAAAAGAACTGGCCGGAAAGAAAATGGCAGTGGTTCCCATTCTGCGGGCTGGTCTTGGAATGGTGGAAGGTATGCTTACCATGGTTCCGGCGGCGAAAGTAGGACACATTGGTCTGTACAGAGACCCGGAAACCTTAAAACCAGTGGAATATTACTGTAAGCTTCCGGCAGACTGCGGAGAAAGAGAAGTGTTTGTAACAGATCCTATGCTGGCGACCGGAGGTTCTGCGGTGGCTGCCATTACCATGCTGAAGGAAAAAGGTGTGAAGAACATTCATTTCATGTGTCTCATTGCAGCGCCGGAAGGCATTAAAGCATTGACAGAAGCCCATCCGGATGTGGACGTTTATGTTGGCGCTCTAGATGAATGCTTAAATGACCATGGCTATATTATGCCGGGACTTGGAGATGCTGGAGACCGTATTTTCGGAACAAAATAGAGGTGAAGAGTATGACAGGGAAAAGAGATGGCTATATTTCCTGGGATGAATACTTTATGGGAGTGGCCAAGCTGTCAGGAATGAGATCCAAAGACCCCAATTCCCAGGTGGGAGCCTGTATTGTAAGCCAGGATAACAAGATTTTGTCCATGGGCTACAATGGTTTTCCCATGGGATGCTCAGATGATGAATTTCCCTGGGCAAGAGACGGGGGAGAACTGGATACCAAATATTTTTATGTGACACACAGCGAATTAAATGCCATTTTAAATTACAGAGGCGGTTCCTGGAAGGGGCAAAGCTTTATGTGTCTTTGTTCCCCTGCAATGAATGTGCCAAAGCCATTATTCAGGCAGGAATTAAAACCATTGTATATGAATGTGATAAGTACGCGGCTTCTTTGGCGGTAAAGGCGTCCAAACGGATGCTGGATGCAGCAGGGGTGCGGTATTATCAATATACTCCCACAGGGAGAAAAATTGAGATAGAAGTGTAGACTTAAAGGAGAAAATTCATGGCAAACAATAAGAAACTTGTAGAAGCGATTACTTCCATGGAGGAAGATTTTGCACAGTGGTACACAGATGTAGTAAAAAAAGCAGATTTGATTGACTATACCAGCGTAAAGGGATGTATGGTTATCAAACCTGCCGGATATGCTATCTGGGAAAATATTCAGCATGAACTGGACAGAAGATTTAAGGAAACAGGGGTAGAGAATGTATATCTGCCAATGTTTATTCCGGAAAGTCTTCTTCAGAAAGAAAAAGACCATGTAGAAGGCTTTGCACCAGAGGTTGCATGGGTAACACACGGAGGTCTGGAACCATTACAGGAGAGACTTTGTGTGCGTCCTACTTCTGAAACTTTGTTCTGTGATTTCTATGCAAAAGAAATCCAGTCCCACAGAGATTTGCCGAAAGTGTACAACCAGTGGTGTTCTGTTGTGCGCTGGGAAAAAACTACAAGACCATTCCTGCGTTCCAGAGAATTTTTATGGCAGGAGGGTCATACCGCTCATGCAACTGCTGAAGAGGCAGAGGAAAGAACGGTTCAGATGTTGAATATCTATGCAGATTTCTGTGAGCAGGTGCTGGCAATTCCGGTAGTAAAAGGACAGAAAACAGATAAGGAAAAATTTGCAGGTGCAGAAGCAACTTATACCATTGAATCATTAATGCATGATGGAAAAGCGCTGCAGTCCGGTACCAGCCACAACTTTGGGGATGGCTTTGCAAAAGCCTTTGGTATTCAGTACACAGATAAAGAGAATAAGCTGCAGTATGTACACCAGACTTCCTGGGGTATGACAACCCGTATGATTGGCGCTATTATTATGGTACATGGCGATAACAGCGGTCTGGTACTGCCTCCGAGAATTGCTCCGGTACAGGCTGTGATTATTCCGATTCAGCAGCGCAAAGAAGGCGTTCTGGAAACAGCAGAAAAGCTCAATGCTCAGTTAAAGGCAGCAGGAATCCGTGTGAAAACAGATGCCACGGATAAGAGTCCTGGCTTTAAGTTTGCAGAACAGGAAATGAGAGGTATTCCGGTTCGTATTGAATGTGGTCCAAAGGATATTGAAGCAAATCAGGCAGTGGTAGTAAGAAGAGATACCAGAGAAAAGACGGTTGTATCTCTGGATAATTTGGCTCAGGGCGTACAGGAAATCCTGGATACCATGCAGAAGGAAATGTTAGAGCGGGCAAGAGCACACAGGGACGCTCATACTTATGCTGTAACCGATTACGAAGAGTTCAAGAAAACCGTAGAAGAAAAACCAGGTTTTGTAAAAGCTATGTGGTGCGGATGCAGAGAGTGCGAAGATAAGATTAAAGAAGATGTACAGGCTACATCCAGATGTATTCCATTTGAACAGGAAACCCTGTCTGACAAGTGTGTAGTATGTGGAAAACCTGCGAAAAAAATGGTTTACTGGGGACGTGCGTACTAAATAAAAAGTTCAGAAGAGACAGACCAGGAGGAGCGGCAGATGGTAATTCAGATTCCGGAAAAAGTAAATAAAATTATAAAGCGGCTGCAGGAGCATGGGTATGATGCTTATGCAGTGGGAGGCTGTGTACGTGACAGCTCCTGGGACGGATTCCGGCAGACTGGGATATTACCACTTCTGCGAAACCCATGGAAGTGAAGGCGCTTTTTAAACGGACAGTTGATACCGGACTTCAGCATGGAACGGTTACGGTTCTACTGGATAAGGAAGGCTTTGAAGTTACCACTTACCGCATTGACGGAGAGTATGAGGACAGCCGCCATCCAAAGGAAGTCATTTTTACAGGAAAGCTGGAAGAAGACTTGAAACGCCGGGATTTCACCATTAATGCCATGGCGTACAATGACCGGGAAGGTCTGGTGGATGTGTTTGGCGGCGCCAGAGATTTAAAACAGAAGATTATCCGCTGTGTTGGTGAGCCAGGAGAACGGTTTACAGAAGATGCTCTTCGGATTCTGCGGGCAGTGCGCTTCTCCGCACAACTGGGATTTATGATTGAAGAAGATACTGCAAAGGCAGCAGGGGAATTGGCGCATACTTTGAAAAAAATCAGTGCAGAGCGGATTCACACAGAACTTGTGAAACTGCTGCTCTCCCCTCATCCTGCTTATTTGCGTACTGCCTGGGAACTGGGGATTACCAAAGTGGTTCTGCCGGAATTTGATGCTATGATGAAAACCCCGCAGAAGAATCCCCATCACTGTTACAGTGTAGGGGAACATACCCTGAAGGCGTTGGAAACCGTGCCAGAGGAGAGGATCCTGCGTCTGGCGCTGTTGTTTCATGATATGGGAAAGCCGGAAAAACGTTCTACAGATGAAACTGGTATTGACCATTTTTACGGGCACCAGAAGGTGAGTGCAGAGATAGCCAGAAAGGTTATGAGGCGCCTGCGGTTTGACAATGATACCCTGGATAAGGTGACAAAACTGGTTCTCTGGCATGAATGTCCATGGGAATGTAATGGTTATTCTGTTCGGAAGGTGTTGTGCAGGATAGGACCTCAGCTATTTGAACTGCTGTTAAACATGAGAAGAGCAGATGTGCTGGCTCAGAGTACCTACCGAAGAGAAGAAAAACTGGAAAAATTAAGACAAAGCCGGGAACTGTATGAGGAAGTTATGGAACGCGGAGATTGTATTTCTCTGAAAGACCTGGCTGTTTCCGGAAGAGATTTAATAGAAGCAGGCATGAAGCCGGGAAAAGAGCTGGGAGAAACCCTGGAACGCCTGCTGGAACTGGTTCTAAGAGAGCCTGAGAAAAATACAAAAGAATATTTGCTTTCCAGGATATAGGAACGCGATTCTAACCCTGTTTTCTCCTGCATAGAATGAAGAAGAACACAAGAAGTGGAGAAAAGGGGGAGAAGCAAGTGTATGATCGTGGTCTCAGTGTCCTGGAACAATATGGCCTGGAATCCACAGCTGTGTACCGTGGAAGAGGAGCCTCATCTGCCAGACAGATCAGGGGCTTGTCCTGATTAAAGAATTTTGCGGTACGCCTAAGAAGCTGGAATACCAGGCTTGTCTTTTGTCCTGTATTGGGGAAAAAGTCAGGTTTTGTCAGATGAGATTCTGCCAAATCAGGAAGGGGCTTACATTTCAGCAGACAAAGATAATATTTCCTATGTGGTCAAGCGCTGGTATGAGGGAAAAGAATGTGATACCAGAAGTGAGGGAGATATTTACAGGGGGATTACCGCCATGGCAGATTTACATAGAGTGATGCAGCTGCCTGTGCAGGCTCATTATGTGAGACAGCCCCTGACCACAGAGTTTGCAAGACATAATGCAGAGCTTCGGAAAATTAGGAAGTTTGTCAGCGCCAAGCGGAAAAAGAATGAGTTTGAGCTGGCATTTCTGGATACCATCCGCAGATTTCTGGGACATGGAGAAGAGGCATTAAAGCATCTGGAAACCTCAGAGTATACACAATTATATGAAAACACCATAGCCAGGGGCCTGGTGTGCCATGGAGAATTTAACCAGCATAATGTACTTATGTTACATGAGAAAAATGCCGGAAAGTACTGCAGTGACAAACTTTGATAAATGGGGTTTTGATGTGCAGATGGCAGATTTGTATCAGTTTATGAGGAAAATATTAGAAAAACAAGACTGGGATATTTCTCTTGGGAAATCCATGATTCAGGCTTATGAGGAAATACGTCCTATTTCCAAAATGGAGAAGGAAAATCTGAAAATAAGATTTGCCTATCCGGAGAAATATTGGAAACTTGCAAATTATTATTATACCCATAATAAGGCATGGATTTCCAAAAAGAATCTGGAAAAGCTAAATCGTCTGGCGGATCAGGAAGAAAGATGGCGAAATTTCGTAGAATCTCTATAACAAAAAAAAAGTGCAGCATTTGAATTTTCCACGTTAATAGTGTATAATAATCCAAGAAGACACAGCAGAAAAGCTGCACAGGAGGTAATAGAGATGGACTATAAAAAACTGTATGAAGAGTGGCTTTCCAATCCATATTTTGATGAGGAAACAAAGGCAGAATTAAAAGCCATTGAACAGGACGAAAATGAGATTAAAGAGCGGTTTTATAAAGAACTGGAATTCGGTACAGCCGGACTTCGCGGTGTAATCGGCGCAGGAACCAACCGCATGAATATTTATACGGTAAGAAAAACAACACAGGGACTGGCAAATTATATTGCGGCAGTAAACGGACAGGAAAAGGGTGTAGCCATTGCCCATGATTCCCGTCGTATGTCACCGGAGTTTGCAAAAGAGGCGGCATTGTGTCTGGCTGCCAATGGCGTGAAAGCCTATATTTTTGACTCTTTAAGACCAACACCGGAATTGTCCTACGCAGTACGGAAATTAGGCTGTATTGCAGGTATTAATATTACAGCAAGCCATAATCCGCCGGAATACAATGGCTATAAAGTATACTGGGAAGATGGCGCACAGATTACACCGCCTCATGACAGCGGAATTATGGCAGAGGTTCAAAAAGTAACAGATTATAATACTGTGAAAACCATGGATGAGGAAGCTGCAAAAGCTGCAGGCCTGTTCCAGGTAATTGGAAAAGAAGTGGATGACGCTTATATAGAAGAGCTGAAAAGCCAGGTTATTCATATGGATGCCATTAAAGCCATGGCAAAAGAGCTGAAAATCGTTTACAGTCCTCTTCACGGAACAGGAAATATTCCTGCAAGAAGAGTATTAAAAGAACTGGGATTTGAACAGGTTTATGTTGTAAAAGAGCAGGAACTTCCGGACGGAGAATTTCCAACAGTCAGCTATCCAAACCCGGAAGCTGACGAAGCGTTTGAGCTGGGACTGAAGCTGGCAAAAGAAGTGGACGCAGACCTGGTTCTGGCAACAGACCCGGATGCAGACCGTTTGGGAGTTCGTGTGAAAGATAAAAACGGTGAATATCATACCCTTACAGGAAATATGTCAGGATGTCTGCTGGCAGATTATGAGTTGGGACAGAGAAAAGCGGTGAACGGAAGCCTTCCACAGGATGGAGCTATGATTTCTACCATTGTTACCACAAATATGGCAGCCGCTATTGCAAAATATTATGGTGTGAAATTCATTGAAGTGCTCACTGGATTTAAGTACATTGGACAGCAGATTTTAGGCTTTGAGACCAGTGGTGTTGGTTCTTATCTTTTCGGCTTTGAAGAAAGCTATGGATGTCTGATTGGTACTCATGCAAGAGACAAGGATGCCATTGTGGCAACCATGGCGCTTTGCGAGGCAGCAGCTTACTATAAGACAAAAGATATGACTCTGTGGGATGCCATGATTGAAATGTACGAGCGTTATGGCTATTACAAAGATGACATTCAGTCCATTACACTCAAGGGAATTGAAGGTCTTGCACAGATTCAGACCATTCTGGAGAATTTAAGAAAGAATCCACCGGCAGAAATCGGCGGTTACAAGGTACTTTCTGCAAGAGATTATAAGGCAGATACCATTGTAGATATGGAAAACAAAGAGGTAAAGGCAACAGGTCTTCCAAGCTCCAATGTTCTGTACTATGACCTGACTGACGATGCATGGGTATGTGTGCGTCCATCCGGAACAGAACCGAAGATTAAAATTTATTATGGGGTAAAAGGAAGTTCTCTGACAGATGCAGATGAGAAATCAGCAGCTCTTGGCCAGGAATTAAAAAAATTAATCGACCAGATGATGTGACAACTATTCAGCCATGGGGTTAATAGCACAAACAAAAGCTGCATTAGCAGCGGAGAGCCTGTGTAACAGGCAGTTTGTGGTGCGCTGGCTGAATAGTAATAAAAAACTTTAATATGCTTGACAAACCTATAGAAAAAAGGTATAAATATCTGTAGACTGCGGAAACAGCGCAGTAAGGCAATTAGACCCAGGACAGGCTGTTGCAGGCAGTTCTGTACGGCTAAATTTATTTAGGAGGAATACTCATGAACAGAACAGAATTAGTTGCTGCTATGGCAGAGAAAACACAGTTATCTAAAAAAGATGCAGATTTAGCGTTAAAGGCTTTTATTGATGTTGTATCCGAAGAAATGCAGAAAGGTGAAAAAGTTCAGTTAGTAGGATTTGGTACTTTTGAAGTTTCTGAAAGAGCAGCAAGAGAAGGAAGAAATCCAAAGACAGGTGAGACTATGACAATCTCAGCTTCTAAGTCTCCAAAATTCAAAGCTGGTAAAGCTCTGAAAGATTTAGTAAACGCATAATCCATAGTCAGAGAGTAAGACTATCAAGCAGGAGATGTGGCATTGCCCGGCAGACAGGATAATCCTATGACCGGATGCAGCATCTCCTGATTTTCTTTTCAGGCAAAGGAGAACAGGATGAGACTTGATAAATATTTAAAAGTTTCCAGATTAATAAAAAGAAGGACAGTGGCAAACGAAGCCTGTGATGCAGGGCGTGTGCTGATTAATGATAAACCCGCCAAGGCATCTGCCCAGGTGAAAGCAGGAGACATTCTGGAAATTCAGTTTGGAAGTAAAAATGTTCGGGTAGAGGTACTGGATGTACAGGAAACCGTAAAAAAAGAAGCGGCCAGTGAGCTGTTTAAATATTTATAAAAATACAATAGGCGGCATAATCGTCCTTGCGCCCCCATATAATCTTTCATAAGAAGATCTGTGGGGGAGTGATGAAGTTTGGAAGAGAAAAACCATAAGGCAGAACACAGGCTTCAGCTTCTTAGACGGGAACAGGGAAGCTTTACCGGCGTGCGGGATGTAAACTCTTTTGATGAGAAAGAAATCAGCCTGGTGACAGAGGAAGGAATCCTCACAGTCCACGGAGAGGGTCTTCATGTGACCCGGTTAGACCTGGAAAAACAGGAAGTGGACATCCAGGGACGGGTAGACAGTCTGGTCTATAGTCAGGGAATTGCAAAATCAAAAGGAGGAGAGGGAATGCTGAAAAGGCTTTTCCAATAGCCATGAGCAATTATATGCAGCAGGAACTGGCATTTTTTTGCAGGGCCTTCCTAAGTGGAGTGATTCTTACGGTTTCTTATGATATTCTCCGTATTTTCCGTAATGTGAAGGTACACAACGTGGTACTTACAGGAATCGAAGATTTTCTGTACTGGTGTATGGCAGGAATCTTTCTATTTTCCATGATTTACGGGGAAAATGATGGGGTAATACGCGTTTATACATTATGCTCTGCAGGGCTTGGAGCATTGGTATATTACAAAGGAATCAGCAGTCTTATGGTGAAGGGAAGTACCTGGGTGTTAAAGAAACTTGGGAAGCTTTTGGCATTACCAGTAAAACCCATAAGAAAATGGAGAAAAAGGTTGAAATTTCAACTGGATAGAGTTAGAATTTTTTTATATGAACAAAAGTCTATACAAACAATAAGAGAGCGTATTTATGGGAAAAATGGGAAGCAGAAATGTAAAAAAGGCAAAGAAAAAGAGAGCCACAAGAGCAAAACGGCAAAATAGAATGGCAATGCTGGGGATTACTTTTGTAGTGAGTGTTTTGTTTATTGGAATGATGGTCCAGGGAATGAAACTCCAGGAGCAGTTAGACGGCTATAATACCAGGCTGGAGAAGCTGGATGAGCAGTTAGAAGAAGAGAGACAGCGTACCCAGGAAATTGACGACCTGAAAGATTATATGAAAACAGACGAATATGCAGAGCAGGTTGCCAGAGAAAAACTGGGTCTTGTAAAAGGGAACGAAATTATTTTCAAGACAGAGGAGTAAGGAAGAAATCAGCAGATTTTTGTCTGAAAGTTTTTTGAATCAGGGTACTGTTTTTGACAAAGTTTAAAGAGGAAAGCATCTATAATAAATCCTTGATAGCGGTTGCTTATTCAGGGAGGGAACAAGATGCAGGAATGGATCATTGCCATGCTCGTAATCAGCGTTCTGCTCATATTACGTGACATGGCAAAAACTATTTTTTCAGAAATGAAAAGTGCGGCGGCTTTGGTCTACGATCAGTATCCACAAAAAGAGAAAATGCAGCGCTATGCGGAATCCTTCCAGAAACTGGCAAACAGTTTTTATGAAACGCCATACAGGAAGGAGTACCTTTCCAGTCAGGAACTGGAGGCAATGGCAGAAGAGGTGCAGGAGGGAGTGTGCCGCAGATGTCATTTGAACCAGGTTTGCTGGAAACAGCATTCCATCCAGTCCTATCAGAGAATCTATGACCTTTTGCGGATTATGGAAGAGCAGGATGAAGAGGCTCTTAGAAAGGCCAGAGCAGATTTGACAGGGGTCTGTGTAAATCAGGGAAAGCTGGTGCAGGAATTACAAAGGCTGATGGAAAGAGAACGACAGAACTTAATCTGGAATAACAAACTTTTGGAAAACAGAATGGCAGTTGCAGAGCAGCTGCAGGAAGTAGCGCAGTTGATGAAAACTTTATCCAGAGATTTGTTTGATTTCGTGGAGGTGGACAGGCAGTTTCGGGAAGAAGTAGAAAAGGCTTTAAAAAAGAAGCAGATTCAGGTGGGAAATCTTTGGATGCTGGAACAGCCAGATGGCAGAATCCGGTATTATGCAGAGCTTAGAACAACCGGCAGTGGATGTATTTCAGCGACAGAGGCGGCTCAGGTACTTTCAAAACTAAGCGGAAATCGGATGATACCAAGGGCAGAGGGAAAAACAATCATAGGAAAAGAGTTTTCCATTATGGGATTTGGGGAAGCTGTGAATTTCAAAATGCTTTATGGAGCCGCTAAAATGACCAAGGATAAGGAAACGATTTCAGGTGATAATTATACCTGTACCACAGAGGAGAATGGACAGTTTTTTATGTGCCTTTCAGATGGTATGGGCTCTGGTCTGGAAGCCTGCAGAGAAAGTGAGAGTATTGTAGATACACTGGAGCAGTTGGTGGAAGCAGGATTTTCAGGAGAGACAGCGGCCAGAATGGTAAATTCGGTATTAAATCTGCGAAACCAGAATGGCAGATTTTCTACTGTGGATATTTCCATGGTGGATCTGTATTCCGGGGTATGTCATTTTCTGAAGGCGGGCGCTGCTACCACTTTTATTAAACGGGATCATTGGTAGAAGCTATTTCATCTACCAGCCTGGCTCTTGGTTTAGTACAGCAGGCGGATTTTCAGACAGCGGCAAAAAAACTGTATGAGGGAGATTTTCTGATTATGGTGACAGATGGGGTACTGGATGCACTGCCCTGTGAATGTGCAGAAGAAACCATGAAAGAAATTATTCTTGAGACCCATGCAAATGCAGCCCAGGAACTTGGCAGGGGGATTCTGGAACGGGTGCTGACCTACAGTGAATATAAGGCAGAAGATGATATGACCATTCTTACAGCAGGACTTTGGAGGAATTAAGACAGAGAGATGAATATAGAAGAAAGAGTATTTTCCTATATAGAGAAATACAATATGATAGAAGCGGGCAGCCAGGTCATTGTCGGAATTTCCGGCGGGGGGGATTCGGTATGCCTGTTGTTTTTGTTAAGCAGATATCAGAAAAAGAAATTTTTTCATTTACAGGGGGTTCATGTAAATCATGGTATCCGTGGGCAGGAGGCTTTAAGAGACCAGGAATATGCCAGGGAACTGTGTGAAAGGCTGGGCGTACCTTTTACAGTATATACATATTCAGTACCTGATATTGCCGGCAGGGAAAAGCGTTCTCTGGAAGAAACCGGAAGAATGGTAAGGCGAAGGGCTTTTGCCGAAAAAGCCGCAAGTCTTGGGGGAAAGACAGTGGTGGCGCTTGCCCATCATGAAAATGACAATGCAGAAACCGTTCTTCACAATCTTATTCGCGGAACCAAAGTGGCAGGGCTTGGGGGAATACGCCCGGTTCAAAGGACAGAGGAAGGGACTTCCTATGTCCGGCCATTGCTGAAAGTCACCAGGGAGGAAATTGAAACGTATTTGAAGCAGCAGCAAATCCCCTGGATGACAGACAGCAGCAATGAGGAAATGGCATATACCAGAAACCGGATTCGTCATAAAATTCTGCCGGAGATGGAAAAAATCAATCCCAGAGCTGTAAGACATATTACCCAGGCAGCGGATACCTTTCTGGCTATTGAGGAATATCTCAGAGGGCAGGCGGATAGGCTGTATAGAGAATATGTGGAGAAAAAAGAGAATGGATACTGGATACAAAAGGAACTGTTTTTGGAAAAAGAACTGATGCAGTCCTATGTGATCCGCATGGTATTGGAGCAAGTGGAAGGGAAGAAACAGGATTTAACAGCCGCCCATGTGGAGAGCATTCTTTCCCTTGGCAGAGGACGCACGGGAGCTTCTGTATCTCTTCCGGGAGGGGTTCTGGCAAGCCAGGTCTATGGAAACCTTTTAATCCGGGTTCCGGCAGCAGGAAAATTACCTTTAAAGGAGTTAGAATTTGAGGTTTTTCCGTGGGAAAACCAGCAAATTCCTGAAAAAACATATACGAAATGGTTTGATTATGATAAAATAAAAAGTAGTCTTGAAATCCGGCACAGGAAGCCGGGAGATTTTCTCACAGTAACAGAAGCAGGAGGAAAGAAAAAATTAAAAGACTATATGATTGACTGTAAAATTCCAAGAGAAGAGAGGGAGAATTTAACCCTTCTGGCTGATGCAGGCCATATCCTCTGGATTGTGGGATACCGGATCAGCCAGTATTATAAAGTAACCAGTCAGACAAAAACAGTGTTAAAAGTACATGTTAAAGGAGTAGACGAAGATGAGTGAAAAAATTCGTGAATTGTTAAGTGAAGAAGCAGTAGATCAGAGAATCTGTGAAATTGGAGAACAGATTAGCAAAGATTATGAAGGAAAGAGTATTCATTTAATCTGCGTGTTAAAGGGTGGAGTTTTCTTTACCTGTGAACTGGCAAAGAGAATTTCTGTTCCGGTTAGTATGGACTTTATGTCTGTTTCCAGCTATGGAGATGATACCAGCTCCAGCGGAGTTGTGCGTATTGTGAAAGATCTGGATGAGACCATTGAAGGCAAAGATGTTCTGATTGTGGAGGATATCATTGATTCAGGAAGAACACTCAGCCATTTAATGGAAATTCTGAAACAGAGAAAGCCAAACAGTATGCGTCTGTGTACCCTTCTTGACAAGCCGGAAAGAAGAGTTAAGGATGTGAAGGTGGATTATGTATGCTTTAATATCCCGGACGAATTTGTAGTGGGCTATGGACTTGATTATGCCCAGAAATATAGAAATCTTCCATACATTGGTGTGGTAGAACTTTAAGAATTCCGGAAAGGAGAAAGAAAGAAGTGAATAGACAGGCAAGAAGCTGGCTGCCTACGGTGTTGTTGTTTTTGGGATTTTTACTGGTTATTAGTATGGTGTTGAAACAGGCCTCCAGGAATACGGATTTCACAGAACAGGACTTTGAGCAGGCGCTTTCACAGAAGCAGGTAATTGAGGTACACATTCAGCCAAACAGAGAGGTTCCAACCGGAAAGGTTATTGTGAAAACAAAGGATGGAAGGGATAAGAGCTTCTATTCTCTGGATGTTAAGGAAGTCCAGGAAATGGTAGAGGAGGCCGGTATTTCCAGAATTTATGTGGGAGAAGTGCCAAGGGATAACCTTTTTATGTCCTCCATTTTGCCTTTGCTGATTACAGGTGGCATGATTATTTTTGTGATTACCATGATGAATCGTCAGATGTCCGGAGGCGGCAACAATAAAATGATGAATTTCGGAAAAAGCCGGGCAAGGATGTCTACAGATGCAGATAAAAAAGTAACCTTTAAGGATGTGGCAGGGCTTCAGGAGGAAAAAGAAGAATTAGAGGAAATTGTAGATTTCTTAAAGGATCCTCAGAAATATACCAAGGTAGGAGCCAGAATTCCCAAAGGTGTTCTTCTGGTTGGCCCTCCGGGTACTGGTAAGACCCTGCTTGCAAAGGCTGTAGCCGGAGAAGCCGGAGTACCGTTTTTCTCTATTTCCGGTTCTGATTTCGTGGAAATGTTTGTTGGTGTGGGAGCTTCCAGAGTAAGAGATTTATTTGAAGAAGCTAAAAAAAAATGCGCCTTGTATTGTGTTTATTGATGAAATTGACGCAGTTGCCAGAAGAAGAGGCACAGGTATGGGCGGCGGTCATGATGAAAGAGAGCAGACCCTGAACCAGTTGCTGGTAGAAATGGATGGTTTTGGCGTTAATGAAGGAATTATTGTGATGTCTGCCACCAACCGTGTAGATATTCTGGACCCGGCGATTCTCCGCCCCGGACGTTTTGACCGGAAAGTGGGAGTCGGAAAGCCGGATGTTCAGGGAAGAGAAGAGATTCTGAAGGTTCACGCAGCGAAAAAGCCTCTGGGCGAAGATGTGGATTTAAAGGAACTGGCAAGAACCACCGCAGGTTATACGGGAGCAGATTTGGAAAACCTTATGAATGAAGCGGCAATCCACACTGCAAAGGACGGAAGATATTTTATTAACCAGAGTGATGTGCGTCAGGCATTTATAAAAACAGGAATCGGCGCGGAGAAAAAGAGCCGCGTGATTTCAGAAGAAGAGAAGAGAATTACAGCTTACCATGAGGCAGGTCATGCGATTTTGTTCCATGTGCTTCCAAAGATGGAATCCGTGCATACTATTTCCATTATCCCCACGGGTATGGGGGCGGCAGGTTATACCATGCCTCTGCCCAAAGCAGATGAAATGTTTAACAGCAAGGAAAAGATGCGGGAACACATTGTAGTATCCTTAGGAGGCCGCGCGGCAGAGGAAATGATTTTCAAAGATGTTACAACAGGCGCATCCCAGGATATTAAACAGGCAACACAGATGGCAAGAGCATGGTAACACAGTATGGTATGTCAGACAAAGTGGGAATGATTCACTATGGCAGTGATGATGATGAAGTTTTCATTGGAAGAGACCTGGCACATACCAGAAATTATGCAGAACAGACAGCGGCTCTCATTGATGCAGAAGTGAAGCATCTGATTGATGAGGCATATGCAGAAGCAAAGAGTCTGATTAGCCAGCATGAAGAGGTACTTCATAAGTGCGCGGATTTACTTCTGGAAAAAGAAAAAATCGGCCAGGAAGAGTTTGAAGCTTTATTTTAGACAGATTTTATGCAGAATTATGGAGGGTGTCAGGGGAAGAAAGATAGGGGTATGTAAAAAATACTCAAAAAATTCTTTCAAAAAAAAGCAAGATTGTGCAGACTTTTTCGGGGGCTCATGGTATTATAATAACTGTAAAAACCCCCCAATACATTATATAGTTTTTGCTACACCCCATAAGAAGAAATACCTTCTCCAAAAACGAATCAAGATTTGCGTTTTAACTT